>Ga0209826_1001385_pt1 | contig 16873 bp, 13 predicted proteins | sample GOMGulsemesocosm_5_FD_184637 | JGI IMG/M metagenome (GOLD analysis project Ga0209826, IMG submission 184637) | Methane-oxidizing microbial communities from mesocosms in the Gulf of Mexico - GOM15C Gulf of Mexico (SPAdes) (version 2) | ecosystem: Environmental > Aquatic > Marine > Cold seeps... | reverse complement strand
TTTCGACCGTAAAAGTATTTTGAACTAAGTTTATGCTGCTCGCAAAATTGCGGAACAGATAAGCCACTGGATATTTGCTTTTCGACAAGTATTTTCCAATCATTAGGTGTTCGACGTGCCATTAGTTGCTCCTTTATTAATATAGAGCAACTTTAAAATTAAACGTTAATAATTTAAATGTGCGGTTGGGCGGACGCTCACAATTCATCTGTTACAAAATTCATTATACTATTCAATAAATTATTAACATAGTTTTCGATGTGCCTACAACTTCAGACTCATAAATATGACTTATAACAAGAATTTAAACATTATTTATTCACTGAGCTTGAGCAGGGGATAAGTAAATGTTACAAAAGTACAGCAGTGGATTTTATAAATCTAGGATGACACAACCTTTCACTTAATAGTGTTAAGGTTACTAAAAAATAACAGTAGTACTATATGGAAAATAGAGAGTTATTAGCACAACGGATTACTGACATTATTCTCAAACTAAATGCTGGCGAAACGTTAACAATAGATGAGCTGGTTGAAGAGTTTGGTACTTCAAAACGAACAATTCAAAGAGATATAAATACTAGGCTTGCTTTTCTGCCAATTGAACGAGCAGGCAATAAAATATCATTGTGTAAAACTGCCTTAGGTAAGCTCACAAAACAAGATATTAATAATTTTGCCCAACTTTGCGGTATTAATGAGTTATTCCCCAATTTAGATAGCCACTTTATAACAACGTTATTGTCTAATGCTTATCAAAGCCCATACTTAGTAACAGGTAACGAATTTGAACATGATAAAGAAAGTATTCGAGCTAATATTAAAAAGCTAGAGGCAGCTATAAACCAGCAAAAATTTATTACCTTTCAATACAAAAACAAGCCTTATCCAAACGTAGCACCTTATAAATTAATAAATCACAATCAAGTTTGGTACGTAGCAGCATTGGATAATACCAAGCTTAAAACTTTTCACCTTGGTAACGTTAAAGCACTTCTTACACTGAATGATTGTTATACACCTTGTGAAAAGACCATAGAGCAAATTAAACAAAGCAACGACATTTATATAGCAGAAGATAAAACTGAAGTAGTGCTTAAGGTTTCATCACACGTAGCGCATTATTTTAAGCGTAGAAATATAATACCAAATCAAAATATAGACAAAGAACTTGAAACAGGTGAATTAATCGTTTCTAGCCGCATTGCTTATGACTTGCAAATTATTCCTCTAATTAAGTACTGGATGCCGCATTTAAAAGTAATTAGTCCACGAGAAATACATGAGCAAGTGATTGCTGATATTGAGCAGTTTAAACAAGAAAAACAATAACGGATGAGCAATGAAAAAATTAGGTTTAGTATTTTCTGGTGGTGGTGGTAAAGGTGCGTATGAAATTGGTGTATGGAAAGCACTAAAAGAATATGGTGTTGATGCTAACGTAAAGGCAGTTGCTGGCACATCGGTAGGCGGTTTAAATGGAGCATTGTTTGTTGCAGACGACTATCAAGCAGCTGAAAACTTATGGCTTGATATTGCCCCAAGTAAAGTACTGACACTTAAGCAAGAAGACATAGCTAAAGCCATAGCTAAGCTAGCGTTAGGGGCCGCTTTTCCGGGAGTCATGCCTAAAGCTCTATTAACTTTAAGTACTTTACTAGGGGGGAAGGGGGCTTTTTCTCAAATAGGTTTAGCTGAACTTATTAAAGAAAGTGGTGTATGTAACACCATAACAGGGGCAAGTTTACCGTTTCATATATGTGCGTTAACCGCGGCTACAGGAAAATTGATTTATCCGACATTAAATACGTTATCCGAGTCTGAAAAACTACAGTGGTTATTGGCTACATCTGCCATTCCAGTGGTTTTCCCTACTGTTAAAATTAACAAAGAAAATTATGCTGACGGTGGTGTTTTGCCAAGTCCTTATAGTGACAACACGCCGTGCTTGCCCTTAATAGAACAGCACCAATGTACACACATCATTAATATACATTTAGAACGCACAGCTGACTTGGCTCCATTTAAACAGCAACATCCCAACGTTAACTTTTGGCATATAGTGCCTACTCAAGCGTTTGATGGCTTGATCGACTCGTTAAACTTCACTAAAGAAAATGCACAGAAATTAATTGAGTTAGGTTATCAAGATACAGCAAAAATACTTGAACAATTTAAAGCGTTTCAAGATGACGAAATACGTTACTTAGATGCAGTCTTTGAATTTGGAGCCTCTCATGAACAGTTTACTGATCAAATTCAAGTAAATAAAATACTGCGTGGTGAGACTGACCATGAATTAGAGCATGCCAAATCGACAGGATTATCTGATCCAGCAGCCAAAAATATTGAAAATAACATCAATCTTACCCCCATGCCTGTAGAGCAAGTGTTGGCTGAATTAGGCAAACAAATACAACAACAAGAACGAGAGTTAATCAACAGTAATATAGATACTTTACTTGAAGAAATGACTGACAATTCAGATGACTTACTCGACCAAGCATTTACTAGCATAACTACATTGGCGTCAACCGAAGGACGTATTAACAACCAGTTAGAACAGGGCCATGTTAGTCGTTTTGTTGGTGCTATAACGGGCAGTAACGCCAAACAGCAAGCGAGTATTAATTGGGACTTAAATCGCGCTATTTATGCAAATCAGCAACTTATCCAAAAGTTAAATCACAAACAAATGTTAACCATGGAAGCGATGGTGACACTAGCGAATAAAACCAACTACTTAATGAGTCATGTGAATGTGCTTTACGGTAGCGTAAAAAAACTAGATCAAAATTTTAATCAAAGCCTACAACTGATGAAACAGGGTATCGAGTCTTTAGCACATAGTTGTTATCAACAATTTTGCAAAATAGACAATCGTTTACATAACCTTGAACGAGCAAGGTTAGTTGATGATTGGTATCATCAAAGCAAGTATCAAAGCAAAGCGCAGGAGCACCTTAGTAATAAAGCTGACAATAGTGATTTGTTCATGCAAATCACCACTAATTTTTATAATGGAATGGGTAGGGCTTGGACAAATAATGAGCTTATTCGTTATGTAAATTTACTTGATGAATTAAACTTAGCACATACCCCTATTGAATTAATGTCACTGCTTAAACCAAGTAGTAGCGCTATTTTTAACAATAGTATCGACTGTTCGTATGTTTTACCTGTATTGCCTAGCAAACAAAGATCTTACCCTTTGTTAACTGGTCTGCAAATAGTGGCTGATTTTCAACATAACAATACCATTAACGCCAGTAGCTCTATTGATACTGAAAACCAAACACTTACCCAGCATAGCCACACTTTATGCGAGTCAAGATCAGGACTTGAGCTTGGTTTAGAGCTATTGCATAGTTTGCGCTGTAACGATAAACGCACACCTATTGACGTTTCAAGTACTAGTGATGCAAAACAACTTGAATCTACACATCATGGAATTCAAGCGGGGTATTTGTCTTGTTTAACTCACCTAAACACACTTAACGAAACCTATTTGAGTAATGTAAATATTCAAGATGACATTTCATACTTAAATCAACAAATCAGCAATTTCAAAGTAGTAATGCCAATTGTTGGCAAGTTTTCATCGGGAAAAAGCACATTACTTAATAGCTATTTAGGTAAAAATTCAGAAGGGGAGTATTACCTTAAGCATGATATAACCCCTGAAACGGCTATTGCCACGGAATTATGCTTTGCCAAGCAAGAACGTATTGTTTGCCATTATAATGATGAGGCAAGCCAAGAACACCCTATATCAGAGCTTAAACACGTTCAAGTAACAGCTTCGTTGAAATACATTCAGGCATTTATTAATGTCCCTAGTTTAAAGAATCGTCCAAATATAGTATTGGTTGATATGCCAGGGTTTGATGCAAGTAATCAGGCGCACCAAAAAGCTATAGCGAGTTATCTAGCCAAGGGCGATGTTTTTGTTAGTTTGTTTTCTGCTAATGCAACTTTTGATGCATCCGTTATGGTCTATCTGCAAGAGATAAGTAATACCTATAACAAACAGGTTATTAATCTGGTATCTAAGGTAGGTCGAATTACTAATACAAAGTTGGTTGAAGTTAAAAAAGAGTTGTCGAAAAGCTTATCAACCAAACTCGGAAAATCACCAGACAATATTGTTATTGGGCAAGTTGAAAGTACAGGTAAAAAGCTGAACATCAATGATTTCTCTAAAGCGGTAGATACTGCTGCTTGTCAATTCGATAGACTACTTGAACAACGTTATGCGTCCAGCTTTTTAGCATTAATACAGCGAACGAATACTGCTTTGTTAATATTAAAATCTAACGCTCAGTCAAGCGAAGCACAACTTAAACAACAAATGGAAGACGAAGCTGAAAGTTTCCGTAAATTAGAAAAAAGCATTATGTTCAGTATAGAAAAAATGCAGCGTAACTTAACCAGTGAAGGTAAAGAACAATTACTAAACCAAGCACAAAGCGTTTTAAATAGTGCGGTTAATAGCTTGGTAACCGCAGCCAAAAACAATCAATTATCTCAAAAAATCACCGAAATATTACGACCGACATTACAACAAGGTGTTAACCAAATTATTGAACGTGAAATCTCACAGCTAGAATGTCAACTTGGTGAAATTAGCCAGCAAGATTTTTCGCAAACACAAATTTCTATTAACTTACCCGTTGAAAGTAGAGAACAGTTTTCGGTTAAGTTTGCAGCGGTTGGTGCAGGTGTTTCGGCTTTATTTCTAGGGCCTTTAGGCATAGCCATTAGTGGTTTAATCGGTGGGCTTCTGGGTAAAAAAGATAATGCCGAACAGCGTGAAAAACAAATAGTTGAGCAAGTACAAAATCAAGTAATACCACATGCTATTGCACATGTAAGAGATTATCTAGATATACAATTTAATGAAGTATTACAGCAAATTAGAGCCGTACTATTGAAAAATATTGAACAAGAAAAACAATGCCACAAACTACAACTTACCCAGTTACAACAAACACTACAACAAAACCAAGATGAGTTTAACCAGCAACAGCAAGTCATTGAACAAGGTATTAATGAGTGTCGGCACTTACAAAACTGCATTGACAACAATGACTTTAGTTATATCTACTCTTCGGGAAAAGCTCAACAAAGGACTAAAATACAACAATTATCAAACGCTTCTATCGACAATGTAGAAGTCGAAAGTTCAAATTTACAAAAGGAATTAAGCTAAATGTCATCGTTAAAAGCATCAATGAAGCGAAAGTCACCAATCAGTGAAGCAACTACCAGCAATAAAGAAAAGGTAGTAGACAGCGGCATAAATAAATATTTGAATTACCCAGAGCAAGGGCTAGCTTTGTTTGCTCAGCTTATTGCAAATACTGATGATAAGACCTTAGCTGAAACGAAGGTAAGCCAAACCTTGGCTCAAATAAAACACCTAATAGAGCAAGAGTTTTTAGCGTTAGCTAAAACTGATGATAACTTATTAAGTGCTTCTGCTTACGTACAGTTACAACAACTGTCACAGCAATTAGGCGAGCTAGCCGCATTCCCAGATTTAGAAAAACATTACACTATTGCCGTTGGCGGATCTTTTAGTGCAGGTAAGTCTCGTTTTTTAAACTCTGTTCTGGGTTGCCCTTCATTATTACCGACAGATACTACGCCTACCACCTCAATTCCAACCTATATTTCACAGGGAGACGTTAATAGCATTAACGCCTTGAATTTTTACCGCAAGAAAACAGCGATAGACGAAGAGGCGCTTAAAGCTATTTGTCATGCATTTAACGATAAGTTTTCAGTAACCTTTAGCCACTTATTACAATTAATATCGGTAGAACGCGAAAATTTCAAATACCCTAATTTAGTGTTTTTAGACACACCAGGTTATTCAAAAGCTGATAATGTTGCTGTGCAAAATACGGTAAAAACTAGCATAAATCATAATGGTAACAATCTGGCTGATAATGCAGAACAATACTCAGATGAGAGCATTGCTCGTGAACATCTAGCAAGAGCCGACTATTTAATATGGTTAGTAGATCAACACAATGGCACTGTGCCAAAGCACGATATTGAATTTATTCAAGGGCTAGCATTAAGCCAACCTGTTTTAGTCGTTATTAATAAAGCAGAAAGGCTAGCCCCTTCAGTTAAAGAAGAAATTATTGTTGCTGCTAAAACCAGTTTAGAAAGAGCAGGTATTGATTACTTAGACGTTATTGCTTATTCAGCTCAAAAAGGTGAAGAATACACGCCGACCAAAAATGTATTAAGCAATTTTTTAACACAAATAAGTGAGGGGAAGTCAGGCTCAACCGTGTTATGGCAATTAAATACTATATTTAACAGCTATATAAATAATTATAAGACTAAGCAGCACGAGTTATCGTTAACTAATGGTACGTTAAAAGAACTCGCTTTTGATGAAAGTGTTAGTAAAGACAAAAGAGTACACTTAAACGATATTAGGCAAAAAACTAAAGATGAACTAGACGCATTATCGAAACAACAAAAAATAGCAACAAAAATACAGCAACAACTTACCGAACAAATAGAAAGTTTGTGCGCACAAGTAGGTGTAAAAACAACTATTAAACCATCGATTGTTGCCTTAAAAAATTTACATAAAAAGCAAAGCAATAATCAAAGACAAGCGAATATGAATACTCAAACATATAATTTTAGAGCATTAATACAGGGTGATCCTACCCAACTCGCTAATATAGCTGATTTAACGACTATTAATGGTGCTATAGCAAAAACTACCGCCGTTGGTGTGCATGTTGATATTAATAAAAGTTTCGACATTATTATTATGAAACAAAGAATAAAAGAACAGTTAGGGCAAGATATTCAATTAGCCAAAACATTCAATGTAGGTCAGCAGGTGAATGTGCAACTTGTTGATGAAAAAAATGCCAACATCACCATAGAATTAAGCAACTAACTACCTAATAATAAAAAAGGAAACAACATGGATTTTGATATTTTAGACATAATCGAACAAGCAACCACTGAAGCGGATGCTTTTGAAAAACACCCTATGTGCGAGTTCAGCATGGAAGAGCAAGTATTATACTTAAACGGCTTAGCCCTAGTCATGAATGCAGATGGTCATATTGACGATTCTGAGAAAGAGTACATTCGTATCTTAATCAAATCAATTGGCCTAGATGAATCGTCACTCGAAGATATGGTAGCGTTTGCCAAAGCGCCAGATAAAGACACAGTACAAGCATTCTTCCGTGCTTTTCGACGTAAACCTATCGCACAATTATTTTTATTTGATGCGCTGATGATGACACGACGTGATGGCAAGGTCGAAGAGAAAGAAATAGCGGTAGTAAATAAAATAGCTGAGCAGCTAGAGATTTTAAAAGGTACACAACAAGACATTTTTGATCTGTTTTGTCATATCAAAAACCGAAACTGGCAAGAAAGTGCTTTGTATTTTAGCTCTCACTTATTAAACCCAGAGCATTTCAAACATTTGTTGGCTTATCATGAAGTAAATTTTGATTCTTTAATGGAAGAGACAGTTCAACTTAGAAGTACTCGTCTATTACAAGCTATTAAAGAAAAAATGCCTAAAGTAAAAACAGGCGGAAATATAAAACCTACATTAGACCACGACATAGTCATCCCATTGCTTCAATCAGAGCTTGATCGAGGTGACGCATCTGTAGTGAATGATATTTTAACGTTAAATAATGACAACAAAAAAACAATCATTCTCAAAGAAATTGGGCTTTGCTGGAATAAAGAAGATTTGTCATTGTACAGTGAAGAGAATATTGAAGTAAAACATAGTGTTATTATTCATCAGTTAATAGAGATACTAGACGGTAATTTAACGTTGATTGATGCCATCGAATTGTTGTACGGGTTAGATGTGATCCGAATGGTTGTAGAAGGAAATGCGGTAAAAAGTGTTAGTGAAATAGTAAGTATTGACTCTATGAGGATTAATGTTTGCTTAATCAACGATGAGTTATGGATACTCCGAGTGCTTGATGGGCAAAATCAAAGCCATTTAAAGTTGAATGATTCCCAATGGGTGACTCGTGGTGATTTTGTTGGTTATGATGGCGATGTATCTCAAACTAGGTATCAAAGATGCAAACGTGTGGAATGTAATTGGAATGAATTATTAACAGAAGGGTTAAAGGTTCAATAAGCCTTTAAATTGAGGTCAACGAAATCTATTATGACACTAGACATGCTATCCGCTTTTAATGAAGCAACCAAAGAGGCTGACGCCTTTGAAAATCACCCTATATCATCATTAAACCTTGAAGATAAGATGCTCTATTTACAAGGCTTAGCAATGGTAATGAATGCTGATGGAGAAATCCATGCAACAGAAAAAGAATATTGCCGGATATTAATTAAATCATTTGGTATGGATGTGTCTGTGCTTGATGATGTTATCAGTTTTGTACAAGCGCCTGATGGCGACACTATACAAGCATTTGTTCGCTGTTATCGTCGCAACACCCTGGCACAAGTTTTTTTGTTTGACGCTCTAATGATGACCAGACGTGACGGTAAAGTGCACGATAAAGAAATGCCACTCGTTAATGCCATTGCCGATCAGCTCGAAATTTTAAAAGGTACACAACAAGATATATTTGATCATTTCTGCCATATCAAAAACCGTAATTGGCAAGAAAGTGCGCTGTACTTTAGCTCTCATTTATTAAACCCAGAACATTTTAAGCACTTGTTGGCTTATCATGAGATAAGTTTTGAAGCGTTAATGCAGGAGATACAAAACATAGGTAAAAGCCGGTTACTGAGTCATATAGAAGAAAGGGTTGGATTTTCGATAAAACCAAACATTTTAAGAAATAAAAAACGTAATGTTATAAGACCGCAGGATGATGCTCTTTCGGATATGGGTCTGGCAGCATTTTTTCGAGCCAGTAGGATGCCTAAAGCAGCAATTAAATATGATATTAGTGATAAAGAAATGAATACAATAAATATTCAACGTGAAGCTACATGTATAGCGCTTTTGTCACCTGAAGTAATAATGCCATTTTTGCAGTCAAAATTAAATCGCAGAGAAATTAAAATACGCGGATCAGTAGTCTTTAAAATAAATGATGAACAAGAAGAAGTATATTGTAATCTTGATGATTTAGGTCTGGTATATAACAAGGAGCATGAAAGCTTGTTTGATGATAAGGCTAAATCACCAAAGTACAGCGGTACAGAGATACCTAAGGATGTATTGAACGATTTATTCGATTTGATTTTTTAGAGTTAAAATAGCCTAGTTATTGAATAGACAAACAAGGAAATAAAATGACCCAAACGACTTCTATTACTCAGCAGTGCCAATTGTTAACAGACTTAAGTCATAATTATCAAAGCTTCTCTGGTGCGGTAAATACCAATTTATTAACAGAACTATCAGGGCTTTCAGATTGTTTTATTAAAGATGCTGAACACGCTCAGAACGAAAACCGTTTATTACGCATTGGTATCATAGGTCAAATTAAACGTGGTAAGTCGTCTTTTCTAAATAGCCTATTATTTAATGGTAAAAACGTATTACCTAAAGCGGCAACCCCAATGACAGCTGCGTTAACTAAAATTATTTATGCTGAAAAACCTAAAGCACTCATAGAGTTTTACAGTAAGAACGAATGGCAGAACGTGGTCAATGTTGCAGATGCGGTAATCACGGCGGAAGCTGTGTATCAAGAACAATTACAGACTTTCGAGTCTAACCGTCATTATGAACAAAATGCTACTCGCTCTGCAATACGCCCGTTTGAGCCAGAAGTGAGTGATGAACAAATTGCTTGTGTAGAGCTTTTTAGCATGATGAAAGCCTCATCAATTCGAATTGATGACTACCTAGGTAAAACCATCAGTTTAGACAATGTGACCAGTCATAACGATTTAGTGAATGAGCTAAACAATTACGTAGGTGCTAACGGTGAGTTTACCCCCATTGTTAAAAGTACTGAATTACAGCTCAACATCAACAGCTTAAAAAATATAGAAGTTGTGGATACTCCCGGTATGAATGACCCCGTAATTTCTCGAGGTCGAAAAACACAGGAGTTTATTGGTCAGTGTGATGTTATTTTCTTTTTAAGTAACAGCGGTAACTTTTTAGATATGCATGATATGGGGCTATTAGCGCAAAATATTCCTAATAAGGGTGTCGAAGACATCATTTTAATTGGTTCTCGATTCGATGAGGTATTACTCGATGCATGTGATAATTATGCCTGTATTGGTGACTTATTAGAAAATGAAACCCACAAGCTTTCAGTCTACGCGGGAAAAAATGTTGCCAATGTATGTCGGCAACATAACAGTAATCAAGATGAAAGTAACGAAGGGATAAATGATGATAGTGGCAATGAAAACGGCATAATGCAGGCGTTACAAAACGCCTTGCCACCGTTATTTGTATCTTCTATGTGTTACGACCTTGCTAATAAAGTAAGCCAAGAAAGTGAGTCGTTAGACGAGCAAGAACAATTGGTATTAGATAACTTAAACGGTATGTTTGATGACTTTACTTTTACTGATGAAGATTTAGCTGATGTTGCTAATTTTGATACCGTGAATGAAGAGCTAAATGAAATCCGTACTAAAAAAGAAGTTATTTTAGCAAAGCGTTTTGATAATTTATTAGCAGGATCAAAAAATGAGATTAAGCATAAGCTAACTCAAATTGAAGAAGATGTTAGCCATAAACGTAAAGTGCTGCTTGAAGGTGATGTCGAAAGCTTAGCGAAAAAGCAGCAAGCTATTGTTAAGCGTATCGAGTCAGGCAAGGCTAAAGTGGCCAATATTTTTGAAAAATACAGTATTAAAGCTGAAAAAACCTTAGTGGCAGCTAAGCATGAAATTCAACAAGATGCGCTACAAGCCAAGCAAGTAGATTCTCAATCAGGTTCAAGACAAGAAAGTGAGCGCGTATGTACTGGATCTGAAAGGCATGGATTTCTTTATTTACAAAAGAGAAATACTTATGAGACGAGAAGTTATACAGTCAATTTTACCTATGCAAATGTACACGAATCAATAGCAAAGTTAGAAGAATTTATATTACATACCTCAAAGCACTTATTTGACACCAGTAGTAAAGCGATAAGTTTAGACTTATTCAGGCAAGATATTAAAAACTTGGTAAAAGATATGTTTGATTTTTCGGATGATGATTTCGACCCAGACATGATTTTAATGCCATTAAGTAATGCTGTTGAACGAATCACCATCTCAGCCATTAACTTAGATCTAGACCACCATATGAATACTATTCGTGAGCAATTTAATACTAGTACGGTAGAGGGGGATGAAATTGCCAATTTACGCAACGAACAATCGCGCGTAGTGGCATTGTTGTTAGCTGATATCGTCAAAGAGCTTGAACGTTGTACTACAACCATAGTGAAAAAACTAGCCGAAGAAGAGTCAAAATTTGTACCTAGCTTAACTAAAGACTTAATTGCCTCGGTTGAGCAGTTAAAGCAAGATTTAGCACAAAAAGATCAAGCGCTTGCCACTTACGAAGATATTTTAGCTTTAGTTAAAACAGATTTACTTGCGTTAGCTTAAGAGGTATTCAACTTTTAGTTTAACTCTCAGTGAATACGACTCATAATTGATATAGGAACTGTAAATGGATCACCAAACATTAAAGAACAAGCAGCGACAGCTGCGAGAAGGTTTTTCTGATAGCTTAGCTTTACGGGTTCATCGTGCGTTAAGTTGGTTAGATAAAGCAGAGCAGTGTACTGATGATCTTGATTGTCAATTTATCTTTTTTATTGATTGCTTTTAATGCGGCTTATGCCAATGAGTTAGACGATAGTATGCGTTTTTCTGAGCAAGAAACGTTTAAAAACTTCATTAAGCGTTTGTGTGAATTAGATAAAGACAGTCACTTAGCTAATCTCGTTTGGCATGAGTTTACTGGTAGTATTCGAGTGCTACTTACTAATAAATACGTATTTAAACCGTTTTGGGATTTTCATAGGGAAAAGCAAAATAATAATGTTACAGAACTAAAATGGCAAAAAAGTTTTAAAAATGCCAACATTAAAGCTCACAAAGCTCTAGGAAATAAAGATACTCAAGCCGTTTTGGCAATAATATTTTCTCGCTTATATACCCTACGTAATCAGCTACTACATGGTGGGGCGACATATAACAGCAGCACAAACCGTGAACAAATGCGTGATGCAGTGGCCTTTTTGTCCAAATTTGTCCCCATTATTATCAACATTATGCTTGAAAATGGCGATGTAATATGGGGCGATGCGTGTTTCCCTGTTGTAGCATAGTTACATCTTGGTGTTATGAAATATCAGCTGATCCTTACCTATTAACTAAATACCATAATATATTTTTTAAATATTGACCCTGATGATGACATAACCTTTCACCTTACCTTGCTACTATTACCTTATTACAATGTTAACGTAATAAGGTAATTATGGATGATGCTCAACAAGAATTTAATCGTTACTTAAAAGATTTTAATTTTAATACGTTAGGTAAATATATAAGCACTATGTCAGAAGACGAACTAAAACTATTTGTTGAAGATGCAAAGCAATTATCAAATGACAGTAATCTTGAAAACTCAATTTAATGAGGTGATTTATGAAAGATAAACATAACGAGCCAAGCCAATTGTTAAATCAGGTAAAACTGAGTGCAGTGGTAAAAGATATTCGCTCAATGGATGATGACCAACTTGATAAACTGGGGTTAGGTTTTTCTCAGTTAATTACTGATATTTTTGATGACTGTGCGTCTACTGTTGACGGCATAAAAGCTAATGTAAAAAGAAGAACTAGAGAAGTTGACGTTTTGGCACTAAGCCTATTTCCTATAGACATTTAGAGATATTGAGGAGTTATCATGATAAGACCATCACCATATGATGTTAGCTGTGATAAGTGCCACTGGTCAAAATCATTTTCTCCTCAGTCAGATGTGCTTATGCCAGGAGACCGACCTAAATCATGTCCGGAATGTGGGAATGATGAGCTTATTTATAAACAACAAAACTCAATTACTTCATTATTAGCTAAGCTATTCTCTTGAATTTAAGGCCCTGTAAATAATTTTATCGATTCTGCCTATTGCTTTATTTACACCTCTGAATTTATAACTACTACACCTGACGTCAAAGTAATGATTTTTGTTATTTACCCAGCTTGCGCTGGAATAAAACCAGTATTGTTCATCTGTGTAGGTCTTTTTTATTAACTATTGTTCAGTCAGTGAAAGTGCTAAAACATATAGAGAATAACAACTTGGCTTAATTCACGAAGCGGTAAAAACAAAAAATGAGCACAAAAAAGCAGTCAAACTAGACTGCTTAATATTATTCGCCTACTTTAAGATATTCACTTATTGAGGCACCTAGACCTGTTACTATCGCATCAATACAGTATTCCTCTGTTTCTGCTGTATCTTCGTGTTGATACACTGCGTATCCTCCAGATAAGCCATATGTTACGCCTAGTTTTTCTAGTAAGGTTATAGAACTCGCGCAGGATTTAAATTCTTTATCATCAAAAGCTTCTGCGGGTACTGTTCCATCCCAATCAGCTATGTTTATTCCTTTCATGCCTCGGTATTCATAATGCACTATTTAATGTTCTAGTCTTCTATGTACTCGACGGAGGTTTGTTTGAATTCGGTGTTCATATTGTCATGCCTTTAGTTTCAATAAGTAATTATGTTGTTAAACGAAGCTGCTTTGCGGCAGAATAAAAAATGGTATGTGCTTACCTTAGCCTGCAATCTTACCAATTTATGCTTATAAGAATAATAAAACTGGCTATATTCGCGAAGCGGTAAAAACCAAAATATTGAATACAAACCTGAGACCAATTTAATTGACAACTATATCCCCTTAATAAACTCAATAGTTACATGTAAGGCGAATAAGAAACGTTATAGCAACAAGATGAATCCAGCTAAAAAGTTATTTATATAGTCATTCAATAACAGAATTGACGGATGTTAATGCGATACTAGTAAACGGCCTTGACTCTATTTATGATTGAATTCGAAGGCCGTTTGGATGAGTTGCTTAAACTGGGCTGTTACACAAAACCTGTATCAGAATTAGGCACGATTTAAGCTGCCATCAATTGCTCAAACTTACACCTCGGTAAGTTTGTTTCAATATCATAGTCAACGAGTCCATCTTCTTGAAAGTTATCTGAAACATCCTCAATATGAGTAACTCCAAGCCCAATCTTACCTAATATCAAGTTTAAATCGGTCAGGTATTTATGAACTTCTTCAGTAGGGCCTTCAATATTGAAAACACTAGCTGCTTCCATAAATTCTATATAGAAAGAATTCTCGACAACTGTTCTAAAGTTTCTTAAATTTTCTTCATTCAACATTGATTTATTAAAGGGAATAGCTAACGGAATTACATCTATTGGCCAAACAAAGTCATAGCCTTCAGCCTTTGTGATGGGCTCATATTTATCAATCATGGTTAAAATAGTATCGCTTGAGATGACTTTTCCTTGTTGAGTTCCTCGTTGCTTATTGATCTCCAATAGCTCTTTTTCATAGCCATTAAACTTGAAGTCAAATGCTTGAAAGTCAGCCCCAGGATAATGTGACATCGCCTTTTTTCTATCTTTGACAGTTAGATTGGTTAAGTCCCAAACTACCGACTGATATTGTTTAGAGTCTTCAACTGAGTATCTAAATAGAGAGCGCTGTTTTTTTCTAAGTGGATGATGAAAGCCTAGTTTAAAGAATTGCTCATATGTCAAAGCGTTCTCGTGACAGACTTTCTCTACAATATTGTCTGAAGAAACTATAAAGTCAAAATCCATATCTTTTATGTATGTTGATTTACCGCTACAAGGTGGCCCAATTAACAAGGTTACTTGTTTCGTGATGCTTTTTTTACGAACAGGAGTTCCATCGTTTAAAGCTACAAGTGCTGATGTGATTTCTTTTAAATTATTCATGTATATGCCTCAACTATTAAAAGTTAAATTAAAAAAATGTTTTTAGTATTTTTGTTGAGTGAGGCGTAAATGGCTTGTCAATATCTATAAGTTCTTGGAATTGGTATATATGTCACTGGAATATGTAAAATGTCTTTTATTTAACTCAACACCGCTACTATACATTAATTAAAGTTTTTGTCAAGATTTAATTGATTAATGTTTGTTTATATGCTAACCGATATAATGTTGAATGAATTATCTTTATTATCATGACAAATTTCACTTTATGAAAATTATTAATCGTAGCTTATATGTGATTGTTAAATGAGTAAACAAACACCATTTTTAACTTTTTTTAACTTTTTTTAATTATTTTACTGTAGTTTTTGAAAAAAGCGTCCTCCTGTTTATATTGATACCAAAAAAAATAGCAGTAACTAGAAACGATAAAATATATTGGATTAAACTCCAAAGATTAAAGGCAAACCAAGGGAATGAATCTGGCTTTCTTCAGCGACTTGTCGCTGGCAATTAACTAAAGTTGTTTACAATTTAATTATTTTGACTTGTAAACAATAAAGATTTTTGATGTTTACCTTCGCACGCGAAGAATAAAGCCAGGTACTTGAGAGTTGTGAGAAGGGGATTGAGTAAATAAACAAGACATATGAAAATATAAACATACCTTAAACTAAAAATAATTATTTAATTTAGTGCTCTAGGACGCTTGTTTATAACAATGTTGATTTTGTTCTACATACATATCAGCAAATTCAATTGAACCAAAATAATAGATAATAACCTTAAGTCGTTTTTGTTTTATAAAGAGTGGAATTTCATCTTGCTGAATAATGTCTAGCCACGTTTTAACTAGCGCCCACGGCGGAAGTTGCTTGTTCATATAATCATCCTTGAAGTAATTAAGTTACAATCTAATATTAGACGAGAAATTAATAACAGGCGAATAATGACATGAGAATTATCTTTTTACTTTTATTGTTTATAACAATAGTTAGCAGTGCAGCAGAAATACCAAGCTCGTTCAGTAAAGCAAAGAAACTTGCATTAACTAAAATTTATAAAGATCACCACAAGACATTTTATTGTGGCTGCTCATTTAACGATAAAAAACAAGTTAACCAAGCCAGCTGCGGCTATAAGCCAAGAACACCTATTACCAAATCGGGTAAAGAGAATATCCGTGATAACCGTATTGAATGGGAACATGTATTACCAGCAAGTAAAATGGGAAAACACCTAGCCTGCTGGGGAGGTGACCGGCATCAGTTTTCTCAATGCGTAAAATCTAACGGTAAGCTAAGGTCAGGTAGAGATTGCTGTCAAAAAGTTAATCGTGATTTTAGAAATGCTCATAATGATTTAGTTAATCTAACACCAGCAGTTGGTGAAGTTAATGCTGATAGAAGCAACTTACCTTATGCGGAAATTATCGGCGAGAGTAGGGCTTATGGTCAATGCGATTTTGAGTATGACACGGTTAACAAAGTTGTAGAACCAGCTGAAAGAATTAGAGGTGATATAGCTCGTATTCAGCTGTATTTGGAACAGACATATGGTCAAGTCCTTGGATTTAAATTCAGTACGGATAAACGAGTTATGCTTGATCGCTGGAATGTAAAAGATCCTGTTAGTGATTGGGAAATAGAGCGTAATCAACGTATTTGCAAAGCGCAGGGTACAAGTAATAACTTGGTTTCTACTTGTAATTAATAGCAAGTAAGTGTGATTGCTGACATTAGCTATCGGTCATTCTTTAGGTCAAAAATTAGCCAAAAGCGGTCATTAGCTTTTAAGTTACTAACGGCAGCTCAAGAGCCTAAAGTTGCCCTTATAATTTAGTTGGTTTTATTTATTTGTACTCTTAAATTCACTTAATATTGAATGTACAATTA
>Ga0209826_1001381_pt1 | contig 16893 bp, 13 predicted proteins | sample GOMGulsemesocosm_5_FD_184637 | JGI IMG/M metagenome (GOLD analysis project Ga0209826, IMG submission 184637) | Methane-oxidizing microbial communities from mesocosms in the Gulf of Mexico - GOM15C Gulf of Mexico (SPAdes) (version 2) | ecosystem: Environmental > Aquatic > Marine > Cold seeps... | reverse complement strand
AAGCCAATTATAACGAGAGCAGCAGTCAGCTCAAACTGCACTCCTGCTTCCCAATAAATAGCGCCACCAGAGTTCTCTGGGAGGGCCTCAACCTAGACACCTACACGGGTCACCCTCTGGTGTATTAAAGCCGAGCCAGCCAGGTACAGGGTTTATGCGTCGAACTCCTCCATAAATGTCATCGACGCCTGGTGGCGAATGGTACGACGATGATTGGCCCACAACTGCTGAATCTTATCGCGGTTGCACGCCTGTCGATCCACCAATACCGAAGTATTTAACTCACTCATACCACCCTCAGCTTGTTGTACTGGGCACTTGGTAAATACAAACTGATTGCTGATTAAGTCCATAAAGGGACCGGACTTGCTGCTTGGCATAATAAACAGCAACTGCAACCCCAGAGCTTCGGTCAAGTAGTTGATCACCTCCTTGGAGCGGTGTTCGTCCATTTTTGAAAAGGCTTCATCCACCAGTACCATTCGTAAGTGACTCTTACCCTCATTAAAACGAAAAGCCGAGGTGATCGCAGCGCTACGAATAATGTAAGCCGGCGTTTCAAGCTGACCACCAGAACCGGTACCATACTGACTCAGAGCGATAGGCGCTTTGCCCTCAGGCTCCTTGAAGATTTCATAGCTGCGATAATTGCGATAGTCCGATAAGCGTTCAAGCTCACGCAGTGCCTTAACTTCGTCCTCATCAAGCAGCATCGCCATGATGCGGTCACGTACCCGTGCATGTTTTGCATCCAGCGCCATATCAAACAGACCTTCGCCCTCACCCAGGGTGGCCGAATCAATCACCGCCTTAAAGAACTGCCAGTATTCTTTAAACTCCGGCACCCATTCGGCCTCAAAATAAAAGCGCTCGCGGTCAGCGCCAAAGCGGTGGCTTTGCAATTCGCTGTTGAGTAGCTCAAGGGTGCGCTTACCGTCATTGATCGCTTGGTAAATCGAATGGCACAGATTGGTCACAAATGTGTTGTTAAAGCTTTGCTTAAGAATCAGGAGTTCCGTGTGCTTTTTAGCGAGAATATTGTTCTTCAAACGGTTTAGAATGGCATCAAGCTGCTTTTCAACCGAACAGATACCTTTAAAAAATACCGATGAATGCTCAGCATTATAATCCGGCTCAAAAGGCACACTATCAGCAATGGCCGCTTGCTGGTTATGCGCTAAAACCGCTTTTTGCAACGCAAACAAATGCTGTTTTAGCTCTCCGGTTAAGGCGTCGTGCGCCGCCTCTAAATGAGCCACTGGCGTGGACGCGGCATTGAGGTCTGCAGCGTTCAAATGCTTATCAACATCGAAGTCAGGCCAAACTGTACTGATTTTTCTCAGCCCACCTTCATGCTCTTCCACCTGATCGAGGGTTTCTTCCTGCGCTTCACTCAAGCTGCCACAGAGGCGGTCAACCTGCTTCAGCTGCTGGTTTAAACCGCCCTTGTCGTTATCCAACGAGGTGATCTTATCGTCCTGTAGTTGCTGATCGCCTTTAAGCTGCTCAAGACTGCCATCGAGAACCTCAAACGCCCCTAGATCCAACTGTTTAAGCGACTCCTCTGTTGCGTGTAACTTACGTTGACAATCGAGCATCGACTGCAAATCATCGGCATATGTCAGCACGCGAATCGATTCAACTGCAGACAGCATCTGCTCAATGGTTTTAAGCTGCTCTTGCGCTGAGCTCCACTCCTCGACCAACTGCACTAACTCTTCACGTTTGGCCAGCTCAGCACGCTGACGAGCCCCAGAACCGAACACCAGCTCCGCGTCGTTGATATCACAGCGAAACATGGCGTAGTTACCAGAGCCCATACTGTTCTGGGTTAACCCACGACGAGTGTGGCGCAACTCGTTCGTCGAATCGACTCTTTGTACACTGCCATAACTCGCACGTATATAAGCCTCGGCCGTAGCGTGACTGAACCCCATAACCTTAGCAATGGAGTCACCGTTAAGTGATACGCGCTCGGCATCGCGCTTAACCTTATCGCCTTGAATCACTCGGGCACGGTTATCGCGCCCAGGCAGATTTCGCAGCAACTGAGTAGCCTCGGCCTCATGCTCTGGCTCAACGATAATACCGAAACGCGCGCCGCCGATATAACCCTCAATAGCGGACTGCCACAGTGGGTCGGTAATTTCGACGTGATCGCACAGGACCCGCGCATCAGCCTCCGGACACTGCTGAGAAATAGCTTCCAGCGCGCTGCGCACATAATGAGGGTAACTTTGCTTACTGTCTCGCAGCGTATTAACTTCCGCTTCTTTACGCTCATTCTGACGCTGTAACTGCAGTGATTTTTCCTGTCGCTTATCACGTTCACGCACCAACTGATCGCGCAAACTTGGCTGTTCAGCGTTTTTATCTAACCAGCGGGATGCCCATTTATTGTGATTTTTCTGCCACATCAGAGCCTCATCCAGGTGAGTCTCTAATGGTGAAATATCCACCCAGTCGCGAGTAAACAACCCCTGAAAATCAATTTTTCCATCGCCCTTAGCCGCAATAATCTCGCGGTTTAAAGCCGTCAGTGATTTATCCGCTAGGGCGCTCACGTCAAGGGTGATAGAAGTCTTGGCACATAGGGATTGTATCTGGCTGCAGGCCTCAAGGTTGCGCTGCAGAGATGCATCCTGTTTCAACAACTGCGGTGCAAGTCGGTGGATGGTGCCCTGTGCCGCACTTATCTGCTGCTCAAATTGATCCTTATCACGCAGAGCTGGTACACCTAAGCGCTGAGCCTCGACCTCCAACACCTGCTGACGCAGCTCTTCGCGCCGCGCCACTGCCGTGGTGCGCTCCTGCTCATTAAACTCCAGAGCCGAACGTATATCCTGTTGTGATTGTTTGGCCGTGAGATAGCGTTTTTGATCAGCAAGGTAACGCGAACGCACTGAGGTATAAGCCGCTACCTGCTGACTTAGCCATTGGTCAATGTAACTGGCCGCAGAAGCCTTGGCGCCACCCAATAAGGTAATGGACTCATTCAGAGCACGGGCATCCGCCTCCATACCATGAATGCGCTTGAGCATGCCCGAGACATCGCGAATTGCCTCGCCTAAGTCCTTACTCTCAAGAATCTCACCGGCGACAAAGTCATTAATGCTTTTAACGGGTTTGTATGCCATGAAACGAGAAAAAGCCCGCGCCGCGTTCATTGCCTCACGCTCGGCAACCGCTTCACGTTTGCCGCGTAAAGCACCATACAAACGACACAGGTAGGCTTTTTTCTTATCGTACTTTTCGACAGTTTCTGCGTTGAATTCATTGCGCAGAGCGGTATAAACACGATCGACCGGCAACACATACTGCCCGCCAACGTCGTGTTTTTGAAAGTGTGAAAGGCTCAATGATTCGCCCGGTATAATATAAAATTGCACGTCATCTAAGCGCGCAATTTTTTTCTCCAGTGCTCCCGTGCCCGTCACCTCAAGAAAAGCGCGCATGGCGATTACCGCGGTAAAGGGTTCACCCGCTTCACCCTCGGTTGGGTGAAACACCGCCGCTAGGTATCCATCGCAGGGAAACGGCCTGGCGTAGGCGCCATCATCACAGCCCAAAACATAAGAGGCCAAGGTACGCACCTGCTTGCCGCCTCGGCCCCGCTGGGTTGACTCATCCTGCCCCGGATTAAAATGAAAGAGATTGTCGTGCGCAGCGGTCATCACCGTCTGAATAGCATCGGCCGCGGTGGTTTTACCCGAGCCATTACCACCGGACAACAGGTTGATCGGCCCCATATCAAATTCGGTGTTGGGGATATTGCCCCAATTAACATAGATGAAGGTTTTAATATACATAGTTATTATTCTGTTGTGCCGCAAGCGTGGTTATTTGATTCAGAGTTCTGAGCATTAACGTCGATATCAGCGGACGCTAAATCATCAAACAATGACGGGGGAACAATAATGCTTGGGGGCTTTAAGTCTAGCGACTCTGAAGTGACAGGCTCTGCACTTTCAGGTTCTGAGCTGAATGACGCAGCGCTTGACGCCTCGCTATTGGACTGCTCTATTTCTGAAAACTCAGGTTCAACAAGTCCAGGTTCTTCTGATACTTTCTCCTCCTCGTTTACATCATCGGGCTCGCCACCGAGCGCCGCCAACACATCATCGTTCACAAAGCTGACGATCATCGGCCTTATGCGCAACCAAGCCTCACCGGAATCCAGTTCTTCTTCACTGCGAAAGTGAATCAGGCGTAATTGACGCAAGCGTTTCAACAATTGTTTACGCTCAGTCATGTTTTCAGGAAGGCTACGCTGCAATAGATTTTTAAAGGCCAACGACAACGCTTCCTGTGACAACATCACGCAGCCATTCTCGTCGACCTGACCTTCGCGCAACGCCTTGTCATACTCACTGCGCAAGGTCAGTAGCACTGCGATTTCCTGCTGCCCCAAACGCAATCGATAACCACCATTGGCCGGTGTGTCGGTTTCATCATCGACGCCAGGTACACGCGCGCCAGGAGGTATAACACGCACGAATTGAAAGCGTTTATCAAAGTGTAAACGCACACCAATCAGCGAGAGGTAATCGTCGACTAAATGCTCGATACGCAGCAACCGATCGTAGAGGTCACACTCGACCTGACTTTCATCACGGCAAATTACCCCATAGTCGAGCAAGCGCTGCAGCAGCTCTTGCCACTCGCCAATGGTCAGGTTAGCGGCATGTAATTCAGCTTCTATTATCGCCTCAAAACGGCTCATGCTTTCGCATCCTCAGTTAAGGCTGGGGCATCAGCGCCCTCTTCTATAGCCGGGGGAGAAACGTGCTCTGCTTGACTCAGCAGATGAATTTCAAATTCATCTGCCTGCGAGAAAAATTCGTTGCTATAGGTGCGGTTGAGCGCCGTCACCTGAAAACGGAATTCACTCGATAAATTGTTGACCGTCGCCACCTCAATTGCGTGAGACACAGCCAAGAAATCCGTCGCGCTTTCAATCGGCAGTTGCGCGCTGGTGACGCAGCTCGTTTCCTGCAAGGCAGCAATCAAATAGCGCTTCACCGCACCATCACTCACAGAAAATGCCTGATCGAGCACTTGCTGTATATACAGCTCGCGGCGAGCTGTCTTATCAAACTCGGCGACCTGCCCCAACTGCGAGCGCACCACACGACGATTTCGAGCCGCGTATAAACGATTGTGGGATGCATCGACATAACCCAAACGCATACCGCCTAATTGTTCGGCGGCCCGTTCAAAGCGGCTGGTCTGCTCAGGCCCAGAGAGTTGGCTTAACTGTTTGCAGACATCCACGAGGTCATCACCGCCTTGACTCGCAATGTAACTCAGTTGTCGAATAATAATATCGGCGCGCTGAGTAAAGCTATTAAGGGCCTTGCGTAAAGCAGGCAGCATAATGTCACTGGCGTTCTTTAAGCGCAGTTCAATCGCATCCAAAAGGTTAAGCAATAAGGATTGCTTCGCCACCACCATATCAGGCAGCTGGGCGCGCAGACTGCGCTCGGCATCGCGTTTAACGCTGTTATTAAGCTGACGAATTTCATCGAGTAAACCGGTAATTTCGTCTCGGTATTTTTCCACACTGTCGGCAGACAAGCGCACCGACAGATCTGGCTGGAAACGTTTTTCCATAAATTCGAAAAACTGTTCAGTGGCTTCCTGCACCAACTGCCGAGCCTCCACCTCGCGCACCAGGTCACGCTTGCGCTCTTCCAGCTCGGCAATCACATCGGTAAAATCACTGATAATACGTTCTGAGTATTCTACGGCATCCAATAGGTCGTGAATTTCGCCACGCTGTATAAACGCTTGCAAACTGTTGCGGGTATTGCGGGTATTGCGGTGACGAGTGCGAAAGCGCTCGCTATTGGTTTCAACAAACGGCTGAGTGCACAGACGCCCCACTCGGCTAAACCCATAACTGCTGCTCAGTGTTGCCTCATCAAAATTTCGCTGTAACCAGCCCGCTTCCAACAAGCGATTCAATACAAAAACCGCCTGTTCGCGCTGAGATCGAAAGCGCCCTTCCTTCGCCGCGGGGTCGGTCTCAACGCTGTCGTCTAACAGAGCGCTGCGGGCGGAGGCTTCCACAAAAATGTCTAGCAGCTGATCTCGGTTGAGCGAGTGACCATAATCACGCAGGTCGGTATAAAGACGCTGATAGAGCAAGCGTAAACAGCTGACAACCACTTCGCGGTACTTACCCGTGAGAGGATTGAAGAAATGCAGTCGTTCATCAGAAAAAAACATAAATCAAATAAGCTACCCACACCTTCTCGACGGTGTGTTTAATAGTATTGTCAACTCTCTAAGCAAGGGGCTAACCTACCTAGGTCAGCCTTTTCGTATCATCACGATCGCAGGTGCGGCGTTATGACTTAAACACGGCCTCTTAAAACAGGCAGTGCTTGGTGTAATCGCGGGTTTCATCCAGTGTCCATTCACCCTTTGGTTTTTCTTTAAGATCTGTACACCAGCCCTCACTGCCCACTTCAGGCGTGCAAGCTGTCAACAAAAAAACGCTTAACATTACGCTAGCCACTGCAAATATTTTCATCATAATCAATACTCTTAACGTTGTTATTATTTTATGCAGTTTCTGCGTTTAACCAGTCGGCAATATCTTCAGCGTAATAGGTAATAACAAGATCACACCCAGCACGTTTAAAGGCCGTCATGGTCTCTAATACAATCGCCTTCTCATCGATAACACCCGCCGCAGCGCCGGCCTTAATCATCGCGTACTCACCACTGACGTGGTAAACCGCCATAGGGCGCTCTGTATTTGCTTTAATATTGGCGATGACATCCAGATAAGCCGTACCCGGTTTGACCATGAGTATATCGGCACCTTCCAGCTCATCTTGCATGGACTCTGCCAGAGCCTCACGAGCATTTGCTGGGTCCAGCTGGTAGGTATCGCGCGTGCCTTTGAAAGTGGAATCGACTGCGTCGCGAAAAGGCCCATAGAATGCAGAAGCAAACTTTGTCGAGTAAGACATGATCGGTAACTGCGTGTAACCAGCTTCATCCAGCGACTGACGAATAGCGGCAATCATGCCGTCCATCATGCCCGATGGGGCAATCATATCGACACCTGCACGTGCGGCAGCCAGTACCTGTCGCTGTAAATTGACCAGTGTCAAATCGTTATCAACATCGGCGGCCGCCTCATTCACCACTCCGCAATGGCCGTGATCGGTGTATTCACAGAAACAGTTATCACTGATCACCAGCATCTCAGGCTGAGCCTGCTTGGCAATAGCAATTATTCTGGCCATGAGCCCCTCATCGGACCAGGTGTCACTGCCACAATCATCCTTGTGGGTTGAAACACCAAACAACAGCACCGCCTTGATGCCTTTTGCCCACGCGTTATTAACCACGTCAGCGAGCTGCGCCTCCGGGTAACGGTACACGCCAGGCATGCTGGAAATAGCAACGGGGGTATCGATGTCTTCTTCAACAAAAATGGGCAGGATTAAGTCATTAACACTGAGCTGATTCTCGCGCACAAGGTCACGTAGCACTTGGGTGCGACGCAGGCGACGAAATCGAAATTCTGGCGTAATAGTATTAGTCATTTTCAGCTTCCCAACTTTCAACCACCTCGGAGACGACTTTCATAGCTGACAGTGCTGCTGGAAATCCACAGTAGGCCGCCGAGTGTAAAATAACGGCTCGAATTTCTTCCTTTGTTGCACCGTTGCGCAACGCTCCACGCACATGACCTTTCAGCTCATTGGTGGCACGCAAGGCCACCAACATAGCGATCGTCACCAAACTGCGGGTATCTCGGGGCAAATCATCACGAGTCCAGGGGCCACCCCAAGCATTTTCCATCGCCATGTCTTGCATAGGGCGCTCAAATTCACTGATGCTGTTAAGCGCTCGGTCGACAAACACATCGCTCATCACTTCGCGGCGAATGACCTCACCGTTTACTCGATCTTCTTTACTCATGAATCAATCTCGATGTTAATAGTTCATACACAAAGCAGGTTTAAAACGCGCGGCGAGTTATTCACGGCGCCATTTGGTCCCTTCACTCGAATCTTCCAGCACTATGCCCTGCTCTTTTAACTCATCACGAATCTCATCACAGCGCCCCCAATTCTTATCGGCCTTGGCCTGCACACGTTCGGAGATCATGGTTTCAATGGCGGCAGCATCCAACTCGCCTTCGCCTCCGGTCTGAAAAAACGCTTCTGGTGAAGATTGCAGAATACCGAAGATGGCGCCCATGGCCTTTAGCTCAGCAGCCAAGGTAATGGCTTTGTCAGAGTCACCCGCTTTTGACGCGCCATTTGCAAGAGAGTTTAGGTCACGCACCAAGTCGTACATAGCCGCCAGCGCGACACTTGAGTTAAAGTCATCGTTCATAGCCTCAACAAAGCGTAGGTAATATTCACTAGCGGCCAAACTTTCGATACTCGCCGCGGGCACATCGGCAAAATCCCGCAGGGCGGTGTAAAAACGCTCAAGGCCTGCGCGCGCCTCCACCAGGTTATCTTCTGAGTAATTAATCGAGCTGCGGTAATGGCGACTGATTAACAAGTAACGCACCACTTCAGGGTGGTACTTCTTAAGCACCTCACGGATGGTGAAAAAGTTGCCCAGTGATTTCGACATCTTCTCGCCGTCCACACGAACGGCGCCTGCGTGCATCCAGTAGTTCACAAAGTTACAGCCATTGGCGGCCTCACTCTGGGCGATTTCATTTTCATGATGCGGGAACGGCAGGTCTGGGCCACCACCGTGGATATCAAAGGTGTTGCCCAAGCAGCATTTGCTCATGGCAGAACACTCGATGTGCCAACCAGGGCGACCAGCGCCCCAAGGCGTATCCCATTTGACTGCTTCTACGCCCGCCGCAGCGCTCGTCTCTTCCGCCTCTTTACCGCGCTCGCTGCTGACAACACCCTTCCACAGAGCGAAATCACGCGGATCTTCTTTAACATCACCGACGTTAACGCGCGCGCCGGCCAACAGGTCTTCAATATTTTTGTTAGAGAGCTTTCCGTAACCGTCAAACTTGGTCACGCGGTAGTAGACATCGCCATTGTCGCAGGTGTAGGCATAATCCTTATCGATCAACACTTGAATCATGTCGATAATGTCTTGGATATAGGCCGTTGCACGGGGCTCTTGATCAGGACGCGCGACACCTAACACTTTTTCGTCTTCGTGCATGGCTCCTATGAAACGTTCGGTCAGATCCGTAAAGGTCTCGCCATTCTCGTTGGCGCGATTAATGATCTTGTCGTCAATATCTGTAATATTGCGCACATAATTTACGTCCCAATTTTGGGAGCGTAAATAGCGTGTAATCATGTCAAAAGACACCAGTACTCGTGCGTGGCCGATATGGCAGTAGTCGTATACGGTCATGCCGCAGACGTACATGCTGACTTTTCCGTCAACCAAAGGTTTGAAGACATCTTTTGAACGCGTCAGCGTGTTGTAAATTTTCAGAGACATAATTTAACTTCTTAACCGGTGGCCCTGCGTGGGGCCAAGCTCATTCGTCATTTCCGCTCAAGCGGAAATCCAGTGGCTTACTTTCTTTTAATAGCGGCCTATTACTTACACCAGCGGCTATTGTTGGATAGTCGCTAGGTGGCCTTCAGGCCCCTACTTTTAGCTCGGCAGCGTCAGCCAGTGTTATTTCTTGTTAGCCCAATTGTCTTTTAGACCAATCGCGCGGTTAAACACAGGTTTGTCGGCTGTTGCCAGCTTGCTGTCTAGGCAGAAGTAACCTTCGCGCTCAAACTGATAACTCCTCTCGGCCACCGCATTCAGCAGCGACTTCTCGGCCTTACAGCCATTGAGGATCGTCAGGGATTCAGGGTTGATGGCATCGAGGAAATTTTTGTCACCGGCATCTGGCGACTCGATGCTGAAGAGGCGATCGTACAGGCGCACTTCACAGTCGATGGCGTCAGCGGCGGACACCCAGTGAATCACACCGCGTGGTTTCATGCCTTCCGGTGGATTTTCACCCACGGTACCCGGCACCAGACTCACTCGAATCTCCGTGATCTTGCCATTGGCGTCTTTAATCGCCTCTTCGGCTTTCATAACGTAGGCACCGCGCAGACGCACATATTCACCCAGTACCAAACGCTTAAATTTCTTGCGCGACAGGGTCGTATCTTCGGTGAAATCGGCGCGGTCGATATACAGCTCTTCTGTGAACGGCAGTTCACGTGTACCCATGGCTTCAATATTAGGGTGAACCGGCTGGGTCATGACACTGCCCTGGTCCGCCTCATTGAAGTTGGTGACAACCACCTTAACCGGATCCAGCACACACATGGCGCGCGGCGCGGTGTTGTTCAAATCATCGCGCACACAGAATTCAAGTTGCCCCACGTCAATGGTGCTGGCCGATTTGGTCACACCGATCATTTCACAGAAGTTGCGCAGTGACGCAGGCGTGTAGCCACGACGACGCATACCCGAAATAGTCGGCATACGGGGATCATTCCAGCCATCGACATGCCCTTCATCCACCAACTGTTTGAGTTTGCGCTTAGACGTCACTGAGTAGTTGAGCTCCAAACGAGAAAACTCATACTGCTTAGGTTTGCTCGGTACGGGCAGGTTTTCAGTAAACCATTCATACAGGGGACGATGATCCGCAAACTCCAGCGTACAAACTGAGTGAGTCACGCCTTCGATGGCATCTTCCTGGCCGTGTGCAAAGTCATAGGTGGGGTAGATACACCATTTGTCACCAGTCTGATGGTGACTCTGCTTGCGAATGCGGTAGAGCATCGGATCGCGTAAGTTCATGTTCGGGCTAGCCATGTCGATCTTGGCACGCAGCGTACAGGCACCTTCGTCATATTCACCTGCGCGCATTTTTTCAAAGTCGGCAAGATTCTGCTCAACGGTGTTGTTGCGCTGTGGGCTGTCCTTGCCAGGCTTGGTCGCCCAACCGCGATACTCGCTGGTCTCGGCGGCGTTCAGGTGGCAGACGTACGCCTGACCTTGCTCAATGAGGTAGATGGCCCACTGATAGAATTGATCAAAGTACTCAGAGGCGTAGCGAACATCTCCCGCCCACTCAAAACCCAACCAACTTACATCGGCCTTGATCGCATCAACGTATTCTTGGTCTTCTTTGGCTGGATTGGTGTCATCAAAACGTAAATTACACTCACCACCCACCTCCTGCGCCAAACCAAAGTTCAAACAAATCGACTTAGCGTGACCGATATGAAGGTAACCGTTAGGCTCCGGTGGAAAACGGGTCACAATTTTTGCGTGCTTGCCGTCCTCAAGATCTTTTTTAACGATTTGTTGCAGGAAGTTCAGGGGCTTATCTTGTGATTCGCTCTGAGAGTTGGTCGCTTTGTCGCTCATGCTGATTTTTTAATCCGATCGCTCACCCACTGCGCAAAACAGTGGGCGGTAGGCCCCTGTGGGGCAAAACAAGTTAACACCTCGATAGTCCGCGCAAACAGATCATATTTCGTACGATCAATCGCGACTGGCGAGAGGCGCTGAGAATCGGCTATTATAGCCACCAGACCGTGCGGTAAGCACCTCTCAAATAAAGTTTTTTAGCTCATAGGCAGACTTTATCGTGCTGCAGCGACACTGGACCTAAAGAAGCCCCTTAACAGGGTGTATTTCCAATCGCGAAGGCATGAATCTATATGGGCGAGAATCAAACGTCATGACCGTGTCATTTAACACGGCACAAGCCAAATACAACAGGAATTTTAAGATGATCACTCTGCAAACCAACTTCGGTGAAATGAAACTGGAACTGGACTTTGATAAGGCGCCAAACACCGCCGCCAACTTCCAGAAGTACGCTGAAGACGGTTTCTTTGACGGCACCATTTTCCACCGTGTGATCAGCAACTTCATGGTTCAGGGTGGTGGTTTCACCGTCGACATGGAGCAAAAAAGCGTAAACGACCCCATTGAGAACGAAGCTGACAACGGCCTGAAGAACGACGAATACACCGTAGCCATGGCGCGCACTATGGACCCACACAGCGCTACAGCGCAGTTTTTCATCAACGTGAAAGACAACGACTTCCTCAACCACAGCGCCAAAAACCAGCAGGGCTGGGGCTACTGCGTATTCGGTAAGATCGTTGAAGGTTTTGACGTTGTCGACAAAATCAAAGCGGTTAAAACGACCATGTCAGCTGGCCACCAGGACGTGCCGGTTGACGCTGTCATCATCGAAAAAGCCACTGTCGCCTAGAGCTCACGCAACTAGGTCGGCCGCCCTGGCCCACAAAGACGCCAGGGCATCGATAAAAAGGGCTGCCTAGGCGGCCCTTTTTATCGATGGGTAACTTTAATCGATAGCACCGCCGCCAGCACAAAACCTGACACGAGACACATATGACAACCCTATTTATCTCTGACCTGCACTTGGATGAAAACCGCCCTGATATTACCCAAGCCTTCTATGAATTTCTGGATCAGCGCGCCCTAAACGCCGACGAGCTCTATATTCTTGGCGATTTCTTCGAGGTTTGGATTGGTGATGATGAGGACTCGAGTTTTGCCGCGCAGGTGCGCAAACACCTTCGCAAGCTCACCGATAACGGTACAGAACTGTTTCTTATGGGCGGCAATCGAGATTTCCTACTGGGTAAAAACTTTGCAGAAAGCATCGGCGCCACACTGCTGGAAGACCCCACAGTGATCGACCTCTACGGGGAGCGCGTGCTGCTGATGCACGGCGACAGCCTCTGCACACTCGATACCGAATACATGGCTTTTCGCGCACAGGCCCGCTCAGAGCAGTTTCAGCAAGACCTTCTGAGCCAGCCGCTGGAACAGCGTCGCGCGCTGGCCAAGCAGTTGCGCGAACAAAGTAAGAACATGAACAGCCTCAAGGCCGAAGACATTATGGACGTCACCGCTGATGAGGTTGTCAAGGCAATGGACGATGCCCAGGTGCAGGTGATGATTCACGGTCACACCCACCGCCCCGCCTACCACCCCGTCGAGCTCGCCTATGAAGAACGCGGCGAGCGCATCGTACTGGGCGACTGGGACACGGACCTATGGTGGATCGAAGCCTGCCCTGAAACAGCCTTGAGCCTCAACAAGCAGGCTATCGAACCGGCCACCAACGGCACAGAGCAGCCAAGCGACGCATGACTGAGAGCTTTGAGTTCCAGTCCATAGGTCGGGCCCACTCGCCCTACAAGGAGAAGTTCGCCATCCCCAGACAACCGGGATTGGTCGACGCCGCCAAGGGTTACATCGAGCTATTGGGCGACTGCAATCGCGAAGAAATTCTGCGCGGTATAGAAGGTTTTTCCCACGTCTGGCTAAGTTTCGTGTTTCACCAAGCCATCAAAGAAAACTGGAAGCCCATGGTGCGCCCGCCACGCTTAGGCGGCAATAAGAAGGTCGGTGTATTCGCTTCACGCAGCCCCTTTCGGCCTAACCCCTTAGGATTGTCAGTGGTAAAGCTGGAAGGTATTGAGCAACAAAGCCGCAGCGGCCAAGCCCATCAATGGCGCTTGCACTTCAGTGGTGGCGACCTGCTAGACGGCACACCCATCTTGGATATAAAACCCTATATCACCTATGCGGATAGCCTCCCCGACGCCAACAGCGGTTTTGCTGAATGCGCGCCAGACACTCGTACCGTCGTAGACTTTGCCCCCGAGTTGTTTAACACACTGCAAACAGCCGAACAGCAACATCCGGGCTTTTCAACATTGATCAAACAGGTCTTGGCCCAGCAGCCAGAACCGGCCTATCACAAGCCCAGCGAGCGTGAATACGGCGTGCGACTCTACGATTATAATGTGCGCTGGCGCCGCAAGGGTACGCTGCTGATGGTTTTCGATATTTCAGCCGTGTAAGTCCGCTCTTCAGCCCTTTGAATTGGGGTGACCCACTTCAAAGGCATCCACTAGAATATCGCTGCCGCTGGCACCGGCCAAAAAGCAACGCTTGCGCAGCGCTTCAATCATGCTCGGCGAGCCACACAGGTATACCTTCCAGCCCCGCAAGGCACTGTGCTCAGCCATCACCAACGACACCAACTCCCCCTGCTGCTGCCCCAGCTCGGCGTTGCGCCTGACCACAGGATGGTAATGGAAGTGCGGGTTCTGCTCAGACATGGCCTGCAGTTCGGCCTGCAGGTACAAACCCTGAGGCTCCCCGGCAGCGGTATAGAGATGAACGGGCTGCTGATGCCCCTGCTGCAGCGCGTCTCGAACAATCGCGTACAAGGGGGCCAAACCGGTGCCCGTCGCCGCAAGAAGCAGGGGTTTATCGTGGGCATCCTCGGTGTAAAAGCAGTGGCCTGTGGCCTCGCCTAACAACACCGACTGCCCCTCGAGCAAATCATCACAGCACCAGCGACTCACCAAACCCTGCTCATGGCGCTTAATATGCAGTTTGAGCAGGCCTTCGTATTTGCGACTGCTGGCTGAGGAGTAGGCACGGCCATGCTCCTCATCCTTCCACAGAGTGATGTACTGACCCGGTGTCCAGCGCAAACTGGTTTCAAAAGAGAGTTCAACGACCGAGGCGTTCAGCGCACGCTTAGCGATTAAAGTGGCGGGCACCTTGCCCAGAGCCCCGGGCAGGGACACGGCTAAATCAACCGCAGGCCTACACATGCAAGCCATGAACAAGCCTTGCGCTTGCTGATGCTCGCTCAACCCCTGCTGTGCGGCAGCTGGTACCGGCTGATCAGCGATCATTAAACAAGAATGACACAAGCCCTGGCGACAGCTGTTGGGAATACGCTGGCCAGCTTGATCCGCCGCCTCAAGCAAAGACTGCCCCGCCGCCACTTCAAAGCTGGCACCACCGTATTGAATCACCGCCATACCTTCCAGCCCTCTAGTTCAACCATTACATCGCCCACTCTAGCCCCACCCAAAATGCCCAACCGCGCATGCATAACGATCAAGAATTAGACGCCACTTCAGCTGCAAGAGCCTCTACTTTGAGGGCTTCGGCTTCAAGAGCCTCAGCTTTACGAGGGTGTATGACCGGCAGGCCGGAGTGAAAACGAAACCGCGTATCGGGCGACTGAATATACTCACGCTCCAGCTCGAGAAAGAACTCAACACGCGCTTCAATCGGCTGCTCGGAATAGCCCTGTGCAAGGGTTAGGTAGTCTTGATAATGCCGCGCCTCCGACTTCAGCAACGACAGGTAAAACTTTGTCAGCTCATCATCCAGTAAGGGGGCTATTTTGGCAAAGCGCTCACAAGAACGCGCCTCAATAATAGAGCCAACAATCAAGGTATCCACTAGGTTTTCACCTTGATCACGGCGAATGTGTCGAGCCATGTTCAGAGCGTAACCGCTGGCCTTAATGGGGCGGAAAACAATGTTTCGCTTCTTAAGAAGCTTCAACACCTGTTCGAAATGAACCAATTCTTCGCGTGCCAAACGCGACATTTTATTCAAGAGGTCCAGCTTAGCCGGGTGCTTCCCCATAAGCGTCATCGCACTCTGGGCGGCCTTTAGCTCGTTGGCGGCATGGTCGAGCAGCATCACCTCTTGACGGGTTAAGGCTTCTGCCACCCAGGCGTCGGGGGTTGGGCATTTCAGGTAGTCTAGAATGGGGCTAATATCGGTCATGGATACGTGTATCGGCAGAAACAGAGCGCGGCATTATACACCGCACCCGCCACTGGTGCAGAACTTCATATCGACGCGCCCAGCCTGGGTTATGTCGAGAAACACTAAACCCGATAAGAGTCGACTATAGCTGTCAACTGTCCCGACAACTGGTTGAGTTGGGTGCTCATCGCCGTCAAACCATTGACCTGCTCGGCCGTATCCGAGGCAGCAGAACTGATGCTCGAGGCACTGCGACTGATCTCTTGAGCCACTGCCGTCTGCTCTTCGGCGGCTGTCGCCACTTGAATATTCATCTCCGCAATGCGATCGATGATTTTCGTTTCAGTCTCAATGGCGTCGCGAATCTCACTGACCTGCTCGACATTAACCGCCAACCGCGCTACCCCGTCCTCCATAGCCCCCACTGCCTGCTTACTTTCCTGTTGCAGCTTGCTGATCATCTCATCGATCTCCTTGGTGGCATCGGCGGTCTTACTGGCCAGATTACGCACCTCATCGGCCACCACAGCAAAACCGCGCCCTTGCTCACCCGCCCGCGCCGCCTCAATCGCCGCGTTAAGCGCCAAAAGATTGGTCTGCTCGGCGATGCCTCGAATCACGTCCAGTACCACACCAATGTTCTGGCTGCCCTTATCAACCGTCGACACCACTTCGGCAGCCTGCCTTATCTCATCGGCAAGACTGCCAAAACCCGACACAGAACGGTCGATCAGGGTGAAGACCTGCGCACTGACATCCATCGCTTCCTGGGTTGCACCCGAGCTGGTATTGGCATTGCGCGACACCTCTTCAATACTCGCCTCCATCTCGGTGGAGGCGCTGGCTTGCTGCTGACACTGATCATTCTGTGACTCGATCGACGAGGTTACCAAGCCAACTGCACGCGTCAATTCAACCGCCGAGCCAGACAACGCCTGAGAGGCCTGCTGCACTGTGTGAAAATTGCCGCGCACGCCCCCCACTAAGCCATTGACCGCCACAGCCAGGGCGCGCAACTCATCATCCCCCTCTTCCGCAACTTCAATGCGCAAATCATTATCGGCCTGAATGGCTTCTACCTTGCGGCTCAGCAGCACAATCGGCATAGAGATTCGGTGAGAGGTATAGAGCCCAATCAGTGCCGATATGGCAATACACACCACCGCAAAACCGAGCGCGCCAGTGAGCACACTGTCACGCAACTCTGCCACAGAGCGGAAGGCCTCCACCTCATCCACTTCACTGAGCAACGCCCAATTCACACCGGAAATATCCAGCGGCGTATAGGCCGAGGCCACTTCAACACCGCGATAGTTCAATTGATAGAGCACA
>Ga0209826_1001380_pt1 | contig 16900 bp, 15 predicted proteins | sample GOMGulsemesocosm_5_FD_184637 | JGI IMG/M metagenome (GOLD analysis project Ga0209826, IMG submission 184637) | Methane-oxidizing microbial communities from mesocosms in the Gulf of Mexico - GOM15C Gulf of Mexico (SPAdes) (version 2) | ecosystem: Environmental > Aquatic > Marine > Cold seeps... | reverse complement strand
TGGTAAACAACTGATGAGAATAGAGTAATGGTTAGAAATCACACAGTAGCTGCGTGCAGCGAAGTGTACAATAAAAGTATTATCGACTCATTGACTCGCTTATCGGAAGAACCCGTCTACTCGACCAGCCAACTTGAAATAGCAGAAAGAAAGTAAAACTAGATAGCTATCAATATTTTTGTAACTTGGCAATCAACTTGCCTCTATTCTTCTAATACAAAGTTCATCTTGCTGTAAATAGTTCAGTGCCCTGCGTAGTCTTGCCGCCGAACACAGCAAGTTATTTTAATGGTTATCACTATAAAAAATAATTTATCGACTGGCTGGTTAGGGTCGTTATGAGCCAGTCAATTATAATACTCCCTTACACTTTGAAATTTTGTCAGTATTAATCAAAGCTACTTGATTTTTTTCAACACACTTAATAGAGGGGGTTGGTATCATATGGTCTTTTTTTGGTCTATGAGCTTCTATTTTTAGATAGTATTGGACGGTTGTTGCTCCTTTTTTTTAGTTAATAAAAATATTCTTTTGATTAGACAGAAAATAAAAAGGGGGCATTTTTGGGGGCATGTTGAAAATGTATGTTTTGATATTGTGTTTAGTATCAGTTGGTTACATTGTTAATGTGATAGACTCAACACCAATTCTATTTCTGAAGATGTCCGAGAAAGACCTGAAGCCAGCTAACCAGCTGGTTTTTTTATGCCTGCGTGTTACGTAGACAAGGAAAGGCCAGTGGTTGCCATAGTTTTTGATGGTATATTTAGGGGATTATACTGATATAGTCAGCTTATTTTTTTGCACAAATTATAAATGATTGCTGTGCGTAGACTTTATCTTTTTTGTATGTAATTCTGGAAAAACCTATATTTTTCAACATTAATTCCATATCATCTATATCCCATTTATTCAGTATTTGGGACAGAGAGGCTTCATTAATATCTTTAACTTTCTGAAAGTGAGTCTCAACTTCCTTAAAGCGTTTGTTATTCTGTAAATCATTTTTTATTTGAGTGATAACTTTTGAAGCATCAGCATTCTTATGGGGTTCGCTTATCCTTATTTCACCGCCATTTCTTAATACTCTATAAACTTCATTAAGGCATTGCTCTACTGTATTAATTTCTAGGCTATAAAGTACATTATTGACAACAGCAACATCAAAAAATTTATCTTTCAGCCCAAAAAGGGAGGTAATGTCCTGTTTAATGGATATGACACCTGACCCTTGAGCATCTTGACGCAAAAAAGCTTTGCATTTTCGACGTAATACAGTCAGCATCATGTTGTTGTTATCGACAGCAACAACAAGGCGATTATTCTCGGGTTTTGCCAGTAGTGCTGTAATATTCCCTGTTCCAGCTCCAAGGTCTAGTACTTTTGTATTATCAGCTATTGGAGCAGGCCCAAAATCAATTTCTCCAATAATAGTTTTTATTAAATTAGGGTAAATTTCTGTCTGGTTTAGAACAATATCGTAACTAAGAGCATATTCCGACCACATCAAACCTAAGCGAAGACTGGTAAATAAATCACTTTGAAATTTTTGGGCATTTTTTTGATCTTTAAATTCAGGGTCAATGGTGATTAGCCATCCTTTACAACTGCCATCATCATCAGGAATTTGATAGGCTCTTTTAATACCTTCGATAACCCCATATGTTCTGCTCTTATAGTGAATAGGTTCAATATCAATTATAGGCAAGTTTTCAGCATCTGAAAAAGCTTTAATACCATGGTCTAAAACCTCTTCATAATTATCAAGAAAATAAGTCCATTCAAGGACGTTCAAACCTCGTCTCCCTTCCATGGTTCGATCAAAACATGCACTAAATGCATCATTCCATTCAATAATGCGGTAATTGTTATCCAGCATGTACATAGGGGTCATTGGATTTGAACAAGGGGTGACTTCAAAGGCAAGTTTTTCCTCGAGCACATGAAATTCAGGGGCCGATTGTCCAGGTAATTCAGTTTTTTGCGAAGAGATATTTTGTCGTAAATGTAATACTTCAGGTTCAAGCTCTCGTTTTGGCGTTTTTAATACTGAGGCAGTGGACTCAATCCTAACACCTCCGAAACCTTTCAGGGTGAGTTGAGTAATTCTTTGTCCTGATAGCAGTAGATAACCAAGAAAAGTTAGAACTAAGCCTAGTCCAGATACAATATAATATTTTATATATTCATCCTCATTGCCTGAGGAGAATAAAGCGGATACGACAACAGTCGTAATAAAAAGCAACCCAAAAGTAATAAAGGCGATGCCTAAATATAGTTTTGTTTTTGTCATTTTACATCTCCTGTGTATTATTGAAGCTTATTAGACATTGCAATTGATTGTTGATTGATATTAGCAAAACTATCGGACTCTATACCTTCAATTATGTTGAACCCACATTGCTTGTAGAAGCTAGCATGTTCTGTTTTACAGGCCAGAAATAATAATTGGACTTGTTCTTGTTTAGCCATCGATATGAGTGAATCCACCAAGACTTCTCCTAATCCAGAATGTCGATAATTTGGGTCAACTATAACTCGACTGATTTCAGCATTACGGATACGAGACCTAACCAACTTAGCAAAAAAATCATTAAACCCATAGAAACACTCTAGTAAATCAAAAGGGTGTCTGAGTATTTTTGGATAAGCAAAATTACTTAATAATTGTGGGTCTCCGCTGGCTTCTATCATCCGTTTAATTAAAGGGACATGATGGCTTTCTCTGCCCGATGGAAAAACTAACCTAGCACAGGCAATCATTTTCTGGTTTTCATTAAAGATACCAATGGGTAAGGCAGTACGATCTGTATAATCTAATTCAAACTGGCTTTTAGTACATTTTTTGTTATCCGAAAGATAGCCTATTTCACTCCAAATTCTATAGCGTAATGTAAAGTATTGTTTAAAATCGCTTTCACTCTGTAGCTTCCGAACACTGATAATTTTACTAAAGTGTTTTCTAAGAATTGATTTATGAATTGCTGGCAAGGTATTCTGAACTGTTATAGTACAAGTATCTGATAAAAATGATGAATGTGGTGTATGATCCAATTCTCTGCCATAATTGGGGCGTGGAGGTCTAATTATGATTTCCATGCTTTTTCTTTCACTGTAATCAAGTTCTTTATTAACAACTTGAGGTTGAAATCCAATAGGAATAAGAATGCTGTTATGATCGTTTTCTTGGCGAGAGGCGTTAAGTGCAGATGTTAAGTTAAAGTGCTTTTCAATGGTTGGGTGAATGTGCCAACAATGTCTGGACTTATTCTCGCGAAACCATTTTTTTATTTTTTGTAATATATTGTCCATTCCCTGTTCAGGGCATACTACGAATATTTTAAATATTTCTTGAGAGGTTGCCATTTTTCCCCCGATGTTTAATTTTTTATATCTACGAACTTAGTTAACTAAAGCTCTAACGGTGAGGTTATGCTACATCTAATTGATTAAAAAAACAACTGACTGGTAATAAATCACAAATTTAAGCAGAATATGATGCTAAAAATTTATGGTTTGTAAAAAATATATGCTATCAAAAGGAAATACTCTAGTGGTGGAGTGATTGAGCGGAAAATCAAGCTATAAAATACAAAAATTGATATGATATGCTTTCATTTTTTAGGCTGTTTGGAGCATTTTTTATGATGCTTTCTCAGTCTATTATTATCGTATTAACTTTATTTTCCTGCATTTGTTTTGTATAAAGTCATATTGGTCGCGGTATTATTAACAAGTTGTACTTATGTTCAAAATCCTTTGGATTTAAAAGAGGAGGAAATTGAATATGCGGAAGATTTGTTTAAACGTCAGAACCAAGTCACTCTGCAAGCTATGATGTTGTTTGAAAATGAGCTGAGTATTGCTGAAGAAGATAGACTTTCTGAAGCTGAGCTACAAATGCATGATCAATGTCGCTGGCTTAATGATGCCGCAAATCATGAAATTGCAGGAAAAAAAATAGACATTTTTTTTCAACGCCAAGTTCAAAAAAGCTTAAAACCTTGTGAGATGAGTGTGCAAAAAGTGGAGTCTATTTTAGAGCAGTTAAATTGAATCCTGTTTAACTGCTCTAAAATAAATTAGTTTTGATATTTGTCTTACCTAAGAACGTTCAGAGTTTAAAAGTGCAATAATTTCTTTAGTTTCTGGCCGTACTCCTCGCCAAATATAAAAGGCTTCTGCCGCTTGTTCTACCAACATGCCTAATCCATCAAGACTTTTATCTGCATGATGAGCTAAAGCCCATTTTACAAAGGCCGTAGGCTCGTTACTATAAGCTAGGTCGTAACAACTGCCATTTTTAGCAATAAGCGAGTCTGTTAAAGGCGGAAGCTCACCTGTTAGGCTGGCCGATGTAGCATTTAAAATTAAATCAAACTCTTGCCCGTTAAGTTCCTGATAAGCACATCCCATAATATTGCCTAATTGAGAAAATTCCTGGCTTAGGGTTATTGCTTTTTCAACAGTTCGGTTGGCTATAACAATATGAGTGGGAGATTTTTCCATTAAGGGGGAAATAATGCCTCGGCTTGCGCCGCCAGCACCGAGAATCAATATTTTTTTATTTTTTAAGGGAATATGATGATTAATCGTTAGGTCTGTGACTAAACCAATTCCATCAGTATTATCACCAAATAAGCTACCATCTTCTTGTAAAACTAAGGTATTAACTGCTTTGCTAAACTGGGCGCGTTCAGAAAGATTGTCTGCTTTTTGCCAGGCTAGTTCTTTTAAAGGTACAGTACAGTTAAGCCCTTTGCCACCTTGTTTAAAGAAAGTGGCAATGGCATTATCAAAAGAATCAGCGGGCACGTCTTGAGCTGTGTAGCTTAATGTTTGTTGAGTTTGCTCTGCAAATAAAGTATGAATACGAGGGGATTTACTATGATTTATAGGGTGTCCAAACACGGCATATTGATCAATTGTACTCATGTATTTGTTTTTAACCATTGAGCGGCATCTTTTGCGTAATAGGTGAGAATAGCATCGCTACCAGCACGTTTAAAGGCAAGTAATGATTCTAATACAACTTGCTGTTCATCAAGCCAACCGTTCATGGAGGCGGCTTTTAACATGGCATATTCACCACTGACTTGATAAGCAAAAGTGGGGACTGCAAATTGTTCTTTTGCTCGACGAATAATATCTAAGTAGGGCATGCCTGGTTTTACCATAATCATATCCGCACCTTCATTTAAATCTAATTGAATTTCACGCAGGGCTTCATCTGAATTAGCGGGATCCATTTGATAGCTATATTTATTACCAGCACCTAAACTTCCAGCAGACCCAACGGCATCTCTAAACGGCCCGTAAAAGCTGGAGGCATATTTTGCTGAGTAGGCGAGTATTTGGGTGTTAATGAAATTATTTGATTCTAGTGTTTGCCTAATCGCACCAATGCGTCCATCCATCATATCCGAAGGCGCCACAATATCAACACCTGCTTGAGCGTGAGATAAGGCTTGTTTGCAAAGGACTTCGACTGTTTTGTCATTAACAACATAGCCATCACTATTGATGAGTCCATCTTGGCCGTGAGAAGTAAAAGGGTCTAATGCAACATCTGTAATAATACCTAAATCAGGAAAGGATTCTTTTAATGCTCTAACACAACGTTGAGCTAAACCCTCTGGGTTATAAGCCTCTTTTGCTTCATCTGATTTTTTTTCTGCTGAGGTAACGGGAAATAAAGCAATAGCAGGTATGCCTAGTTGATGTATTTGAGCCGCTTCTTCAAGGATTAAATCAATAGATAGACGTTCTACACCAGGCATTGATGCTATGGATTGTCTTTGATTAGATCCTTCAATAACAAATAAAGGGTAGATAAGGTCGTCGGGAGAGAGTTGATTTTCTCGCATTAAACGGCGGGAAAAATCGTGGTACCGCATTCTTCGCATGCGTGTATTGGGGAAAATAATGCTATTATGTGACATATTATCCATAGACTGTGGTTAAAATTTTTTATTAAGGAATAAGCGCAATGGTTTTTGAGCATATTTCTTTGTTGGGCTCATTGTATCAGTGAGTTTATTCGATAGGTATCTAAATAAATTTAGCATGACACTTTGAAAGAAGTGGAGAATTTTATGAATTATAAAAATATGAAACAATTTTTTTTCTTAGTCAATTTTGTCTTTTTATTAGGCATGATTTCTACGGCTCAAGCTTCTGCTGAGTTAGCTGAACCTCAAAAAGCGATTGAAAAAGCCTCTGTAAAATTACAAAAAGAACTTAAAGATGATGGTTTTTTAACTGATTTTGCAAAGATTAATCATTTTGTTGAAGAGGTTATTGAGCCTCATATGGATTTTAATAAAATATCCAAGTTAGTTGTAGGGAAACATTGGAGACGGGCATCGGAGGAAGAAAAGAAGAACTTTGAAAAAGAATTTAAAATATTATTGGTTAGAACTTATTCGCGCGCATTTATTGGTTTTGATGATTGGTCTGTTAAATTTTCACCTCTTGATATGAATAAAGCGGTTAAACAAGTGAAAAACACCAAGGCGGTTACAGTAAGGACAAAAATAATACAGCCAGGTAAAAGCCCTTTTACGATTAACTATAAAATGTGGTTAGTCGATGGTAAATGGAAAACCTATGATGTCGTACTTGAAGGTGTGAGTCTGGTTAAAAATTTCCGCACTTCAATTAGTAGACGAATGAGTAAACCGGGTGCTAGTTTATCAAAAGTGACGGCTTATTTATCTAAGAAAAATATTGCTGCTTTAAATCGATTAAAAGAAGAGGATAAGCAGTCTTAGATAGACTTGTTTGTCTGGTAAATACCTATAGATATGTTAAAGAGTACTGTTCATTCTTTTTATAACAATTTAGGAACTCAGTTTTATACTGAGTTAAGATTTAGAATATTAATATATCCATGAAGATTAGTAATCAGGACTCCTTATATGCGAGTCCTATTAATTCAGTTAATTCATTTGCCTTTGACCAAGCGGTTGTTAATGTCTTTCCTGATATGATTCAACGCTCTGTTCCTGGTTATCAAACCATTGTTTCAGCGATTGGCTTATTAGCAGAAAGGTACAGTCAGGAACATAGTGTTTGTTATGATCTAGGCTGCTCTCTTGGGGCTGCAACTTTTTCGATGAGACATCAAATTTCGACGAAGCATTGTAAAATTATTGCTGTTGATAATTCTGAATCTATGATTCAGCAGTTTAGGCGTAATTTGCTACAGGATAGTGCTAGTCTCGATGTTGAGGCGATATATGCTGATATTCGTGATATTAAGATTGAGAATGCATCCGTCGTTGTTTTAAACTTTACCTTACAGTTTGTTCCTATCGAAGACAGGCTGGATTTTTTAAAGAAAATATATCAAGGTTTACTGCCTGGTGGAATTCTGATCTTATCAGAAAAGCTTAAATTTGATGATCCTCAACAGCAGGCATTGCAAACAGAATTACATCATGCTTTTAAAAAATCTCAAGGTTATAGTGATTTAGAAATTAGTCAAAAACGATCTGCTTTGGAAAATGTATTATTGGCAGAAACTTTCAGTACGCATCAACAACGATTAAAAAAAATAGGCTTTAACAGTACCGAAGTCTGGTTTCAGTATTTTAATTTTGCTTCAATGATTTCGCTAAAAAATGATTAATTATCAGCCACTCTATGAATTACTAACTGAGTTAAATGCAGGCGATTGGGTAAAACTATTACCTAATCAGATTGAACAAGCTTTTGATACAGATAAAAATGGAAATGCGGCTAGTTGGTTGGCAACACTTGAACAGCTTCCCGAAGGTATGGCTTCATTTTTTGATTTAAATACTAGCCAGGTAAGAATAGGGAAGAAAGCAGATTTAGATGATAAATTACAGGCAACTTTATTAAATCAGTTAAAAAGCTATCATCCATGGCGGAAAGGACCTTATGATGTTTTTGGTACACATATTGATACTGAATGGCGTTCTGATTGGAAATGGGATCGCTTAAAACAACATATTTCTCCATTAGAAAAGCGATTAGTCTTAGATGTGGGGTGCGGTAATGGCTATCACTGTTGGCGAATGTTGGGAGCGGGTGCCAAAATGGTAGTAGGGGTTGATCCTTTATTACTTAATGTTATTCAGTTTCAAGTTATTAGAAAATTGTATGGTGAAGCGCCTGTTTACGTTATTCCCATTGGTTTAGAACAAATTCCCAAAGAAACCAAAGCTTTTGATACCGTATTTTCTATGGGAGTGCTCTATCATCGTCGATCACCTATTGATCATTTATTAGAGTTAAAAGATTGCTTGCGTTCAGGTGGAGAATTAGTACTAGAAACATTGGTGATTGATGGTAACGATGGACAGGTATTAATGCCTGAAGGTCGTTACGCTAAAATGCGAAATGTCTGGTTTTTACCCAGTTGTGATACTTTAGTTAGCTGGATGCGACGTTGTGGATTTAAAGATTGTCGAGTCATTGATGTATCTTCTACTACAATTGAAGAACAGAGATCTACAGAATGGATGAAATTTTATTCATTAAAAGAATTCCTTGATCCGCAAGAGCCTAGCTTAACCTGTGAGGGTTTACCTGCGCCGAAGCGTGCCATCATTGTCGCTAATACGTGATTTTATGTTTAAGAAACTACTGTCTTTTTTAAAAAAAAAGAAAAAAAAGATAAGCACTAAAAAATATTTTTCAAGTCAGCGTATTTTAACGCCTGTACATAGTTTAAAAATTGGAATGTATGTAGCCGACCTAGATATCTCTTGGCTTGAGTCCCCCTTTCTGTTTCAAGGATTTGAAATAGAAACAGCAGAAGAATTACAACAGCTTAAAGATGTTTGCCAGCATGTATATGTTGACTCAAGTAAGCAAAAAAGACGTAAAGGCGTTAAATTAGAAAGCAAGGATAAATATAATAGTCATAACCTTGTTATCGGTAAGCCTCCTGAGCGCTTGGGAACATTTGAAAATGAAATCTCTCATGCGAGAATGATATATAAAGAAACAGGGCAGGCTGTCGATTATTTTATGAACAAAGTTGTTGCTGGCAGCGGCATTGATGGGAAACTAGCAAAAGAGTCTGTGTCGGCCTGTGTTAACAGTGTCTTGCATTCTCCTGATGCATTTTTATGGTTGATGCAGCTGAAAAATAAGGATGAATATACAGCACAACATAGTTTAAATGTGTGTCTATTATCGATAGTTTTAGGGCGGCATTTAGGCCTTCCAGAGAAAGAACTTAATTATCTGGGCTTATGCGGAATGATGCATGATATGGGAAAAATTTTAGTGCCACTGGAGATACTAAATAAACCTGGTAAGCTTGACCCTGGTGAAATGGAAATAATGCAAAGTCATACTTCATTAGGGTATGAGCTTTTAAAATCAAGTGACCATATCTTTTATGGTGCTGTTGAAGCAGCATTAACCCATCATGAGCGAATGGATGGTAAAGGTTACCCTCGACAAATGCCTTCTACAAAGCTAAGTTACAATTCTAATATTGTCGCAGTTGCTGATATTTATGATGCTATCACAAGTGATAGGGTTTATCAGAAAGGGAGAACGCATCATGAAGCGACTAAAATTATGTTAGATGTTTCTGGAAGCCACCTTAATGCTCAATTAGTCGTAAAATTCATTGAAAGTCTTGGGGTTTATCCTCCAGGTTGTTATGTCGAGTTAAGCAATGGTGCTGTTGCTATTGTATTAGAGGCTAGCGGAGTTTATCAATTAAGACCTAAGGTTTTAACTATTTTAGATGAAGATAAGAATGTAATAGAAGAATGTATTCTTGATCTCTCTGAAATAACATTCGATTCAGTAGGAAATGCCTTATCAATAAAACAAATTATTGATCCTAATGATTATCAAATTGATACTATAAAATATTATCAACAAGGTGTGATTCAACGTGGGTTCTCAAATCCTCATTAAATTGTTTTTTTGAATAATGATATCGTTTGTCCAAGTCTTTGGTCGTTTCGTGTAGCTGGATTTGATAAACTATATGTTAATTTAGATATAGTTTTGAGAGAAAGTAATGAGTGACCCGCGTGTTGGATTTATAAGTCTAGGCTGCCCTAAAGCCCTAGTCGATAGTGAACAAATTATTACCAAGTTGCGAACGGAAGGCTACCAAGTGTCTCCTACTTATCAAGATTCTGATCTTGTGGTCGTTAATACTTGTGGATTTATAGATGCGGCAGTGGAAGAATCACTTGACAGCATAGGTGAGGCGCTAGCAGAGAACGGTAAGGTTATTGTAACGGGCTGTCTTGGTGCAAGAGAAGAAGAAATTAGAGCGCGTCACCCAAAAGTTTTGAGTATTACAGGCGCGCATGCAGCGGATGAAGTTGTTTTAGCTGTTCATAAGCATTTACCACCGCCACATAATCCTTTTCTTGACCTTGTACCCCCTCAAGGCATTAAGTTAACGCCAGATCATTATGCCTATTTAAAAATATCAGAAGGTTGTAATCACCGCTGTACTTTTTGTATTATTCCTTCAATGCGAGGAGATTTAGTCAGTCGTACAATTGATGATGTACTACTAGAAGCTGAAAACCTAGCAAAAGCAGGTGTAAAAGAGTTGTTGGTTGTATCTCAAGATACCAGTGCTTATGGATTAGATTTAAGATATCAAACTAGAGACTGGAAAGGCCAGGCAATTGATACTCGTTTTTATGATTTAGCAAAAGCACTGGGTGATTTAGGAATATGGGTTCGAATGCACTATGTTTACCCTTACCCTCATGTTGATAATGTAATCCCTTTAATGGCTGAAGGTAAGATACTGCCATATCTGGATATTCCTTTTCAGCATGCTAGTAGCCGTCTATTAAAATTAATGAAAAGACCTGCAGCAGCAGAAAATAATTTAGAACGTATTAAAGCATGGCGGAGTGACTGTCCTGAGATCACCTTGCGAAGCACTTTTATTGTTGGCTTCCCAGGTGAAACAGAACAAGAGTTTGAAGAATTATTAGATTTTCTAACAGAAGCGCAAATGGACAGGGTAGGTTGTTTTTCTTACTCCGCAGTTAAAGGGGCATTAGCCAATGATTTACCAGATGCTATTCCAGATGAAGTTAAGCAAGAGCGTTTACAGCGCTTTATGGCACATCAAGCAGTAATAAGTGCCGAGCGGATACAGCGTAGAGTTGGCAAAATAGAGACGGTTTTAATCGATGAAGTTGTTGAAGAGGGTGCTGTAGCAAGAAGTAAAGCAGATGCGCCTGAAATTGATGGGCAAGTCTTTATTGATGGTGCAACGCACCTAAAAGTAGGTGAGTTTGTTGATGTTATGTTTGAAGAAGCTGATGAGCATGATTTATGGGGGCATTTGATTAACAAATAATGTAAATTTTATATTCGTGATCATGTTTGGGTGTTTATGAATAAGGAAATTGGAGTTGAAGGGCGGAATACGTAAGTGAGTATAAAGACAAGTTATCTATTGGTATCTGAGATCAGCCTTTAAAGGAGCAATTAATTATTCGTGTCGTAAACAGTGAACGAATTGATTGTGCGAGATTATTGAAAGAATATGACTAAAATATGGCTTGTAGTTTTGAGCAGCTAAACGTTAAAACCAGTTTTTATAGGAAGAGCATAAACAAGTAGGAAGGGAGCTCTACTGATTTGTTTAGAAAAAGAATAGTAAAGGTTTTAAAATTGAGTATGTCTTATGTGAGGAGCTCTGTATAGCCCTGTATGCACAGTTCTGTGGGCAGACGGAAGTTGCGCTCCCTCTGCCCGATATAGCATTATTCATCGTTTTCAAAGACTTACCAGGATTCCCAATCAACTTTTTATTTTAATAACATTGAGCTCAGAACTCAAAAAAAGTGTTTTATCAAGGAAAAACTGTTGCCCAAGTGATTTATTATCCCTTGATTTAAGGATAAATAACCTTAGGTTGAAAGTTTGCAGCTGGGTATTTTGGATCAAATTTAGATTTCTCACCTGTCGAAGTATTGCTTGATGAAGCAACTGAAGCGTCAATAAAAAGTACTTTAGGTTGAAAGTTTGCAGCAGGGAAAGCAGAGTCAAAACTTGATTTTTCAGCACTGCTTGATGATTGAGCTGACTCATCCGCAAAAATAACTTTGGGTTGAAAGTTTGTTGCTGGGTATTGGCTGTCAGCAATAGCAGTAAAAGGTGTGGAGATAATACCCGCGATGAACAGTCCTAATATCTTGTTTTTCATTGTTTAATAGTTCCAGTTGTTAAACAGTATGCGTGAAAGTCTTTGGTATAGATAGCAATCTGTAGAATGCAAAAATTGGCAGTACATTATGTAATCTTACAAAGTGTTTTAAAGGTAAACCCTATAGGAGGCTGTCTATTTTCGGGCAGCTTCCTAGTCCCTAAGTATCGTGTATTTTTTTTGACTCTGCAACTCTTTTATAAACAGAACAGGGGGATTGTTTAGCAGAAGTTTATTTTTCTTCTTGTGTTGCAAAAAGACACATAATTACAGGATAAAAAATTTTCCATAAGATGATCTAATATCACGCATTATAAATGTGGACTTTAGGCAGACAAAACCTGCATATCCATGACAGTTTCAGTCTTAAGATGGGCGACTATTTTTTCAGTTAATATGGGAACTAAAGGGAGAGGCAAATCATGCGTCATTCCTTTTAGACTCAAAATGTGCGCCTGGAAAGGCTGATGCGAGAGCTTCACCATGCGCATGAGGAAAAGAGGGGCTTCTGTTCCGTGGATAACCACTGTAGGCAGGTCAAATTTGTTTAATCATTGCTTTCTTGGTGGAGCCGCTGCAACTGCCGATGCTTGGCGAGCACTTCCTTCAGGATAATAAGAGCGTTGTAAATAAACACGAAATCTTTGTTCCATAGTTTTTGAATCTTCGCGGTATTTTTCGCCACCAGCTTTAGAACAAAGCATCATTAATTGATTCACAGCGTGCTCTAAACTTTGCTCTTTTGGTTAGGGTTTGAACAGCTCCCAAAGTAAAGAAAGTTTACCTCGAGGTAAATGCTGTTCACTTGTAGTAGACATGATTGCACCTAAACTTAATAAGCGATCAGGATGGTGAATTGCCATTAATTGAGCAATCATTCCTCCCATTGATGCGCCAATAACATGGACATTTTCAATGTCTAGTTCATCAAGTAAAGCAATAGTATCCTGAGCCATATCTTCTAAACTATAAGACATGTTCAGTTTTAAACCGAATAAACCTAACATGGTCACTTTTAACAACGCAGGTGGACGAACACCTTCTAATTTTGCGGATAAACCAATATCACGACTATCAAAACGGATAACCGGAAACCCTTGTCTGGCAATGGCCTGACAAAGTGCTTGTGGTCAAGCAGTCATTTGTGAGCCTAAGCCCATAATCATTAGCACAGCAGGATCAGCTGGGTTGCCGAAGGAGTCATAAGCTAGTTTTAAGGGATGATTTGTAGCAATACCTTGTGTGTATTTTGGGGAGATTAGGACTGGCTTTGACATGCTAGATTGGCCTCCTTTTAGTAATAAATTATAGAGATTGTAAATTATATATGTCTAAAGTCAATAATAAATGAAATACATTACCTAAACTCTCGCATCTTAGGGCTGGAAATTTGTAGAAGTATGCGTAAAATAATAGAAAAACCTATTCTTGATAGCTTTCTTTAAAATATTACTCAGCAAACTTTATAATAAATGGAACACGATTACCTGTTAAAACTGAGGCAACATCCCACTTGGCGGCTCCTTTGTGTTGATAATGCTCCTTTAATTATCAGCTTTTTTTACCGAGCCTTTATTCAACCGAATTGCCGCTCTTTAAAACAAAGTGAAATCACTGAAAAGTTAGAAGATAGCTTATTTCATCTACGCCAAATTCATAAAAACAAATACCCTAAAACAGCCAAAGCCTATTTAACTGATTGGGCAAATGGTGAAAATACGTTTTTGCGTAAGTATTATTCAGAAAACAGTGATGAAGCTGAGTTTGATTTAACCCCAGCGAGTGAAAAATCAATTGAATGGTTGCGCAGCCTAGAGCAAAAACAATTTATTGGTACTGAATCAAGGCTATTAACTGTTTTTGAACTATTAGAAACTATTTTAAAAACCACACAAACAGACCCCCTGCAACGGATCAGTGAGTTAGAGGCGCAAAAGATAGAAATTGATGCAGAAATAGCGCGCTTACAGCAAGGCGAAGTGATGAGTTACGACCCACGACAAGTCAAAGAACGTTTTTACCAGCTAGAAGAAACATCACGCAGCTTGTTAATGGATTTTAGACAGGTAGAAGAAAATTTCCGCCAATTAGATAAACGTACTCGCGAAAAAATCACTACGAGCAGCAAACAAAAAGGCGATTTACTGGATGATATTTTTGGCGAACAAGATGAAATTGGTGATTCTGACCAAGGCAAAAGTTTTCAAGCCTTTTGGGGTTTATTAATGTCACCAACAAAACAAGAACAGTTTAATGATCTAATTCAACAGGTGCTGGCTTTAGAAGAAGTAAAAGACTGTGAGCCTGATGAGTTACTGCCAAAAATGAAATACCACCTTTTAGAAGCAGGTGAAAAAGTACAAAGAACAAGCTCCAGTCTAGTCGAGCAATTAAGGCGTTATTTGGATGATCAGGTGTGGTTAGAAAATAAACGTATTATGTCGATTATTCACGAAGTGGAAAAATCAGCCATTGAGATTAAACAAACGCCACCCAAAGATAAAGACTTTAGCTTTTTAGATGATATTAAAGCCCCGATAGAATTACCCGTCTCACGCGCTTTATTCAGACCGCCCAGCCGCCCACAAATATCCACAGAAAAATTAAGCACGGGAGCGGCAGAGTTTAATAGTGATTTACTCTACAGTCAGCATTATGTGGATATAGAAATACTACAAGCAAGAATTAGCAAAGAACTACAAAATAAATCACAAATAACCTTATTAGAAATATGTCAGCAACATCCGCTAGAAAAAGGCTTAAGTGAATTAATAGCCTATATGAATATCGCTTGTCAGGATAATAGTTATGCATTGATTGATAGTGATAAGGAAGTTGATATTGCTTGGGTTAATGATAAAGGGGTAGGGAAGTCAGTTCGGATGCCTAGTGTTATTTTTACTCGGCGTTGAGAATATATAAATACAGTTTTTAATTTATACAGATTTGTATTTATACAGTATTGTATAAATAATGCTGGAATTGATTATATGTGAGATAAATAATCAAGCTAGGAAATATTGCTATTTAGATAAAGTTGGAAATAAGATTTAAAAACCAAAATTACAGCATAAGAGTGTGTTTTATTGCAGTTGCAAAGGGTAAGTTTTTTGTTGCATCAAGTTCTTTTTGTAATTCGAGTTTATATTCTTTTTCACCAAAGTCGCTTAGTACTTCATTTAGATATTCTTGTGTCTGACGATATCCCGTTGTTGCAGATTTTCTAGCTTGCCTTAAAGAATCTAAATTAAAAATGCGTAAAGTTTCTTGTGCACGATGATAATCTAAATCTGTTAGGCCTGTACGAATAGATATTGTTCCACCCGAAACAAACAGAAAAAAGTGTTCTGGATCCTCAATATCTGGTTTTATAAGATCAGAGTAATTATATGGAGACGCATTTTTATCTTTGTATTTTCCACAAGAGTTTTGAGTATTACAAGAGCCAAATAGATTGCCCCATTGAAAGGTGCCTTGAGGGTATATGTGACTTGCTTTTTGTCGAAAGTGTTCAATATGTTTATAATCTTGTTTTAGTTCTCTTTCACAGTAAGCGCAAAAGTTACCTTGCATTTGAGCCAAATGTTGCCAAATTTCAGATCTATCTGCTGACGTTACTTTTTCCCAGTTATCGCGACCGTGCAGATATTTTGATAAGCAGCTGGGTATTACTTGAGATCTATTTAATTTATGCATAAAGTTCGAATTTTATTTTCTTTGCAATAGTTTTTTCTTCATATCGATCAGTCTAATCAAACGGTCACATTCTAATATTTCTTGATGCTGACTACCAAAATGTGCATTTAATTTTTGGCGAAAGTTTTGGAGTAATTGTTGACCTTCTTCTGTTTGGTTTAAGTTATTTTGAATCATAGCTTTATATTCACTAAGCATTCTGGCTTCAGCAATATCTGGTACAGGGTCAGTTTCTTGATAAGTATCCATGATATCAGTACTGGCAACCCCTTTTGTTTGTGTGTGTCGGGGTTTGGCAGATGATCTTTTCTGTCCCGTTTCTCCGTCTATTTCATGTACAAGCTTACGGATACATTTATAATCAATGGTAGAAAGAACTTGTGGGCTGTGCGTTGAAGCAATAAACTGAATATTAGGAAAGGTTTTCAGTAAATTAGGTATAACCGATTGTTGCCACGTAGGGTGTAAATGCAAATCAATTTCATCAATTAATACAATTCCAGACCCTTCTAAAGGATCTGATAATGATGGGTTTAATAACACTAAACGATAAGTTATATCTGCAACCAAGGCTATCAAAGACTTTTCGCCTTGCGATAATTGTTGAACATTAAGAGTCAGCCCGTCTTTATCGACTAATACAGCATACAAAGGCGCGCGTTGGATACGTAAGTTTTCAAAGCTGGGAATAAATTTACAGATTGCTTGAGTAATTGTAAGGATGATTTTATTGGATTGGCTTTGATTAGAGCTCTTCTGTAATATCTTTATTTCTTCAAGTTTTGACTGTATCAATTCAGAACTTGGATTAGTTTGCATCTCATTAATAAGCTGCTCTTGAAGGATTGACAGCTTGTGAAGGTTTTGTTTATCTGAAGCATTGTTAATATTTTCTAAGCTTTCAAACCAGTGAAAGAATGATTCAAAGTCGGTAATACCTTTCAGTGAATTTTTATAGCCATCATACTTAGTCCAATGTTTGTTGATATCAGGCTGGTAAGTATTTTTAATTTCAAT
>Ga0209826_1001378_pt1 | contig 16913 bp, 14 predicted proteins | sample GOMGulsemesocosm_5_FD_184637 | JGI IMG/M metagenome (GOLD analysis project Ga0209826, IMG submission 184637) | Methane-oxidizing microbial communities from mesocosms in the Gulf of Mexico - GOM15C Gulf of Mexico (SPAdes) (version 2) | ecosystem: Environmental > Aquatic > Marine > Cold seeps... | reverse complement strand
TGACAATCCAACAATGAAAGCAAGACCAACTACATTTTTCACAATAAAAATACTATATAGTACAAATATAAACACACAAGCTAGCCAAGCAATACCACCTTCTAATAGTGCTTTTAGATATGTATTATGTGGAGTAAGTCCATTACCAATAATACTCTTTATATATGAGCTTGAGTGACCTAATCCAACCCCCATCGGGTTATCAATCCCCCCTGAAAAAGCATACTGTGCTAAATAGTCACGCCCCCCTAAATCACCCCCCTTTTGGGTTGCACTCAAGGCTTGTAAAAATAACATTGAATACTCAGAGTCAGCGATGAAAATTAGGTAATATAGCGAAAGTATTATACAGATCCCTATTAAGGAAAAAACCTTCATAACCCTCAAAGATAAAATAAATTTGCTAGACCAAATAACTATTACTACAAATAAAAATAAATATGCACTTCTCGACTTACACAGTAAAATTAAAAGTATAAACCACAGGAAAAGCCCGATAAATTTATATTTGCTTACAACGCCAATAGATTTTAGTTTGCAAAGAAAATATAAGGGGAGGAACAAAACAACAGCTAATGTATTTGAATTGCCATAGACCGAAGCTAGTGCTTTGCCCGATTCTCTCCCATCGTTATAAAAAATAGGAAAACTGGCAAGTATTAATGACACTAAAATAAATGATGTAATTTGCTTATATTCAGAGCTTCCTTTCGATATGTAGTATAAAAAAACGAAGTTTAAAAAAAAAAATACAAGATAACTCAATGCTAAGATCGAGAGTTTGACCAATACACATAACGCCAAAGTTAATAATGAAATAATAAATATGTAAAACATTGATTTCTTTACTTTAAAACCCAATCGACATTTATTGATAAAAAACATCATCGTTACGGCAAGAGAAACACCATAAGTTATTTTATATGTATAAGGTATATGAACCAACAATGTAGAAAGGTAATATATAAAGATCATGAGTTTATCGTAAGTGTACTAATATCTGTACAAACTCGAACACCACACCTATCAATTATATCTAAAAGGTGTTCCCTTTTATAAAGCTCAGCATAATAAAAATACTGTGGGTCATTTATATAAATCAAATTTTTCACACCTACCTTATGGGCATCTACAACAATAGTACTGGTACAGCATATTAAACAGTCACTTTTACTCAATAATTCATTGTACCTTTGGACTGTTTCAATATTAAAAAAATTTACACTACCCCACTCTGATTCATAAATGATATAATTCGCTTTACAGTCTTCAAAAGATACTTTTCCAAATAATTTTTTGTAGCGCTCTTTTTTATCTGCTGGGTGAAGCCTTATTGTAAACTTCAAACGTTCCTTATATTTTTTGACTAAGACTTTGTTCGCTTTTTCAACAATACAGGGCTCTAAAGGAACAAATTTTGGATGAGACGTTGCAAATAATACATTTATATTTCTTTTATTCGACTTGGATTTAATATTCTCTGAGGGTTGTTCTTCTATTATAAATGCCTCGCCATAATGTAAAGGGTCATGGAGGTTTTTCAATCTAAATAATTGCATTTCATCAGCAACATAAGTCTTGTTAAAAGGAATTGAAAACACACCTTTAAGAGTAATTGCATCAACATTACGGACAAATAAAGTAGCTGTTGTATATTTCCCTATGCATGATCTATAGTAATTCATTTGTTGACTTGCATCACTTCTAAAAAAAACAACGTCATCATAAAAGTTATTTTTACCTTTTTTGAAAGCTATATAATCTATATTACGTAATAAAAATTTAGAAACTTTCACAAAAACATTCGGAATTCTGTATTTTTCTAATTTTTTTCTAAAAATAAAATCTTCTTTAAAAAAAAGGTATAAAAATAATTTTTGCTTAGACGAATATGAATAATTAAAAGTAGAAAAATAAAACAATAAATTTCTAATATAAAGAATGGTCTTATTTACGAATGCGTTCCCGTTATCCCAATCAATGAAGTTAATACGTCGCTCTAAGGCAATAGAGATATCACTCGTAAACTTTTTGTCAATATTCACAGGACTTGAGACAAAGACCTCCTTCTCATTTAAATATCTTCGGAAATATACTATATTTTCTAGTAAATTTTTATATTCAAGATTATCTTTAATTACAAGTAAAACTCTTTTATTCATCTATCCGTAATATCCTTTAGTACTGTGAACCACTGTAAAGTACAGCAATTACTAAGCCTTTTTCATTTTTATATCAATGAAGTAAACCAGTGAAAATAGTTCCACAACCCATAATTTTATGAATACCTGTTTAAATTGCCATAAACTTCTTTAAAAAATCAAGATCCTCTACTTCATCAATATCAAAACTTTTAAGGAATGGCATTTCGTATGCGATTATTTTGCCGTTCAGTATACCACCTTTAACACAACTTATTTTAGATATGTAGATAGCTGCGCCATTTCGAGCATAATAAACTGTTTTATCCTGGCGCCTGTAACACCTTTCTCCCTCAAGGTAGTGAGTTAACTCACCAACATCATCCATTCGCATTAATGATTCTGGAACCATGTTATGAGGTACTTTTACAACACTGACTAAGGAGTCAGCGTCTTTATCAGTAAATATTTTTAATGCCTTGTCAATATCTTGACTAGTCCTCAGTGGTGACGTTGGCTGAAGGATCATAACATTATCATATTTTTCTTCGGTACATGATAGAAGGTGAAGTACAGCATCAAGAGTGGAAGAGCTGTCTGTGGATAGTTCTGCAGGCCTTTTTAAAGTGCTTGCTCCTAATGAAGCAGCAATATCTAAAATATTTTGACAATCACTAGAAACAACAACCTTATCTAAGTGTGAATTTAAAGCAGCTTCAATACTATATTGAATCAGAGGTTTTCCACATAAATCTATAATATTCTTGTCTGGAATACCTTTAGACCCACTTCTTGCAGGTATTATCGCGATATTTTTCATACTAGTAATTAATAGTCTTCTGTATATTAGTTTTAAAGTTAGACAAACATTCAGCTATTTTCTTGCCAGCATGTCCATCTCCATATAGATCTGAAGATGCATATTTGCCTTTTTTTAATTGTACTGATATAGCATTAAAAATTTCGGTAGAACAGTTGGCGGCGTCTATCACATTATCCCCCTTCATTCTCATTTGTTGCCTTGTACCGATGTTAACTACAGGGGTACCGACAAACGCAGCATCACGAAGGCCTGAGCTACTATTTCCAATTAAACACGATGTTGTGTTAAGTAGGTGAATATAAATACTTGTTGGTAAGTTTTTAAATAAATGCAACCAATCTGGATTATATTTTTCACGGAATGTTCTAATTGCCTTAGATATATCATCTGCACCAGCATCAGCGTTAGGCCACAGCAAAATGGTAGGCATTTTAATTTCATTTAACGCTAATAAGGTTTCTTCAAATTGAGCTCTAGCATTTGCGAATTCAGTTGTAACCGGATGTTGTGAAACTAATAAATATGGCGAACTTAAATCGAACTTGCCGCCTACACCGCCGTACGTTTCGAATATCCCTTGTAATTTTTGGATTGAATCATTTTGACTCAATTCATCCTTAATCAAATCTATACGAGGACATCCATAATTAAACACATTACTTGAGTTTTCACCCATTTTAATTATACGCTCCCTAGCATCTTCATTTGCTGGAAAATGTAAATGAGAAAACTTAGTGATTGCATGACGAATGCTTTCATCAATCGTACCTGTAACTTCCCCTCCCATTGTGTGCGCAATTTTGATGTTTTGATATGCTGCAGCTATAACCACACTCATCATTTCAAACCTGTCACCAACTATTACAACAAACTCTGGCTTTAGAGTGTCTAAAACTGAAGAAACTTCAATTAAGCCTAACCCAGTAGACTTCGCCATAGTAACGGGGTTTTCCCCTTCTATTAAGCTATAAAACCGGCCGTCAATTGTAAAACCATCTTTGATAAGTAGGTCTTCAACTTTTCCAAACCTCTCAAGTAATGCAGAAGCACCTACCACAGTTTGTAACTCTAGTTCAGGATGCTCTTTAACTGACAACATAACAGATTTAATACTGCTATAGTTTGCTCTGCTTCCAACAAAAACTAATACTTTTATTCTATTCATAATCTGTAAACTCTATTCTTGTATTTGAATTAATATTCTTTATAACTTGTTTACCAAGCAGTTTTTTATAATCTTTAGCTGGTATGCCTGAACCTGGTTTTTTAAATGATAAGTCTTCAAATTTAATAACCCTTCCAACAAGAAGTTCGGACTTGGCTACAATACTTTTTTCAAAGGTTAATTTCATAGTATCTAGCCCTGTAGTAACGTCTTGCTTAGTTGCTGTACTAGTAAGCGCAGTATCCACAGCACGAATTGATTCTACTAACTCTTTGAACTCAGTTGGCTCAGAAGCAAATTGGGCATCACTACCATACATTTCTTTTGATAGAGTAAAGTGTTTTTCAATGACTTTAGCCCCCATAACAACAGCTGCAATGCTAATTCCATTTCCTGAAGTATGATCAGAATAACCCGTATTAAGTTCAAACCTATCCTGCATATACTTCATCATATTTAAACCAGAGTATTCAGGTGGACAAGGATATTTAGAAGTACATTGCAGTAAAACAATCTCAGGACAGCCATTTTCAGTTAACGTTTTTATAGCTAACTCAAGATCATCCCAACTACTCATGCCACTGGATAATAGTACTTTTTTCTTTGTTCTTCCTATTACTTCTAATAGTGGTATATTGCTCACCTCACCCGAAGCAACCTTATAAAAGGGTATATCTATAGCTTCTAGAAGCTCAACTGCTTCAATAGAAAAAGGAGAAGAAATAAAGTCACACCCAAGACTATTGGTATAATCCTTAATCTTTTTGTGCTCATCTAAAGTAAAGGCTGTTCGTTCAAAATACTCTTTACGTGTTTCATCTTTAAAGTATGGAGGATTTGGGGCATCATCTAATGACTCAGCTTCATAGATGTGGGTTTGAAATTTTACACAGTTGACACCCGTAGCAGCTGCCGCTTTTATAAACTGTTTAGCTAACCCTAACGAACCCTCGTGAGTATTGCCGATTTCTGCGATGATATATGTTTCCATTAGAACCTCTGGTAAAACTTATGCAGGTAATTAAAATTTATCATTCCTTTTCTTACCATGGTTACTATACCCACAAGTAAAAAAGTAAAGTAAATAAAGTTTTGCCACATAAAACTATAATTTGTATTTACATACGTAGTGAATATTATAACTAAAACAGAAGAGAATAACTCTCTGAAATAATTAATTCTATAATATACTTTGCAATAAATGCTATAAAAAAATGCCATAAAGAACATTGAAGTAATGAAAGAATAAATAGCCGCAGTGAAATTTAGTTTTGTTAAAAACATGAAAACTATTGCTACATTCAGTAACCCTGCGATTGTTGTGATTATTGGAATCAAATGCGTTTTCTTATCAAAAAATAGCAAGGTTGTTGAGAAACAATAAGATAAACGGAATAAATACGCACCAATCATAATAGGTATTAACAAAGTAATGGCTTTATAGTCACTACTAATCCAATTTTCGACTATATATGAAAGTAGTTGGATAAGTACAACGTAGACAATTAAGGTATAACAATAAAAATCAACATAAGATTTTTTAATATACTCTTCTCCCTGCTTTCTATCCTCTTTAAGTTTTTTAAAAGCACTTGGCTGCCAGGCAGTATTAATGGAATTCACAAATATCTTTTTTAGAGATGCTAATTTAAACAGCACAGAGTATAACGCAACTTCTTTTAAAGAAAGTTGATTAGCTAGAATAAGAACACTTGAAAAATTAAATAAATAGCCACCTAACTGATGAAAAACTAATGGCAAAGAATAGTGAAGAATTGACGGTATATATTCAAAACGTATACAAAACTTGAAAAAATCTTTCGTCTGGATAAAAACAAGTAATAAATTAATAACAGAGCTAAATAGGATAATAGCCAATATTTCAATCACTTTACCCTCGAAAAATGTCACTGATATAAAAATCGACACTATTTGAAAAAGTGTAATTGCAGCAACACGTTTTATTATTTTGTGACCAAGCTGTTTAACCACAAGTATAGCATTCAGTGCCGATGTGCCTATAGTAACAACAGATATCAATAAAATAAAATTTATTGCTGATTCATAATGGTTAAACTTATCACCAAACAGAAGCAATAAAAATTCCGTATTAAAAACAAATAGAATAGAAACTATACTTATTGAGGACACTAGAACCAAAGTTAAAATAGTCCCAATTAATCTCACTCTCTTTTCAGGTTCATTGTAATCAAAATATAATCGACTAATTGATGAATGAAGCTGCAAAGAAGCAAATACTGATAGCAATGGGGGGATTGCCATTAAAGTATTATAAAGACCCAACTCTTCTACCGCTAAATGTTCGGTATAGACCTTGAGTAAAATGAAACCAGACAATTGCGGTAATAGGTTGATCAATAGAAATGAAATTATATTTTTAAGGTTATATTTCATTTTCTAAAATCTTTTTCAAGTTGCTCATCCCATGCCCTGGGTTTTCCTCTAAGCTCTTTGAATCTAAAAGAGCAGATGATTTTAATTCACTATACTTATTTTCGTTCAAAATAAGCTTTTCAGCGGTTAACAATAAAGAAGGTATCTCATCAAATACACTTATTGATGGTAAATGGTTAAACATTTTATATCGCGCATTGAAACAATCAATAACTAATGAAGGAATACCAAAAATGGTCGCTGTCAATACTGTTGTAGAAAAAGTAGCGATGTATAGATCAACGTCTTTAATTCCTATATCTGTTCTCTTAAGTGATATTTTACAGTTATATTTTTTCTCTAAATAACTATATTTAATTTTATCCATTTTTGGGTGAAGAAATACTATAATTTCTTTTTCTAATAACATTAAACCAGCCAACAAATCTTCAATTATAGAAATATGCTCAGCCCATGGTAAAATATCATGTTCAAACATTTGAGGAAGCGCAAATCCAAGGACCTCAATATTGTTACTCTCAGATATAAAGTTATCAACTATCTTATATGAACCTGTTACCGCAATATTTTCTTTATCAACTCCTTCCGCAATATACTGTTGCTCTAAATGCTTATTATTTAAACATAACAGAGCAGAATTATTGCCCCCCATTACCCATGGGTTTTTCGAAAGCACGCCAAATAATTTAAAAGTCAAAATAATATCAATTGAGTAATAGATTAATTCGAGACCTCCGTATTTTTCTACATACTTTCTAAAAAGTAGTTTATCAAGCCATGTTGCTTTAAATTGACTTTCCTTTTCTAATCTAGCTTTCAGCATGCGTTCTTTATCTGCAAAATCGGCTGTACTTGGGATAACCATACGAATACCATGCCTTTTGCAAAAGAAATAAAACGGCATAACAAAGCCATCTGCATAACTCCTATCTGTAGCTATTATTGCTGTATCATAAGAGGCACCTATCAATTTCTTTAAATAAAGGTATCTTCTATAAAAGCTATAGGCTTTAACGGGTGTCAGGAAAAATTTTGGCACGTTCCTTAAAACGTTCTTTACTCCCCCATTAGTTTTTTGTACTCCCTTATCACTAACATTATACAAATGTAAAAACTCAACATTTTGCAAATCAATAAAAGTTTGCTTAATTTTTGGTGAGGATACAATCACTACAGCCTCTAAACTACACTCTTTGATAATGTGGGAAAATTCATTTGCGCTCATCAAGTTGTCAGGATAAACCAAAAGTTTATTCGATTTCATGCTTTTTCCATGTATTACTTTATAATTCACCCCAAAATTTATTCATAGGGATTTAGAGCAAAGCTTACTTAGCGTAACTCTCTTACCGACTCTGTGAGATTGAGATATCATGTCCATGGTTTCTAAGTAAAGCATGCTGTTTGGCTTTTTTTAAGTCACTTCGAACCATTTCCGAACACATTTCTTCTACTGTAATTTCTGGTACCCAACCCAAGTATTTTTTGGCTTTAGATGGATCACCAAGTAGAGTTTCTACTTCTGCTGGTCTGAAATAATGCGGATCTACTGAAACAATAACCGTTCCTACTTTAAGAGCTGGTGCATCTTCTCCAACGATTGATTTAACTACAGCTATTTCATCAACACCTTCACCTTTAAACTCAAGTGTTATACCAATCTCTTCGGCAGATAATCGAACAAATTCTCTGACTGAAATTTGTTTCCCTGTAGCAATAACATAATCCTCAGGGTTATCTTGCTGCAACATCATCCATTGCATTCGAACATAGTCCTTTGCATGTCCCCAGTCACGTAAAGCATCCATATTACCTAGATGCAAACACGTTTCTAGACCCTGAGCTATATTAGCTAATGCTCGGGTGATTTTTCTAGTAACAAACGTCCCCCCTCGGCGAGGTGATTCATGGTTAAATAAAATACCATTACATGCATACATTCCATAGGCTTCGCGGTAATTAACTGTAATCCAATACGCATACATTTTTGCAACCGCATAAGGCGAACGAGGATGAAAAGGAGTTGTCTCCTTTTGAGGTGTTTCTTGTACTAAACCATAAAGTTCTGATGTAGAGGCTTGATAAAATCGGGTTTTATTTTCTAAGCCTAAAAACCGGACAGCCTCTAATATCCTTAAAGTACCTAGAGCATCTACATCAGCAGTATATTCTGGTGAATCAAATGAAACTGCCACATGAGATTGAGCTCCTAAATTATATATTTCATCTGGTTGCACTTCTTTAATAATACGAATTAAATTTGAACTATCTGATAAATCACCATAATGCAGAAATAATTTAGTCTTGTTGTTATATCTGTCTTGCTCAATATGATCAAGCCTTTCGGTATTGAAAGAAGATGAGCGACGTTTAATGCCATGTACTGTGTAACCTTTATCCAATAAAAATTCAGCTAAATAAGAACCATCTTGTCCGGTAATTCCTGTTATCAACGCAACTTTACTCATTTTAAAACTCTCTTAATCTTAATCTTAATCTTAATTATAATTATAATTATAAAAATTTATCTTAAAGGAAACTATTATTTACTTATTAGGTTCCGAACTGTTTTTTTGCCAACATATCTGCAATATCAAAATCTAACTGAACATCTATATCAATAGATCGCTCTGTAGGCATAATGTTTGCCTTAATGGCACTTGTATAAACTCTTCCCTTATGTTCTTTTAAATAAGCTACCCTGTAAGCGTAAACAGCACCATTTAGACGATAAAAAGTAGGTAAATCTTGACTGCGTGTTGTGGAATATTCTTTACTTAAAAAGCCTCCTAAATTTAAATCATCAGGAACTGTATTTGTCCATAGAGGGCTGTGCTCACATTCACAAAGAGTCACACTTCCTTGCACCCCATTTTGACTCAACAAATTAATTGCTTCATCGATATCAGATGAGTTTCTTAAAGGTGAAGTTGGCTGTAATAACACTATTATGTCGTTATCTAACAAACTAAGTTCGTTAATCGCGTGTAATAATACATCATCCGTTGATGCTGTATTATGGGAAAGTTCTTTAGGTCTCAAAAAAGGTGTTTTAGCGCCATATTTAATGGCAACATTACTTATAATGTCGCAATCAGTACTTACGATAACGTCATCAATATATTCTGATTTTACTGCTGCTTCCACTGACCAAGCAATAAGAGGTTTTCCAGCTAATTTGAGTATATTTTTATCTGGTAAACGCTGGCTCCTTGCTCTTGCAGGAATTAAGGCAACGACCTTTTGACCATTAAGCATATTTTTCTATTTCCCTAAACTCTAAGTCTGACTTAATACATTCAATTATCCGTTTAGAAATATTTATTACATCATCTTCAGTTAAATAAACAGAGGTAGGTAAACTTATCCCTTTACTTGAAATCGTTTCTCCAGTGCCATCTAAGTTGGTCGGATACTCTCGAAATGGAGGCATTCTAGACATTGGATAAAAAACTGGCCTAGAATCAATGCCTTTTTTGGCCAATTTATTTATTAACAAGTCACGTTCAATGGAGCAGTTTTTATTAATTAAAACGGTAAATAACCAGTAACTTGATTGATAATCTTTATTATATACTTGCACGTCGAAATAACTGGATGGCAATAAATGCTTTTCATACCATGAAAAAAGTAATTTACGCTTTTCTCTAAAATCAGGTAATTGCTCAAATTGAGCACAGCCAACAGCTGCTTGTAAATTGGTTAATCGATAGTTAAAACCAACTACATCATGCCAATAACGTTTTCCAGGCGTCATACCGTGATCTCTTAATATCTTGGCACGGTTGTAACTGCTTTCATCATTAAAAATTACCGCGCCACCTTCTCCGCAAGTGATGATTTTATTGCCAAAAAATGAAAATGTGCCAGCATCACCAAATGTACCGACATGCTTATCTGAAATACTAGAACCTAAAGCTTCTGCACAATCTTCGATTACGAGTAGCTTGTGCTTAGTCGCTATTTCCATAATATAGGGCATATCGCAAGGTGCGCCATAAATATGCACAGGCATTATAGCTTTAGTTTTAGATGTTATGCTTTCTTCTATTTTTTCTACGGATATATTCCAACTCTGCCTATCGACATCAACAATTACAGGTATAGCTCCTGCTAATATAACAGCATTTAAGGTGGCTCCAAAGGTGATATCAGGAACAATTACTTCATCTCCTGCTTGGATCCCTAAAGCAACTATTGCTAAATGAAGTGCAACTGTACCATTACTGACAGCAAGTGCATATTTTGCACCTGTATATTGCATGATTTCATCTTCAAACTTTTGAACATATTTCCCCTGCGAAGATATCCAATTAGTTTTAATACATTCAGTGACATACTCTAGCTCATTTCCACCCAGCAGGGGCTCAAGCACAGAAATACGATGTAACCTGTGGATAGAAGCAAAATCAACAACATTACCTCTGTTATCAATAAGGGGAATTACTTTAACCTGCTCGCTTAGGTTAGCCTGAATAATTTCATCTGAAGTATTGTGATCTAATGCGGTGTACTGCTTATTGAAAATTTCTGATACTGACGTATCAAGCGCTACCTTATTAATCAAAGAGCGGCGAATATCACCATCGGTTACAATACCTTTTAAATGAAAATTTTCGACAACGAATAATATACCTTGTGCATTTGCATCAATTTTTTTTAGGGCATCGAATATTGATTCTTTTAAATCAATACATAGGTCTTTTAGTTCTAGCATTTAGTTTCCAAAATTTTTGAAACAAGCTCATATTGGCTTTGTAAAATATCGATATCTTTTTCATAAACTTCAATAGAGTAATAATCTAAATCAAGTTTAATATGTTCAAAAAACCAAGCGTCTTCTGAAAATCCCTCATTCGTATCCGCCTCACCATTATTATCACTCAGATGAAGAGCCTTAATAGCATTTTCAAAATTTCGGAGGTAATTTTTAGGATCAAATTTTAATGAATTTGCAGATACCTTTAGATGTGCTACATCAACAAGTAAGTGAACATTTGAAGCTACATGGCTGAAGATATATTCAGTTTCTTTTTCATCAACCATTAACAGCGGGTTATCATTAAAATTTTGAGAATTAGCAAGTGATAAAACATTATTTTCAATAAGTAAATCGACATTGAGAACTCTTGCAAAATCAGAAAGTTCATTAACGTTTTTCATAAAATTATGAAGACCAACTTCGCGTTTGATCAATTTATTTAACTTAATGGCTTGGCCTAACTCATTTACATCTGGATCTAGTAGATAGCCTGCGTGAAAACTATAATACGGACAACCAAATTGTGCCGACAATTTTATTGCTTTTTTAGCATGCTCCATGCTCATACGAGCTATATCCTTGTTGCTGCTCGCTAAGTTGAAAACAAATGGCTTTTTAGGTGCTGGGAAGTAATTATGCAACGCTATCTTAAATTTTTCATTTACCTGAGTTAATTCACTAACTAAATTTTCAGTATACAAACCTGCAGAAAGTTCAAGACCTTTAACAATATTTGAGTTTAAGCATTTGGCGACATCTGAAAAAGATTTATCAGAAAAACCACCAGTTGATAAATAAAGCATTTATTTTTCCTTTGCGGGTGCGCCGACAAGCACCTTACCCACTGTTTCGATGGATTTAATCAATACCGCACCAGCTCCTAAAATACAATTTGAACTTAAGTTTTTGTTAGGTAAAACTTTTGAACCTACGCCCAAAAAGCAGTGACTTTTTATTCTGCTACTACCACACATAATTGACATTGGCCCAAGGTGATTATGGTCTCCCACAATTGCATTATGCTCAACAATAGCGGCTGTATTTATTAAATTATTAGATCCTAGCTCAACCATTGAATTTAAAACCACGTTATGGGCAATGATATTGCCATCACCTATATTAACATTTCGATCAACAAAAGCATGCTTAGAAATAAAATTTGGGGTAGATAAGCCTAAATCATTTATTTTTTGATATATTCTGGCTCTTTCTGAATTGTCACCAACTGCAATGGCAAAAGAATAGCCTTTATAAATATCTACATGTTTCTCAATTAGCTCTAAATTACCGACAACTGAATAACTGCTTTTTGTTTCACTTACATCATAATTTAAACCGGTATCAATTAATCCGCTAATTTCATATTCATCGTTAGATTCGATAATTGATATAACCGAGTACGAATGGGAACCACAGCCAATGATTAAACAAGGCTTACTCACTAGCATAGTCTCCATAAGCTAGCATGGTACCTATATTTAGCTGCTTTACAGCGATACAACCTAGTATATTTTCCAGCTCTGCCTCATAAAGACCTGTACCAGGCCTTTTCAAGGTAAAGTGTTCTTTCGTTAGCCGCTCACCTTTAACCACTCCTTTATTTAAAAACAAACTTTTACGAGAAACTAGCCTCATTTGCATTTCTTCCTCTTGAACTCTTTTATCAAAAGTCCCAAGGGATTTTTCTGTTATACGAATAGCTGAAACGAGCTCCCCGAACTCTTTAGGATCGCTAGAGGCTTTATGATCAGGACCTACCATATTTTTGTCTAAGGTAAAATGTTTCTCTATTACAGTTACACCTAATGCAACTGAAGCAACAGCTGGAATTGGCCCAATAGCATGATCAGAGTAACCTACTTCACATCCAAAAGCATTTTTCAAAGTATTCATTACGCTCAAGTTTAAACTTGCATATTCACAGGGATAATTCGAAACGCAATGCAAAAGAGTGAGTTTACAAGCATGTTGTTGATAAATACCCACAACTTTTTCAATTTCACCTAATGTTGCCATTCCTGTAGAAACAATAGCGTGTGTTGCATTTGCTGCAATAAACTCTTGTAAACTTAAATCCACTATATCTGCAGATGCTGTTTTAAAAGTTTTTACTCCTATCGAAACAAGAAAACTCGCACTCTCAACATCGTATGGGGTGGATATAAATTCAATGTCATTTTCTACACAATACTTTAACACAGGTATATGATCATCATAGGAAAACTCTAATGACTTAATCATTGCATAATGTGATTCATCTTTCGACGTAGTCGACTCTTGATACCTTACTTTAGGTGTTCCAACACTAACTAATTTTTCTGCCGTAAAGGTTTGAAATTTTACTGCATCAGCACCAACTCTTTTAGCTTCGTCGATCATTTTTTTTGCTAAAGTTACATCTCCAGCATGGTTTACACCAATTTCTGCAATAATTTTTACTGACATGAATATCCCTTAAATACATAATTTGCACAGTTTTACTTTGTTAAAATTTAACTTCAATGAAGAAGAAATAGATTTACAGCTTATTATAAAAAATTGATATACCAAGGCATTGCTTTATCAATACCTTCTGAAATTTTATACTCTGGTGAATACCCTAAAGCATTTTCTGCTTTTAAAATATCAGCTTGAGAGTGACGAACATCACCAGCTCTAAAGTCACGTTTTGTCGGTTCTGTCGTGACATTAACATCGTTATTGATTAATGCTTTTTTGATGGCTGTGAATAAATCATTTAAAGTAGTTCTATCACCTACTGCAACATTATAAACTTCATTTTTTGCTTCTTCTTGCGCTGTTGCAGCTAAAACATTCATCTGTACAGTGTTTTCAATAAAACAAAAATCCCGACTAGTTTCCCCATCACCATTAATAAATAACTCTTCGTTATTGATCATGGTTGCTGTCCACTTAGGAATAACAGCAGCGTAAGCGCCATTAGGATCTTGGCGCTTACCAAACACATTAAAGTAACGTAAGCCTATTGTTTTAAAGCCGTATGTTCGTGCAAATACATCTGCGTATAGTTCGTTAACATATTTTGTAACTGCATAGGGTGAAAGCGGGTTACCAATATTTCCTTCAACCTTTGGTAGTGCGGGATGATCACCGTAGGTTGAGCTGGATGCTGCATAAGTAAAGCTTGCTACATTTGCTTCCTTAGCTGCAGTTAACATATTTAAAAACCCCGTAATATTAGCTGAATTTGTCATAATAGGGTCAGCAATTGAGCGTGGTACAGAGCCCAATGCTGCTTGGTGCAAGATATAGTCAACTTTTAAATTATTACACGAAATCGCTTGCTGGCAAGTTTCATAATTTCGAATGTCACCGTCAATAAAAGTGAACTTTTCCCATTGCTCATTTGATACAAGACCTTGAACCTCATCTAAATTATGTTGGTGCCCTGTAGAAAAATTATCTAACCCTACTACATTTTGATCTAAGAGTAATAAAGTTTCTAACAAGTTTGAGCCTATAAAACCGGCAACCCCTGTTACTAACCATGTTTTAGGTGATAATAACAATTGTTTTTTAATTTCATCATAACGTGACATGATTTATCCTAATGTCCTCAAATCTTTTCAGTTTCGAGGTAGTCAATAAGCTTCTATTTCAAGCTTAGAATGGTTATTCAATATGAGTTTTAATATTGTGGTTATTACAAACGAATATCTACTGAGGTTTTTGGTAGTAAATATTTTAAATCATAAAGAACATGAGATTGCTTACCTAGATTTCGAATATTTTCAACGCCTAGCTCTTTAAATTCATTATGAGCAACGGCTAAAATAATAGCATCATATCTATTTTTTTCTGGAGTAACTAATGACAAGCCATATTCAAGTTTAGCCTCTTCATTAGAGCACCAAGGATCAGTAACATCGACATTAATGTTATACTCTTTTAATTCTTTAATAATATCAGTTACTTTTGTATTGCGTAAATCAGGACAGTTTTCTTTAAACGTCAAGCCCATCACAAGAACATTTGCATTATCTACCTGAATTTTGTTTTTCAGCATTTTTTTTACAAGTTGAGATACAACATAACTGCCCATACCGTCATTTAAACGACGACCTGCTAATATCATTTCTGGATGATAACCAACAGATTGTGCTTTATGAGTAAGGTAATAAGGATCAACACCAATACAATGGCCACCAACTAAGCCTGGACGAAATGGCAAGAAATTCCATTTTGTTCCAGCGGCTTCTAAAACTTCTAATGTGTCAATATCGAGTTTATTAAAAATTATTGAAAGTTCATTGATTAATGCAATATTAACATCGCGTTGAGTATTTTCAATCACCTTTGCAGCTTCAGCCACTTTAATTGAACTGGCTTTATGCGTACCGGCAATAATGATTGATTTATATAACTGATCTACAATTTCAGCAATTTCGGGGGTTGATCCTGAAGTCACTTTTAAAATGTTCGTAACTCGGTGTTCTTTATCGCCGGGATTAATTCGTTCAGGGCTATATCCTGCATAAAAATCTTTATTAAATGTTAAACCTGAAACTTTCTCAACTACAGGAATACAAGTTTCTTCGGTTGCCCCAGGGTACACGGTTGACTCATATATAATAATATCGTTTTCACTGACAACCTTGCCCAACATTTCACTGGCTTTTATTAAAGGTGTTAAATCAGGCTGTTTATGCTCATCAATAGGTGTGGGTACGGTAACAATATAAATGTTTGCACTTTTTAAATCTTCAATATTGTTAGAAAAAGAAAGGTTAGTGATTTCAGCCAGTTCCGCATCACTTATTTCAAGCGTACTATCAGTGCCATTTTTTAACTCTGTTATACGTGATTGATTAATATCAAAACCTAAAGTTTGATATTTTTTACCGAACTCTACAGCTAACGGTAAACCAACATAACCTAAACCAATAATGGCAATTATTTTATCTGGAACATTCATTTTATTACCACTTCTTATTTACTAATAGTTATTTAATCACCGGGATTAATGAGGGTTTTCTAAAACACAGCAAGGTAAGAGCCATCCTGCCCTGTAATCCCTGTAATTAATGCAACTTTATTTTTTGACATTTTTAAATTCCTTTACTTAATTTTAAGATATTGCAGCTTAGCGAAAGATCTTAAAATTAATGTTTAATTTCTGCACTGAAAGCCCATTTGAGCTAATTATTTTAGTTTAAAAAAACATAAGACCTTGTCAGCTAATTTCGGTAATTACTCTAATTTAAAAGATTAAAAACCTTTTTATTTGTTATCTCTTTGATCTCTAATTCGTCTAATTAGGGTAATTCGTTGACAACAATCTTTTAAGGCTTGTTGTCCCTATAAATAGTCAGGATTTCTATCACATCAGCTTTAATTCGATAAACAAAACTATACTCACGATAAACTACTCGCCGAACATCTTCTCCAAACTCTGGCATTAACCGTCCAGACTCGGGAAACAAGCCTAAGATGTTTTCCAAATAGCGTTCAAATTCCGTTAAATAGTCTAATACAAACCGCTTAGAAAGTTGTTGCCGGTAAAGATAATCGGCTAATTCTTCAAATCTTTGTTGGGCAAGAGGAGAGAAAACGATCTCTTTATTGCTCATATTTCGCTCGAACTGC
>Ga0209826_1001377_pt1 | contig 16914 bp, 19 predicted proteins | sample GOMGulsemesocosm_5_FD_184637 | JGI IMG/M metagenome (GOLD analysis project Ga0209826, IMG submission 184637) | Methane-oxidizing microbial communities from mesocosms in the Gulf of Mexico - GOM15C Gulf of Mexico (SPAdes) (version 2) | ecosystem: Environmental > Aquatic > Marine > Cold seeps... | reverse complement strand
AGAAGATATTAATTGTGTTTTTGACAGAGACCCTGCAGCACAGTCAGTGTTTGAGGTTATTACCACATACCCTGGTTTTCATGCCTTAATGATCCATCGTTTGGCTCATTATTGTTGGGGGCGAGGGTTTCGTTGGGTAGGACGGTTTATTTCACATCTGGGGCGATGGTTAACAGGGATTGAAATACATCCTGGCGCTCAAATTGGTCGACGTTTTTTTATTGATCATGGTATGGGAGTTGTTATTGGTGAAACGGCAATTATCAATGATGACTGTACTTTGTATCATGGTGTGACATTAGGAGGAACTTCGTGGGATAAAGGTAAGCGGCATCCTACTTTATGTGATGGTGTGGTAGTAGGTGCGGGGGCAAAAGTGCTGGGGCCAATTGAAATTGGAGAAGGCGCTAGAATCGGTTCAAACTCTGTTGTTGTTAAAGATGTCTCGGTAGGTGCTACCGTTGTTGGAATACCTGGTCGAGTCGTTGACAGGAATAAAAGCAAGCCAACGAAAGAGCAAGAAGAAATAGCATCTAAAATGGGATTTAATGCCTACGGTGCAACCTCAGATATGCCAGACCCAGTTGCTCATGCGATAAATCACATGTTGGATCATATTCATGCAATGGATAAGCAATTAGAATGTATGAAAAAGGTTCTTAATGAATCGGGCATAGAATATAAGGAACAAAATATGCCGTCATTGGACGATTGTGAGATTAAAGATAAGTGAGATATTCTGGTAATACTTGACTAAAATGCTGGGTTATTTTATAGTAAGCTTACTTTTTTTAGGTTTATTAAGGATTGCTCATGCGACTTACTACTAAAGGCCGTTATGCGGTAACGGCAATGTTAGATTTGGCATTTCATAGCCAAAAGAAACCCGTTACATTAACTGATATTGCGACAAGACAAACCATTTCTTTATCGTATTTGGAGCAATTGTTTGCTCGTCTACGTAAAGCTGGAATGGTGATTGGTGTAAGAGGGCCGGGTGGAGGCTATAAGTTAAGTCGTGCCGCGATTGAGATAAATATTGCCGATATTATTGCGGCTGTTGATGAGCCAATAGATTCAACTAAATGTGGGGGCGAGGGTAATTGCCAAGATGGTCTGCCTTGTTTAACTCATAATTTATGGATGGGTTTAAGTGATCAAATTCGGACTTATTTACAGGGTATTAGCTTGGGTGAGTTATTAGAAAGAGAGCCTGTTACTGCTATTGCAAAAAGACAAGATCATTCTTTAGAGCATGATATTGGTCTTCGTCAGCAGGAAAAACTTTCTGCTTGAACCTGTGTTTTATAAATGATTTATTTCGACCATAATGCCGCAACGCCTGTTGATGCTCGCGTTATTGAGGCAATGTTGCCGTATATCACCTCCTTTTATGCCAACCCATCCAGTTTGTATAAGATGGGGCGAATGGTTCGAAGCGCAATTGATACTGCACGAGAACAAGTCTCATCATTGGTTGATGTGTCTCCTTCACAAATTGTTTTCACCAGTGGAGGCACGGAAGCTAATAATTTAGCTTTAAGTCTGCTTGGAAAGCATGTAGCGATAGCCATTTCTAATACTGAACATCCTTCAATTACTGAAAAATCAGATCAATGGAATAATTATAAAAATATTATTAAGGTTGATGAGCAAGGTAATGTAAAAGCAGAAAGTTTTCTCAATCTACTTAATGTATCAAGTCCCCCTCAGTTAGTCTCGGTTATGCTGGCTAATAATGAAACTGGGGTTATTCAAGATATTGCGAGAATAGCTAGTTTGCTCAAACCAGAAAATATACTAATGCATACTGATGCGGTACAAGCTATAGGTAAAATACCTGTTTCTTTTTCTCAGTTAGGTGTGGATTTAATGAGTCTATCCAGTCATAAAATTTATGGGCCTAAAGGTTGTGGGGCGCTGGTTGTTGATAAGAATATAGCCGTGACACCACAAGTTATTGGTGGTGGACAGGAGTTGGGTTGGCGTGCTGGAACAGAAAATGTTGCAGCTATTGTTGGTTTTGGTAAAGCGGCTGAATTAGCTTTGCAAGAATTGGATGCAAGAGCTGATCATTGTTTAGCACTTAGAAGAAAGTTAGAAGAAGGCTTGAAAACAATCCCCAATGTCACCATTTTCTCTGAACAAGCTTTAAGATTGCCTAATACAGTGCAGTTTAGTATTAAAGGAATGGATGGAGAAATGTTGTTGATGCAATTAGATCAACAAAATGTCGCTGTTTCTAGTGGCTCGGCTTGTGCATCGGGAGCTGGAAAACCAAGTGCTGTTCTAACGGCGATGGGAGTTGATAGCCAAGTTGCAAAAGGTGCGATAAGGGTTAGTCTTGGAAAGGACAATACCGAAACAGAAGTTAAACAGTTTATTAAAGTATTAAAATCTTTTTTGATAAAAGATTTAAGTGAGGAAAAATGTCAATTACAGTAACTGAAAATGCTGCAAAGCAGATTGAAAAGCAATTACAACAACGTGGCTCAGGAATTGGGTTAAAAGTGGGAACTAAGGTAGCAGGTTGTTCAGGCTTTGCCTATACCATTGATTATGCAGATAACCAGTCAGAGTCTGAAGCCGTTTTTGAACAATTTGGTGTTAAAGTATTAGTCGAAAATGATGATATGGACAGGTTAAATGGGCTAGTGCTAGATTATGTGAAAAATGGATTAAATGCTTCGTTTAAATTTAATAACCCCAATGCAACAGGCGAGTGTGGTTGTGGAGAAAGTTTTTCTGTTTAGTTTTTTGTACTCCCCTCTATGCTAAAAAGAGGGGGGCGGCATTTTTCAAAGTAGATGTAATAGTTCAGATACGAATAGATATAATTCATAGTAATTAAACCTTACAGTGAAAGTTTCTAATCGATCTAGTAAGAGGCATAGGGTAAATTACTTTCACACGAAATAACCACAAAATCAGAGGCCATTTATAGTAAAAACCGTGATATTTTAAATGGTCAGCTGGATTTTTTGGTTAGTATTTTTCTTTGATTTTCAACATATTCATCAAGTAATTGCCTGATTATTTTTTGATATTGCATATGATGTGTTTCCGCAATATCTTTAAAATAAGTAAGACTATCAGTACTAAGTGAAATAGTAATTTTTGTATTTTTATTTTTTAAAGCTAATTCAGCGGGAGAAGGTAAAAAGTCGGTTACCAATTTAAACTCACCAATGGGTTCGTTGCTATATTGAATTTGTTTGCTCATAATTTTTTTTGCCTTTTCGCCAATAACCTGCACCGAAAATTCGGATACATTCAGAACGATAAGTAAAACGAACAGTTAATATTCCTGTTTTATCTTGATTTAAACCAAAACAATAATAACGATTCTCTTCTTCACTATGAATTAAGTCTTGTGAAATTACACGCTTTTCATCCATAAATGCAAATTGAGCTTCGTTAAAAGAAACACCATGCTTTCGCTGGTTTTCAATATTTTTGGCTTCATTCCATTTAAAGCTTGATTTACTCATAAACACTAGAGTAGCAAATATATGGCTTTTTATCCATACTTTCATTAAATGCTAACCGTTAAGATCAGGAATGTTTTGATATGGCTCTATCCTCTCAAAAACATTTTTCTGGAACTTTTGGGTGCACCCAGCATGGGCGGGAACTAATGAGGTGAAAGCCCTCTGTAGGAGGGCCTACTTGCTCTTGCAATATCTGCCGATAGGGTAACTTACGAATTTCTAGTACGCAAAGGTGAATATGCTTCGGCTGATTTAAAATGATTATCAATCGTTCAAAATCAGTGGGTAGATGTTTGTGTTCAGGCATGGCCTGACGCTATAGAAAAAATTAACGGCAGCAGTAACAATGACCAATACGAATTAGAGAGGCAACAGCTGCTATAGAATTAACGGGTTGCCTCTGAAATTTTATTAGTTCTGTAAAACTATTTCTCGTCCCATAGAACAGGAAAAGCATTTTTAGCACGATCAATATCATCTTGTTCTACATCTTTGCCTCGTAAGGTAATAAGTAGAGCATATAAATCCTGAGTGCTAATATTAAATTTACGATTAGGGTCTGCATCCAGAGACTTTGATAGCTGCTTAATGGTTTTTTGCATAGGCAAAGGTTTTACTTTTGTCTTAGCTGGCTGAGAGAGTTCCTGCTCAATGATTTCTTTTTCCTGTCCAGCAGGTGCTTTTAAAGTTTTACGCAGAATATCTTTTGCTCTCGCCCATGAAATTTCTCCATTTGCCAATTTCTCCCGCATTAAAACGGGAGTAATTGGGGCGTAGCGGATAATATCGTCAATCCAGCTAACACTTTTATCGAAAAATTCAGCAATACGATCTTTTGACCAATTCGCATTATTTAAATAAACCACGGTTTGGAAATAATCAGTTATTTTAGTATCTACACGGTCAGAGTTTAATTTAAGGTTTAAGGCTTTAATTTCATCGGGATCGCCTGTCACAATCCGTACATCAACACGATCAAAATAACCTGGATTAGCTTGGCGAATTCCTTGAATAGCCTGCATACGATGAAACCCCCCAACCAAATAATATTCATGATTATTTCGTTCCCAAACGACGAGCGGCTCAAATAATCCATTGGTCAAAATATCTTTCTCAAGATGCGCGACCTTGGGTAAATCAAGGTTTCGGTGATTAGTCAGCGTATGGTGAAATTCGATTTGTTCAATAGATAAATATTCGTAGCGCTTGGTTGCTAGCATTATGGAGTCTCGTACGGAAAAAGGTTATTAAAAATAATGGTGTAGTGTATCAATTTAGGCTGGTTGATGAATAAGAAAAATATAAAACGATCGTGTTGATGGAAGTGATTGTCGGGAAGATTTAAAGCTAAAATTAATAATCCAACTGTCCCGTCTATCTCTCTTCCATAAGGAAGAGAGATAGACGAAAATATCATGGATGTTATAGCTGTTATTTTTTTAGAGCCTTAGCAAATGCACTGGCTAATGTGCCTTGTGTATCAGCGGGTTGAGGTTCGTGTTGCCGTTTTGTTTGCCCTCTAGAAATATTTTGTTTCTTTGATGTACCTTTTACTGCGCTGCTTTCATCAGCATTACGTTTCATAGAAAGAGCGATACGTTTACGCGCAATATCAACCTCCATCACTTTAACTTTAACCATTTCGCCTGTTTTAACTACATCTCTGGGGTCTTTTACAAACACATCAGCTAAATGTGAAATATGCACTAAACCATCTTGATGTACGCCAATATCAACAAATGCACCAAAGTTAGCAACATTTGTAACTACACCTTCAAGCATCATACCTTCTTTAAGGTCCGATATTTTTTCAATACCTTCTTTAAATTGAACGCTTTTAAATTCAGGGCGGGGGTCTCTGCCTGGTTTTTCAAGCTCTTGCAAAATATCTACAACGGTAGGTAAGCCAAAATTTTCGTTAGTGTAGTTTGCGGCTGTTAAGCTGCGTAGAAAACTGCTTTGTCCAATTAGTTCCTTAATCGGTTTCCCTGTTTCTTCAATAATGGCGTTAACAATAGGATAGGCTTCTGGGTGTACAGAAGAGGCATCCAATGGGTTTTTGCCTGACATAATGCGTAAAAAACCAGCAGCTTGTTCATAAGCTTTGTCGCCTAATCTAGGGACTTTTTTGAGTTGCTTACGATCGTTAAAAGGACCATTTTCATTTCTAAAAGCAACAATGTTTTCACCCACGCTGGCTGATAAACCAGAGACTTGCTTAAGTAATGATGCTGAAGCTGTATTTACATCAACACCGACAGCATTTACACAATCTTCAATAACTGTTTCTAGGCTATTAGAAAGCTGTACTTGATTGACATCATGTTGATACTGGCCAACACCAATAGATTTTGGCTCAATTTTAACTAATTCAGCTAGTGGGTCTTGTAAACGTCTAGCAATAGATATTGCGCCACGAATAGTCACATCTAAATCAGGAAATTCTTTAGCGGCTAATTCTGATGCAGAATAGACAGAAGCCCCCGCTTCTGAAACCATTATTTTTTGGAATTTTAAAGCTTTATGTTGCTTCATAATATCAGCAACTAATTGGTCTGTTTCTCGTGATCCCGTACCATTACCAATGCTGACTAAATCGACCTGATGTTTTTCAATCAGTTTTGCCAGGCTATTAATAGAGGCATCCCATTGATTTTTGGGAGCGTGTGGGTAAATGGTATCAAAATCTAATACTTTACCTGTTGGATCAACAACAGCTACTTTTACCCCAGTACGAATACCTGGGTCTAAGCCCATAGTTGCTTTTGGTCCTGCTGGTGCTGCCAGTAATAAGTCTTTTAAATTACTGGAAAATACACGGATAGCTTCAAGTTCAGCTGCTTCGCGTAAACGTAATTTTAAATCTAAATCAATACGGGTGAAAAGTTTGATTTTCCAGCCTAAGCGAGCGGCTTCGGCAAGCCAAGCATCAGCAGGGGAAGTCGTATCTGTTACATTGATATGACGGGCAACTAATTGAGCACAGAGTTGATGTTCTTCTTTATCATCTACACCAGGTTTTAAACTGATGGATAATAAGTCTTCATTGCGACCTCTAAAAATAGCCAACGCACGGTGCGAAGGGATTTTATTTATTGCTTCTTGATAATCAAAATAATCTTTAAATTTTGCTGCTTCTGTTTCCTTATTTTTAACGACAGTGGAATGCATAATACCTTTGTTCCAGATGCGTTCACGCAGTTCAGTTAATAACTCAGCATCTTCTGAAATACGCTCCATAATAATTTGTTTGGCACCATCCAAAGCGGCTGTCGCATCATTAATACCTTTTTCAGTATTAATAAAGTCAAGTGCTAATTGCTCGGGAATTAGGTTGCGGTCGTTAAAAATTGCATCGGCTAAAGGTTCTAGTCCTGCTTCTCTGGCTATTTGTGCTTTTGTTCTGCGTTTAGGTTTATAAGGCAGGTATAGATCTTCAAGTAATGTTTTGGTATCAGCCTGAAGTATTTTTTGTTCTAGCTCTGGTGTTAGTTTTCCTTGAGAAATAATGCTTTCTAGAATAGTTTCTCTGCGGCTATTGAGTTCACGAAGGTAATTTAGTCGCTCATCAAGCATACGAAGTTGTACATCATCTAAACCTCCGGTTACTTCTTTTCTATAACGAGAGATAAAGGGAACAGTTGAGCCTTCATCAAGTAAAGTAACAGCGGCTTCTACTTGTTTGATGTTGACGGATAATTCTTCGGCAATACGCTGGATAACGTCCATTTTAGAGTTCTTTTTTAGGATGAGAGGATTTAAAAAATCGCATTGTAGCAGTAATGGCCGCGACTGTATTTCAATTGCTGTATTATTACATGCTAATTTTATTTATTGAGTGAGAAGATGAAAGCAAGAGATCGTCGCCAAGGTATCGTTTTAGTGCATACAGGAGAAGGGAAGGGGAAATCCTCTAGTGCTTTTGGTATGGTGTTTCGTGCTGCAGGGTGGGGGATGAAAGTCTGTGTGATTCAATATATAAAAGGCAAATGGCAGACGGGTGAACAAAAAGCAGCTGAACGGTTTGATAATATTGAATGGCATGTATTAGGTGATGGCTTTACATGGGACACTAAAAACCCTGAGCAGGATATTAAAACTAGTCGAGAAATTTGGGAGTTTAGTAAGCAGAAAATTCTGTCAGAAGAATATGATTTTGTTTTATTAGATGAAATTAATTATTGCTGCGGCTATAACTGGATAGCGGGGCAAGAAATAGCTGATTTTGTTCAAAATGATAAACCTGACTGGATGCATTTGGTGATGACAGGGCGAAATGCTGCGCCAGAAGTTATTGAAGTGGCAAATACTGTCACAGAAATGAATAAGATAAAGCATGCTTATGCCGATGGAATTAAAGCGGCACAAGGTGTTGAGTTTTAAATTAACAATTGAATTATTGCGTATATTCGGTTTTTATAATATAGTAAATTCAAGCGGAAATAATTATAAAAAATAAGTTAATTAACTGGAGAGATAAGATGGATGAAATAAGTAACTCGCAAAAAATGATGATTGCCGTGGCATTAGTATTTGGAATCGGTTTTTTTATGGTAGGTTCAAATAAAGAACAGTCAGATGAAGATAGAAAGTCTGCATCAATGATTCGTGATAGAGCTAATATGAATCGTATTGCAGGTCAAAAATGTCCGCAGTTAATTAAAAAACATACGGGAACACAAATTACTTCATTAGTATCAAATACTAAAACAGATAATTCAACTTATTTGACTTATGAGTATGACGGTGAAAAAGGTTATAACTTTCAAAAGGTAAGTTGTACCTTATCAGCATCAGATACTGGTTTTCATATCTCTAGCTTTGTTGTTGATGGTAAAGAATTTAAATAATTAATAAAAATTATTTAACCAAAATGTTTAAAACCTGAGTTCTATCTGCTCTACGAACTCAGGTTCATACAATCTAGATAAAATTATTGCTGACCTCCTCTCCTATAATCAGTAATTACTCTCCGAATATGCCTACCTTAGGCTTAAGCCTGTACTGCTTTGCTACGTTTTTACAAAACAAAATTCTAATCTATACTTATATATCTCTGTATATAGAGACAAAAGCATTGAGGATGATATAAAATCAGTCCTCCAATGAATTTGGCTTAGCTAAGTGATTAAGCCATCAGGGTAGCAGTAATGCTGAATGACAAGTTTTAAGAGAGGAAATAAGAAATGGCGTTAGAAACAAAAGGTGTTTTAAAGACTTGGAAAGACGATCGGGGATTTGGCTTTATTAAGCCTGATGATGGGAGTGATGATATTTTTATACATATTTCTGCTTTAAAAGGTTTTGTTAGACGACCTTATCGAGGGGATGTTATTTTTTATCAGGTGGAAGAAAGTGAGGATGGTAAGTCAAAAGCAGTCAATGCAAGAATAGAAGGGGTTGAGGTCTTTAAAGAAGAAGTTAGCAGTAACAAAGTAGGTATCGTATTATCTATCACAGTAATTATTATCTTTTTTACCGCAATTGGCCTGTATTTTGGAGGGTTTATCTAATGGCTATTCAATCTTTAGTTGTAGTATTTTTAATCGGAATGCTGAGTTCTTTTTCTAGTGTGGCAGATGGGCAGAAACCCCAGGGGTTGAATCTTCCCGCAGATATTAAACCATTGTTCACAAAAGAAATGTTAGCGATTGAGCAAGGGATGAAAGACTTGCTTAGCTCAATAGCTAAAGGTGAGTGGGATAAAACAGCTGCAATCGGTAAGCAGATTCAAGCAAGTTATATCATGAAGCAAAGCTTAACTCAGGAGCAAAAAAAGCTTCTTCATAGTAGTCTTCCTGATCAATTTATTAGACAGGATCGTGATTTTCATAAGTATGCGGGCATGTTATCGCATGCTGCAAAAGCTAAAAATGCAGATATAACTAATTTTTATTTTTATAAAATGACAGAAAGTTGTATTCAGTGCCATTCACGTTATGCAACAGAACGATTCCCTGCATTGGCTAGGCCAGTAGCTGATCATTCTCACCATACACATAAACATTAAGTTTCTTTAATAATGTATAAATAATAAGCCCCCCCCCTTATAAACACGCATACTCCAAGCGGAATGTACAGGGGCTCTTAACTCCTTCTCCTTTAGGGGAGAAGGCTGGGATGAGGGGGAATAAAATAGGGTTTTTCCTTACCTTCACTCAACCCTTTCCTTACTAGAGAGAGCATTAAGAACAAAGACCTGTAGAATGTTAAATTATTTTTTCAAGGGTACTTATGTTTAAGAGTGAGGGAATAATACTTTAAACAGCAGGATAATATGACTGATTCCCAAAAATGGCTAACATTAACTTTTTTCTTAGTTATTGGCGGCTTAATCTATTTATTAGCACCTGTATTAATGCCCTTCGTTTTTGCTGCAATATTGGCTTATTTAGGCGATCCTTTAGCAGATAAGCTTGAGTTGCTTAAGATTAAAAGCTTTCAACTAGGTAGAACCAATGCCGTTATTTTGGTTTTTATCGCTATATTTTTTATTATTTCATCTATCTTAGGTATTTTATTGCCTAAAATTGAATTTCAAATTAGTCAATTTATTGCTAAATTCCCAGAATATGTTAGCTGGTTAAATAAAGTGGTTATTCCTTGGCTGGAGCTGCATTTAGGCTGGGATGTTAGTTTAATTGAAGGTGATAAAATTATTGCTTTGATGAAAGGACATTGGCAAAAAGCGGGAGGGGGACTGATGTTCTTTATGGGCTCAGTTTCTCGGTCAAGTGCAGCTTTGGCTCAATGGGTTATGAATTTGGTTTTAATTCCTGTTATTACTTTTTATTTATTACGGGACTGGGATATTCTGGTGGCAAAGTTTCAAGGACTGTTACCAAGACGAATCGAACCTTCGGCTAAAAAGTTAGCGATTGAAACAGATATGGTGTTAGGCGCATTTATGAGGGGGCAGTTTTATGTCATGCTCGCTTTAGGTGCAATTTATAGCTTAGGGCTATGGCTTGTTGATTTGCATTTAGCCTTATTAATAGGAATGATGGCGGGTATTGTTAGCTTTGTACCTTATTTAGGATCCATTGTCGGCGTAACAGTAGCTTGTGTTGCCGCCATGTTACAGTTTCAAGATGTGATGTATTTAATCCCTGTCTCAATCGTGTTTGCTGTGGGGCAAAGTTTAGAAGGCATGCTTCTTACGCCATTGTTAGTGGGTGATAAAATTGGATTACATCCCGTTGCTGTAATGTTTGCTGTACTTGCTGGTGGGCAATTATTTGGTTTTTTAGGTGTATTGTTAGCATTGCCTGTCGCATCTGTTGTGATGGTGTTTTTAAGACATATTCATGAAATTTACCGAGATAGTAGCTTTTATACGGCTCAGAAAAAATAATGTCTAAGGTTCTGTTCATCACCATTCTGTTTTTGTATGTGACTATTGGCTCTGCATCAAATGAATTACGAGAATTAGAATATGCAGAAGAGATTAAATCCTCGCTTTCTGTGGGTGAGATCATTTGGTTAAACGCCAAAAATAGAAAGTTTTTAGCGTTGTATACAGAAACCGAGGGGGTGGAAAAAATGGGGGCAGTAATCTTATTGCATCCTAGAGATGGGCACCCCAATCAAAGAAAAATAATTAACCCTTTAAGAACTTACCTGCCTAAACATCAATGGGCTAGTTTATCATTACAGATGCCTGTATTAGATAGCGGTGCAAATGACAGTGAATATTATCTTTTATTTGATGAAGCTAATATTAGGATTCAAGCGGCAATTGATTATTTGCGTGCTTCTAAAGTGGATATTATTGTTTTGATTGGTCATGGGTTGGGAGGAACGATGGCTACTTATTTTGTTAGTAATAATGCAAAAAAAACGGATATTAAAGCCATTGTAAGTGTGAGTTTGATCGCGCCAAATAATGATCAATATAATATGAAAATTATAGAGTCTCTTGGCAAAATAACGATTCCTTTTCTTGATATTTTCGCAGAATTTGATTCGTCTGACGTAATAGAAACAGTAGTACAAAGACGCGTAGCTGGGAGCGCTAACTCGGCTTATCGACAGGTTGAAATAAATGGAGAGGGTCACTTATTTCAACATGATGAAGGATTAGTTGTAAAACGTGTTTATAGTTGGGTTAGTCGAGTTTTTAGGTGATAAAAAATGCTTTTAGGTATTAAGTTTAATTAGGGGGACGTTATGTATTTAGTACAAGATGAATTTGTTCATAAAACACATATATCATTTTTTATGGATGCTGCAAAAAAGTTTAAATGTCATATTCTCGTTCGGCATACAGGGCAATCTTCTTTGAGATGGGTTGGGGTGCCAGGAGTTTCAGCTAAGCGAGGGGACCTTAAAGCAAAAACTGCAGATAAGGTGACAAAAAATCTAGATATTTCGGGTCTAGTTTGTTCTCCGTATTTACGACCAGATGCTTTTACTTATGATCGACTAGTAAAAGCGAAGAAAATATGGATGGAAAGTAAATATATGATTACAGATTTGAATGAGGTTGATATACCTCTTAGTGCAGTCATTACACCTTATATAATTAGGGCGAAAAATACAATATTGAGCGAATATTTTGGTTGTGTAGAATTAGTTAATGATTATCGAAAGGAGGGCAATATTCAATATATGCAGAATTGCTATCAAGGTTTAACGAAGGAATCTGTAGTGCGACTTGATAAGCCATATTTTATCCATGGTGATTATGATTTATATGCAATTATTTGTGATGGTAAAGAGTTTGATCCAGAAAAAGCTGAATGGCATAACGAAGACGATACAACTTATCCAAACCCAAATAAAAGCGATAAAAATATAGTTATAGCAAATAGAGTGTCGGCGTTGTGGAGAAATTTATCTATTTATATTAATTCTCGTATTCAAGACGCCCATCAAGAGTATTATGGATCTATTATGATTCAGCATGGAGCTCAGGTGAATTTAGGGGGTGATAAAATAACTCATGAGAAAGTGTTGGCATTTTCACCTAGAGCAATAAATGGAAAGTTTGTGCAATGTTTAGATGATGGAAAAGTCGAGCATGATAAGTACTATCAACAAATTGGATGATAGATCTGGGTTTTATCAGATGCTATTTTTTATGTAGTGAAAATAAAGATTGCTGAATAACGTTGAGATATAAAGACAAACAGTAAATGTCTGTCTTTGAAATTATTTATGGATAATGTAATAAGTTTTTTTCAAGACTTAGATTGGTTTGAAGTGATAGCAACCTCAAGTTCCAGTTTCTTATTAGTGTTTGCCGCTGAAATAGGGGATAAAAGTCAGTTAGTATGTATGGCTCTTGCTGCTAGATACAGGGCTGTTCCAGTTATGTTGGGTGCTATTCTGGCTTTTTTGCTGCTTAATAGTTTGGCTGTGATCTTTGGCGCAACAATCGCTAGTTTTGTTCCAGAAATAGTGGTGTCTGCAACGGTAGCTGTTTTATTTACAGTGTTTGGAGTATTAGCATTAGTGATGGAAGACGAGTCCGATAATGAAAAGGTTGCGATACGTAGTAACAGCAGCATACTATTGGGTACGTTTTTATTGATTACAGTGGTTGAGTTTGGAGATAAGACTCAATTAGCGATTATTGCTTTAAGTAGTTCAAGTCTCCCAATTGCAGTCTGGCTAGGCGCAACGATTGCTTTAATATTAACTTCAGCACTTGGAGTTTGGGCGGGGCGAACAATTTTACAGCGCATGTCTGTAGTGATACTTCACAGAATTAGCGGTTTCATTTTTATTGTACTGGCTATGTTTGCAGTATATAAAACATATACCTTATATCAATATAACTGTGATTTTTTAGTGTTTAATCTTTGTTGATAAAAATTAAACAGCTAACGCCTCTTTTATAAAAAAGAGGCGTTAAACTTAGGAAACTTCTAATTGTGATAAACAACTTCTGGATCGCCCGAAGAAGCGACTATTTCCCCGATAGAAAAAACCGTTTCACCTTGTTGGCTTAAAATAGCCATTGTTTCTGCTTCATTTTCCGCATCTACGCAGACAATCATGCCAATACCACAGTTAAAAGTGGTTAGCATATCGGCTTGAGAGACATTACCTTGATCTTGTAGCCAGTTAAATGTCTCAGGAAATTCCCATGAATTTAAGTTGATAGAAGCATTTAACCCTTCGGGTAACACTCTAGGTAAATTCTCAGTTAATCCGCCACCAGTGATATGCGCTAAGGCATGAACTGGGACTGATTTTAGTAATTCTAATAATGATTTTACGTAAATTTTTGTGGGTTCAAGCAAGGCTTGGCCTAGAGGTTTTCCATTGAGTGAATCATCAAGAGATGCGTTACTCTTTTCTAGAATTTTACGAATTAAGGAATAACCATTAGAGTGGGGGCCAGATGAGGCGATACCGATAAGTTTATCCCCTGCTTTAACTTTTTTACCATCTAGAATATTATCTTTTTCGACAATACCGACACAAAATCCAGCTAAATCAAAGTCACCACCTGTATACATACCAGGCATTTCAGCAGTTTCACCACCAACAAGTGCTGCCCCTGCTAATTCACAACCTTTACCGATACCTGTTATAACCGAAGCTGCTGTTTCGACTTCTAGTTTGCCCGTGGCATAATAATCAAGGAAAAACAGGGGTTCTGCACCAAGAACAACAATATCATTTACGCACATTGCAACAAGGTCTATCCCTACTGTATCGTGAATGCCAAGCTCTATCGCCAGTTTTAATTTTGTGCCGACACCATCTGTTCCTGAAACTAAAATGGGTTTTTTATAGCGGTCGAGAGGTAATTCAAACAAAGAGCCAAAGCCACCTAAGCCAGCCATTACTCCAGGTCTACGTGTTTTAGATGCTATAGGTTTAATACGTTCGACGAGGTCATTGCCTGCTTCAATATCAACACCTGCACTTTTATAATTTAGGCTTTCTTGATTTTGTTTGCTCAATGTAGTGTTCTCTTAATTAAAGTTAATGATATATCTACCGATATTGTACAAGACATCTAACAATTTGTGTGAATGATATGAAAGTATGGTTTAGAGCTTTGATGATTTTTTTGATGCTTATTTATCAGAATATAGGGGCAGTAGAAGTTGAAAGGCTTTATGAAGTAGAAATTATCACTAAAAGTGAGCAAGAACAGGATAAGTCGGTCGCTATTAAGGACGCTATGCAGCGTCTTTTAGAGCGTATTATGGCTGGCAATAATATTTTACAAGATAATATCGTGAATAATGTGTGGGTTAATGCTGAGAATTATGTCAGTGAATATCAACTATCTTTGTCGGAAATGAATCATCAAGATGCTCGGTTGATGCGTATTTTATTTAATGAAAAACAACTAGAAAACGCTTTAAGGCTAAGTCAATTTGGCTTATGGAATGAAATTAGACCCAGAACTTTACTTCGCTTGGTTGTAGAAGAAAATGGAAAACAGCAGTTTTTTGATGCAGATACGATGCCTTGGGTTGATAGAGCTTTACAAAAAGCCTCCAAACAGAAAAAAATACCTATCTTGTTGCCAATGCAGGATTTAAGGGATAAGCAGGTGTTGGCCGTGGGTGATGTGTTGAGTGCTTATTCAGAGTATCTACTGGAAGCATCTGTTCGTTATGAGGTGGTATCGACTTTGGCAGGGAAACTGGTTAAGAGTCATGGCTGTTGGAAAGCTGAATGGACTTTATATTTTGATGCAAAAATTGAACAGTGGAGAAGTACTTGCTCCTCTCTTAATAATGCAACTTTACAAGGTTTTCAAGGTATATATGATCGACTTTCAATATTTTATGCGGCAAAACATAAGGTTAAAAGTGTTGATGGAATAATAGTGAAAGTTTCTGGTATCAAACGGATAGCAGAAAAAGAACATGTTAGGGATTATTTAGAGGTGCTTCCTATGATTCGTACTGCAACCTGGTTAGGTGCGGGGAATGGCTATAATCGCTATAGAGTTTTTTATCAGGGAAAAAGGAGTGATTTGATAAAGCGCTTAGCCTCTACGCACGTGTTAAAGGCTGAAAGTTTTTTAAAACAAAGTGAAAAAGAGATAAGCTATCAGTTTTTTAATCACTAAATGTCAGCGGCTTCTTGAATTGCCTTTTAAAAGTGAGTAAAGTCTTAGCTGAGGAAATGCTAATATTGCATTTTGTATGAGTAAATATTATAAAAAAGAGAGGCTGATAATGAAAATAATGACAGGAGTGAGGGCTAGTATTATTTTAGGAGTAATGTTTTTTACTGGGTCGGCATTTGCTTATAATGCAGGAAACCTAGATAAAAAATGTACTTTGCCAACATTTAGAGACTTTATTCCTGCAGAGCAGGTAAAAGGTGGGCCTGTGCCAGAAGTTGATGCAGAGTCTGTCGTGCAGTTTTCAGTACACAGAGGTGCCGACTTGTCGACAGTGCGTGCTGAAGTGCGAGACCTTAAGCTTAAGATTGATGTTGAAGATAGAAATTCTTATGGCATAGTCAAGATTAAGTTACCAGCTGAACTAAATGGAAAATATGCAAGAATCAATCTTTATGCAATTTCTCAATCAGCTGAGAACTGTGAATCTAAAGATGGATGGCTAATAAAAATTAAAAAAGCGGCTACTACTGGAGAGTGAAGGGGCTTATTGAATGACAAGCACCTTGTTTGTCATTCATTATTAATATAAAACTTTTTTCTTTTCACTATTCCAGTCAATAAAAGGTTTTTCCGCCGTTGCTAAATTTAACTGATGCATTGGAATATGCCGTTTCTCAGTGTCTAACTGTATTTCATCATAAATAAAACTATCATCAAACCCTGCTTTGGCCGCATCATGACGGTTACAAGCAAAATAGACTTGTTGAAGTCTTGCCCAGTAGATGGCTCCTAAGCACATAGGACAAGGTTCGCAGCTAGCATAAAGAATGCATCCCCTTAGTTGAAAATCATCCAAAGCGATACACGCTTGGCGAATAGCCATAATCTCAGCATGTGCAGTGGGGTCTTTATTTATAGTGACGCAATTTCCACTGGCAGCAATAATCTTTTCATCTTTTACAATGACGGCTCCGTAAGGCCCTCCTTGTTGACTACTTACATTTTGGCTGGCTAAATCTATGGCTTGTTGTAAATATTGATGATGCATAACTTTAATGGCAAAAAGAATATAGGGAATAAGTTTTTCTCTTATTTGTTCTAGGGGAGGACAAACAAAGAAAATGCACAGGTTAGATAAAATGTAAAATATCAGGATTAAGTAAAACAATTTGTTGTTCAGCTGGGCTTCTTTCTTCCGTGAATCGGTCAATACGTAGCTGAGCAAGCGTATAATGGAGCATAGCCTGCCGAACTTTTAAAAGAAGTTCACCGTCCGTCATTCCAAAATCATTTTCAATAATTTTCTTTTGGCTAGCTGTTAATTTAGGGTGCGGCCCTAACCTGAGTGGAAGATACATATTCCACGCCATATCTTCA
>Ga0209826_1001376_pt1 | contig 16938 bp, 14 predicted proteins | sample GOMGulsemesocosm_5_FD_184637 | JGI IMG/M metagenome (GOLD analysis project Ga0209826, IMG submission 184637) | Methane-oxidizing microbial communities from mesocosms in the Gulf of Mexico - GOM15C Gulf of Mexico (SPAdes) (version 2) | ecosystem: Environmental > Aquatic > Marine > Cold seeps... | reverse complement strand
CTTTCGGGTTAACGCATTCAATCAAGATCGTGGTGCTGCTGCGGTATTTAGAACTATTCCGGTGGACATCCTCACCTTGGAAGACTTAGGTTGCCCACAGTCATTCAAAGAAATCATCAACGTGCCACGAGGTATCGTGTTAGTAACGGGGCCAACAGGTTCCGGTAAATCGACAACCCTTGCGGCGTTAATGGATTACAAAAATGACAACGTTTATGAGCATATTCTAACCATTGAAGACCCGATAGAATTTGTTCATAAAAGCAAAAAATGCCTAATAAACCAACGGGAAGTGCATAAACATACCCACGGCTTTAGTGAAGCGCTACGGGTTGCACTACGGGAAGACCCCGATATTATTCTGGTTGGCGAAATGCGGGATTTAGAAACCATACGCCTAGCCCTCACCGCCGCCGAAACCGGTCACTTAGTCTTTGGTACATTGCATACCAGTTCCGCCGCTAAAACCATCGATAGAATCATTGACGTTTTCCCCGAAGGCGAAAAAGGCATGGTGCGCTCGATGTTATCCGAGTCATTGCGTGCGGTCATTGCACAAACCTTAATGAAAAAAATTGGTGGCGGGCGAATCGCCGCTTGGGAAATCATGACCGGCACAGCCGCCATCCGAAACTTGATTCGTGAAGATAAAATTGCGCAAATGTATTCCACGATTCAAACCAGTCGAAAAGATGGCATGCAAACCCTCGATCAGCACCTCACCGAGTTGGTGCAGGCCGGCCTGATTACTCGACAAGATGCTCGTATGAAAGCTGTCGATAAAAAATCTTTTAGCTAAACATTCATAGGACAAAAGAATATGGATTTTGATGCCTTATTACAACTCGTCGTTCATAAAAAAGCGTCCGACTTATTTATTACTTCAGGCTGGGCACCGACCATCAAAGTAAATGGCAAACTTCAGCAAGTATCGAAAACTCGATTAAGCGCTCGTCAAGCACTCGAAGTTGTTCAAAGCATCATGAGCGATGATCAAAAGCAAGAGTTTGAAGACACCAAAGAGTGCCAGTTCGCTATTCAACGTCCGGACATTGGACGATTCAGGGTCAGCGCTTTCGTACAAAAAGATGATGCCGGCATGGTATTACGCCGTATTGAAACCATCATCCCAACCATTGAAGAACTGAACTTACCGCCTATTCTTACCGAACTGTCAATGACCAAACGCGGCCTCATTATTTTTGTTGGCGCAACCGGTACCGGTAAATCAACCTCCTTAGCCGCCATGGTTGGGCACCGCAATAGAAATAGCTCAGGGCATATCATTACCATTGAAGACCCGGTGGAGTACGTCCACGATCATGCCGGCTGTGTCATCACCCAGCGTGAAGTAGGCATCGATACCGAATCCTATGAAATCGCCCTTAAAAACACCCTGCGCCAAGCACCCGACGTTATCCTGATTGGTGAGATTCGTAGCCGCGAAACCATGGAACATGCCATGACCTTCGCCGAAACAGGGCACCTTTGCCTATCAACCCTGCACGCCAATAACGCTAACCAAGCACTCGACCGTATTATCCACTTCTTTCCCGAAGACGCGCATAAACAACTCTTTATGGATTTGTCGCTGAACTTAAAGGCGATGATCGCTCAGCAATTAGTACCCACCATTGACGGAAAAAGCCGAAAAGCGGTGATTGAAATTATGCTGAACACCCCGCTCGCCTCCGACTTTATCCGCAAAGGCGACGTTCACAAACTCAAAGAACTGATGAAGAATTCGACCGAACAAGGCATGCAAACCTTCGATCAGGCACTGTATGACTTCTACGCCAGTGGCGACATTAGCTACGAAAATGCCGTTAACTACGCCGACTCCAGCAATGAGGTCCGTTTAATGATCAAACTCGGTGATGCCGAGAAAAAAGCCAACTTTAAAGGCGATGACGATAACCACGATGACGGCATGGAGCTCATTGATAACTATGATGGTTAAATGAAACCGCTAAGCTAGGCTTGCCGCGCTCCCCCCCCTACCGTGGGTTGGCACTGACGACTGCAGGGACGCAGGAGGTAAAACACCAACAGTAGGCGCTATTAGGCAAGGCAGTTGCCGAGGCACGAAACCCAACAAAACCAAGTAAAAAAGTGAGTTCGGTGCCAATAGGAGCTTAATGCTTGTTGGGCTTCCTACGTCAGCACCAAGCTACAAATTACCAACAACCGGATGCCGGTGTTTTCTCGTTATTTTGATTTAATGTCATCGTTGCACAATCAGCATCATTGGCTTGCAAACCAGCAGAATCAACCGTTGCAGTTAAGGTATAAGCATTTGTTGCAATAGACGTAATGGCCAAATCATAGTGTTCATCAATGGATGTAGTGGTCCAATTCAAGTCACTGAGGGTCGAGGTATAACGAATATTATTAGCCCGCCACTTTTCTTGTTCCAATTGCATATCTAATAACGCGTGTTTAGCATCCGAGCGCCGCGCCTTTTCTCCATAACCGGTATACGCAGGGTAAGCCACCGCCGCCAAAATCCCAATAATCACCACGACAAGCATCAATTCAATTAGGGTAAATCCATTCGAATACGTTGCGCGCATCTGTCTGCTCCTATACCAAAGATTTATTAATATGCTAACGATAAAAACATCATTCCTATCAAAAATAGCACATAAATCGACAAACGGCTATTCTTACGCGATAAGTGGTACGCCTAACACCTTGAAAGTATTAACATCAGTACTATAATTAAAGCCACCAAGGAGAGCGCTTTATATGAAACTGAAGAAAAACCAAAACACATCAAAAGGATTTACGTTGATAGAGCTACTAATCACCGTGGTGATATTAGGGGTTCTTGTTTCATTGGCTGTGCCAGCCTTTTTTGAAATCCTTGAGCGTAGAAAAATTGTTGGTGCAACAAATTTATTACACAGCGACTTATTATTCGCAAAAACGGAAACCATTAAGCGAGATAAAGTCATCATAGTGTCCTTTAAAAACAAAGGAACAACCAACTGGTGCTATGGCATGAAAGAAGATGCAACCTGCGATTGCACAACCGCTAACGATTGCGCCATTGATGGCATTGAACGTGTAGTCAAAGCCAATGACTTTCCAAATGTATCTGGCACTTGGGACTACACTGGGGATATCACTCAATTTGATGCGTTAAGGGGCTTCTCCGACCCATTTGGCACTACCACTTTTTCTATAGGGAGCGGAACAGCCAGTGTAGTTTCCACAATTAGAGGTCAGGTAAAAGTATGCAGTAATACCGGCGTTGGGGGTTACCCATCATGTTAAACGCGACATCACCCAATAATAACAAAGGGCTAACACTGGTTGAAATGTTGATCGCCCTAGTTTTAGGCTTATTCGTCACCGCTGTCATCATCACCGTATTTTCTACGAATGTTCGATCTAGCAATGAAAATATCCGCATGATTCGTCTCAACCAAGAGTTAAGAGGAGTGATGGCCCTAATGGTCGATGAACTAAAGCGCCATGGCTATTCATCCTCATCAACAACCGAAGGGTTCATGCAACAACTTAATTATGATGCCGCAAATAACTGCCTGCGATATGCTTACGATTCATCTAATGACGCCACAGTAAACCCCGCCAGTGATGTTTTCGCCATTCATTTCACTGCCAGCACAATTTACTGGCAAACCAGTGCTGCTACCGATTGCGACTCTTCCGCTGCCGCTAGCAACGAACCATTAACCGACCCAAATATAGCAGCAATCACAACCTTAGATTTCGACTTCTCCGGTAGCGGCAACAAACTTGGCTCAACAGTTAATACAGGCATTGTTTCTGTTACTACGAACACCGGCGTCAGCATATACGACGTTACCATTACATTAACCGGAACAACCAACCTGCCACATAGTTCCGATTCAAATGATCATCCACGCCGAACAATTATAGAAACTGTTCGCATCAGAAATGATGACCCTAAAGACTGAGGCTTATGATGAAATTAAATAACCTTAAACGACCACCACCCTACCAATCTGGTGCAGCAACTTTATTGATTTCTATTGTCTTATTAATAGGCGTCACTCTCATCACTATTTTTGCAGCCCGAGTGGGTGTCATGGATCAGCGCATAGCAGGTAATGAATATCGGCATAAAGAAGCACAGGCAGCAGCGGGTGCAGCCCTAGATCAAGCCGCCTCATTTATATCCAACAATACAGCGCTGTACGATGGAACAGTGGGTGGAGCTTACCCATGGGTCGATTGTACAACAGGCTCATTGGCTTCCCAATTTCCCTGTGCGGATGAATCTGGAACAAGAATATATGATTTAGTCTACGACCCGATAATAGCAACAACAACGATCGAATCTTTACAAGATGGCGGGAAAGGTATTGCCCTAGACAGCGGCATTGAATCTCAAACATATCTTACATACACCACGTCTAGTTCCGTTGGCAATATTCTTACAGCCATAGGCACGGGTAAAAGCCTTGATGGAACAGGCGACGCTTATACGCAAATTTCATATACTCAAATTACCTTACTAACACCAGGAGAGATTCCCCCCATTATGACACCCGTTATTAAGCTAAGCGGCAGCTTTACAATAGTAGCTGACCCTAACGGTGGTGGCCCTGGTGTCCCTATATCTGCATGGGTGTCAACTTTAGATCTATCTGGTGGCGCGGGTTCTTGGCAAACATGTCAGCTAGGGAGTTACCGTGACGGGGCTGATATATGCTCTGAGACTCTTGATGACACTGTCACTTGGAAAGCTTGTAGTTGTGTCACAGGTGAAACGTTAAGCGATAGCTCTAACACACCTAATTACGACATCGTTGCGGTTGGTCCTAGTGATTTCCCTGACTCTCCCTTCCAATATCTTTTTCCCGCATTAACTGATTATGATGATATTCTGAGCGTACCGAATGTTCAAGAAATCACCGATTGCTCCGGCTTAGAGACGCTCGCAGATACGTTCACCACATCTACTATTGTCGCCGTATCTGGCGATTGCAGCGTTCCTGCCAACTCAATTATTGCAAGCCGAGATGGAGCTATAATACTAGTTGTACGTGATGACTTATCAATTAATGCGAACACCGACTTATTTGGCATAGCTTTCGGCTTTCAAGATGTATCTTTAAACGGAACAGCGACTATTCACGGCTCCTTAATTGCTGAAGACCCCACTAACTTGTCAACGGGTGGTTATACGCAAGTCTATGATAAGTTTGTTCTGGGCTCTATTGTTGAAGATTTGAAGGCATTTGGGTTAGCTAAACAGAAATATAGCTGGATAGATATTCAGCCATAACCTCTCATTTGAGATAGGTAAAGACAATGAAATACGTACATTCAAAGCATTCAGGGTTCAGCCTAATTGAAGTTATGCTAGCAGTACTAGTTCTTAGTATTGGCATATTGGCTGTATCAAAACTACAAACAGGCTTAATTAAAAGTGGAAGTGACGCCAACTACCGTGCAACCGCTGCGAGTATCGCGCAAAAGAAAATAAATGATTTAAGACGATTTGTCTACGTTACAACCAGTGACATCTCTACGCCTATTGAATGGGACAGCTTAGCGGCAAACTCTGTCACAAGTTTAAAATACCCATTGTCTTTAGCTTTCGCACATATTGAAGATAATAAAGGCGGGCGAATACAAGCAGGGGATATATCTAATGGCAATCACACATTCACCCTAAGCTGGACATCAGATGACTACTATTACTCGACGGTTAACTCAATTGCTACGCTGACGGCTGTTGCAGATGACCCATCATTCAAGAAAATCCATATTGTTGTCCAGTGGGATGGCGTAGGCGACAACACCAATAGCATTGTATCGTTCGATACCATTATTGATTCTTACAATTTCGTGAATTCTAATTTAGGTGGTTCAACTGTAACTGGTGGAACCGGTCCTGTCGTTAACTACGACCCTCTTTCTGCTCCTGACGTTATTCCTGTAGAACTTGGAATTGGTGACCTGATGAAAGAAACCAGTAAACCATTACCCGACGTTAGTAAAAAAGGTGACAGTACGCTGGTCCAATTTGAAACGGTTACATACGACACTAACAATGATACCCAGAGGCGTGAGGAGTTTAGAACTTTGGCCTGTAATTGCACCAAACAAGGGGCAACCGATTCTTCATCAATAATTTATGGCTCGGTAACTTGGGATAGTGTTGATGAAACAATCGTTGACATCACAACCACCCAATCAGTCTCTATTGAAAAAACTAAAGTGGATAATAGTGGAGGTGAAGACCAAGATGATGCATGCACCTTTTGTTGCCGTGATGGTGAGGATGTAACCATTCCTGGTAATACCACTTTCAAAGTCTGCCGATTAAAACGCATAGACGGGGTCTTACGTATAATTGACCCTTGGAAACTAGTCGCCTTTAACATGATCCCTGCTTCGTATTTTAATGACAGCAACGGTATTGCGACTATGACCAGTACCCTACAAAATACTAATATTGACTTGTATTCAAGCTATGTGACCACTACGGTTAGAACCATTTTAGCCGCTACAGGATCTAAAAATGCACTGACTAATTACAGCACGGTTGATATTTCTTTTATCGGCGATACTAGTTCGTTCACCAACAATTCTGGTGCGATTGAACATTTATTGTTTAACAGCGGCTCAACCAATAACCGTAACATCCAGGTACGTGGCATTTATATGGACTACCCACCCAGTGGGGTTTTCTCGGAAATCGCCGGACAAACGACCCTTTATACAGCCGCTAACGTTCCCTTAGATAGAGTCCCATTTTATGAAGTAAATCTCACTCAATTAGCTGGCTGGATACCCGACGTAAACGTTGAGAAAGATGGATCAGATAATGGAGACCAATCATTTGATAGTGATTACACCGAACACCATGACGACATGGATAATTCTTCATGCAATCAAACAGACACCCCTTCTGGCAGTAGAAATTATGTGACTAACGAAGAATTCTTTTACAAACCCGCTGGCACAACAACAACCTGCAACGATGCTTCACGCGGTGACTTCTACCCCATTGCCACGACATCTGTTGAGACTATCACCTCAGAAATTTTCACTAATTCTGATGGTATCGTCGATAGAAATATAAACACGAATACAACCATTGACGTCTCGTTGGACCTTGAAATTCAATAGTAGCTATCAAAAATTAGGCGGCAATCAATCTCAGGAAACCAAGAGGGCGGCTAGCTTGATAACTCGCTCCCCTCTTTTAGCTTGGAGCTTGTGCTGTATTGCTATTTTTTTAGTTTATGCGCCTGGCTGGTATGGGCCCTTCGTTTTTGATGACCAACTAAATATTCTAGAAAACCCCGATGTCCCTATTCACCAGTTAACCGAGCAGGAGATAATTCGCTCTACCCTCTCTAACGAAAGCGGGCCTTTCAAGCGCATTATCCCCGCGCTGTCATTCGGCTTAAATTATTATTTTGCTGACGGTTTTAAGTCTGTTTATTTCAAGCTGACCAATATTGCCGTTCATTGCATCAATTCTGCTTTGGTATTTTGGTTGCTAACCTTACTTTGGCCCTGTATTGCACGAATGCCTTGGGCGCAACGTTCAAGCCTATCCAACCCACGTCTAGTCTTTGCGATCAGCGGCACGCTTATTTGGGCGCTGCACGCATTCTTACTCACCAGCGTGTTGTATGTGGTCCAACGAATGACCAGCATGGCCAGTATGTTTATGTTGATGGGTACCTGTATTTATGTGGTTGGCCGTTTATCGCTGGTAGAAAAGCCCTTACAAGGTCTTTCGCTGATGTGCTTAGGGCTTATCGCTGGCACCGTGTTGGGTGCTGCCTGTAAAGAAAACGCCATCCTATTGCCTGTTTATATCGGCGTGCTCGAATTTACCTTATTAAGCCAATTACCCAACCGTACTGAAACGATAAAAAAAGTCCGCTGGTTTTTTATTGTGTTTTTACTCATACCCATAATGGCCGGCTTAATATATTGGTTCCAACACCCATCGTTTATTACCGGCGGCTACGCGGGTCGCCCCTTTAGTTTGCTTGAACGGGTATTAACCGAACCGCGGGTCCTTTGGTTTTATTTATCGATGATCATCGTGCCCAATATTCAAACCATGGGGCTGTTTCACGATGATTTCCCACTGAGTTCTGACTTATGGTCCATCGCCACAACCGTACCAAGCATTCTTGGCATTGTTTTATTACTCGGCCTAGCGATCATTTGGCGCAAACGCTTCCCTCTATTTTCATTCTCGGTGCTATGGTTCTTGGTCGGTCACAGCCTAGAGTCAACGATATTCCCCTTAGAAATAATCCACGAACACCGAAATTACCTACCTGCACTGGGGCCATTATTAAGCATCAGCTATTTATTGGTGTTTGCCTTAGCCGATAAAATGCCCAAAGCCGTTCGTATAACATTGATTAGTACCATTGTTTTTTGTTTAGGCTTCAGTACGTTTAATCGCGCTCAGTATTGGAGCAGCGAATCGGCATTAATAGAAAGCCTCGCCGTCAACCACCCTAACTCGCCAAGCAGCCAATACCTACGTGGTGAAATTTTACGCAAGCGCGAAAAAGATTTTGAAGGTTCTTATGCTTATTACTTACGCGCCGCCGAATTATCACCACAAGAAGCCGGCTTTCTGATTAGTTTAAGCATGGTAACGCCAAAATCATTCAGTCACTTAGAAAACAAAGTGGAGTCCTTACAACTTGCTCGCCCCGAGTATATTTCAACCATCATTCAGCAACAACCGATGGGCGCTTGGGGCATCCGAGCACTCGATGTGGCAATAAAGTGTATGATGGCCGGCAATAAACGCTGCTTATCCAAAGCCGATGATGTAAGTATTTGGTTGCAGGCACTGATTGAAAAACCAGCGGGAAAAACCGCACACCGCTATTACGCCTTAATTCATTTATTTGCCATTCGGATGAAACAACAGCGCTTTCGTGAAGCGCTGGCTAGCGCCGAATTAGCGTTAAGGTTAAACCCGACTAACCCGCGCTTTGGACTGATGCAAGCACACGCATTAATTGGTTTAAAACGTCTCGACGACGCATCAAGGCTATTAAACGAATTGGCACATTCTTCTGCTGGGCGGGTAAAAAAGTATGCCGTTAGAATCAAACAGCTACACCATGCCATTCTGAGCATCAAACAACGTAAACGAAAAGAAACTAGACTTAGCGACAACCGCTAAACTGTTGTTTGTTACTGTCAGTCCTTGTTATAAACAACCTTTAATCAGCAAAAAGCGCATAACTCATCACAAAATAATGGTAAAGCACTATAATTGACTAGATATACTTTTTAACATCGATAGACTATTGACTCATGGAAGAACCATTACACAAGATGTGTATTAGAACTCAACGGGGGTTCACCCTGATTGAGTTATTAATAACACTCATCATCGCCGGTATTCTGCTAACTATTGCAGTGCCTAGTTATCAAGACTTCGTACGAAACAACCAGACCATAACCAATGCCAACAACTTAGTCACCGCGCTTAATTTAGCCCGCAGTGAAGCGATCAAAAGAGGCGTGCAAGTCACCCTTCGACGCAAAGGCAGCAACAGCCAAACGTGGGAAGATGGTTGGGATGTGTATACAGACATTGACGCCGACGGTTCCTTTGATGACGATGCCGATACCGACCTGTGTGAGACAGGTGAAGACTGCCTACTCAGAACCTACACCGAGTTACCGACTGACTACACCCTACGCACCGGTGCAAATTTTGCCGACTGGGTCGGTTATTTACCCAGCGGCTTATCAGACAGCGGCGGCAGCTTAGGCAACGATACCTTTAGGCTCTGCGCTGGCAACGCGAGTATTACTCAATCGCGCGCCATTATTATTAGCTCATCAGGCCGCCCAAGAACAGAAACAGGAACAGCAGAATGCCCATAAAGCACCCTACAAATCGCCAAGCGGGCTTCACCTTACTCGAGGTGATGATCTCTATCTTTATTTTAGGGGTAGGCCTGCTCGGCTTAGCCAGTTTACAAGTCACGGGACTCAAGAGTAACCATAGCGCACAGCTAAGAACCGAGGCCATCGTACACGTTTACGACATCATAGAAAGAATGCGCATCAATAAAGCCGTTGCCCAAGCAGGCGGCTACGACATCGCTATCGGCACCAGCGCGCCAAACACCAGCTCTATCGTCGACACCGACCGCGATAGCTGGAAAACAGCCATTGCCTTAGCCCTACCCAGTGGTGACGGCGCTATTGCGACTGATACCGGAGTAACCACCATTACCGTACAATGGGATGATTCACGGGGTATCGATGGCGTGAGCAACCAACGTTTTTCAATCAGTACCGAGTTATAATGTACTTAACGAACAAACATAGCCAATCTGGCGTCACCTTGGTCGAGCTGATGATTGCGCTCGTACTGGGCTTAATCATCGCCGCGGGCCTCTCCCAAATTTTTGTTAGTTCACAAAAAACTTACCGTATTACCGAAGAACAATCTAGACTGCAAGAAAGCGCTCGATTTGGTTTTGAGTTTATAACACGAGGTTTTCGTGAAGCCGGTTACAGCGGTTGTCGAGCCATCGAGCGACTCAATATCCAAGTTATCGCCAATGCACCCACCCCCAGTTATAACGCAAATAACATCGTCAGCGGCAATGAAGCGACCTCCAGTACCTTGTGGTCACCGGCGCTCAACAGTGATATCGCAGCCGACGTCATCGCCGGCACCGATACCCTCATAATTCAAAAAGCCGGCAGCTGTGGAGGCACCCTCGTAGGGAATTTAACCAGCTCAAATGCCAACATACAAATACCCGCGAGCAATAGCTGTAACATCTCGGCGGGAGATGTCGTGATGCTTAGCGACTGCGAAGATGGCCACATCTTTAGAGCCACCAACGCCTCAAACGGCTCAACAACACAAACCATCGCGCACGGCGCCAGCCAAAATAGCGGCACTCATTTCTGCCTCAACCAAGCCGGCATTGGCACCGGTTCCTGTGGCACCGCTAATGCGAAGCTCTATGGCTCCGACGCAGAACTACTGACCTTCAGCTCATTAAGCTATTACATCGGCACAGGTGCAGGTGGACGCAACGCCTTATTCGTCTACGACGGCACAGCAAGCAACAAGACCGAGTTGGTTGAAGGTGTCGAGGATATGCAAATCACATACGGGGTCGATGCCGATGAAAACGATATCGTCGATAACTATCAAACCGCCGACGCCGTTGATACTGCGGGTAACTGGGACAAAGTCATCAGCGCAGAAATCAGCGTATTACTGACAACCCAGAAAGATAATTTAACCACCGCCGAACAAAGCTTTATTTATAACGGCACCACGGTTAACGCCGCGGACAAACGCTTACACCACGTTTATACCACCGTCATCAGCATCAGAAACCGAGTGCAATAATATGTTACTGGATAATAAAACAAGCAAAAAACAACGCGGCGCGGTACTTTTTATTAGCCTGATTATGCTATTACTAATGACCTTAATTGGTGTTTCCGGCATGCAAACCAGCGTACTGGAAGAAAAAATGGCGGGTAATTTTAAAGATAGAAATATGTCCTTACAAGCAGCCGAGTCCTCTTTACGCGCCGCTGAAAATTACCTCAACGATACCGCCTCTCTACCCGAGTTCACCGGTCTCATTCTCGGCCATTATCAACCGACCTCCACTGGCGCCGCTAGATGGGATGACAGTATTACCGACTGGACTGACGATGCTAATGACGTCATTAGCTACACCAGCTCACTCGATGGCATCGCCGCCGTCCCCGTTTATATCATCGAAGAAATGCCCTCAGTAAACGAGTCGGGCAGTAGTTTAGAGGCCGGCGTTATTCTCACCAACAATTATTACCGGGTCACCACCCGAGCAACCGGCGGTACCAACACCGCGGTTGTGATGCTGCAAAGCACCTATAAGCGCTAATAGCCAGGAGCACGGACATGCTAAAAAATATCATCCAGAAATTGTTAATCATCAGCTTAGTCGGCTTGTATTCCGCCGGTGCTGCATACGCCAGTATCTCCCAAACACCGCTATTTTTAGTCACCTCCGTTAACCCCAATGTATTATTCAATATGTCGGTCGAAACTCCGATGGGAGGTGCTGCCTATAATGACCAGCCTAATGCCGACACAGGCTGCACCGGCCGCGTTAACGATGGCGGCACCGTTGGAATTTGTTATTTCCCTAGCGAAGAATACCTAGGCTATTTTGATCCCGATAAATGTTACAACTATAACGGCACGGATGGAATTTTCGAATCAGACGGCGCTGTTAACAATACAGATCATGAATGTAGCAGTAAGTTTAGTGGGAATTTTATGAACTGGGCCAGCATGACCGCAATGGATATGTTTGTTTGGACCATGACCGGTGGTAACCGCATTACCGATACCACCAGCGAAACCATCATTCGCCGTACAAGAAAGCAAAACAATGATGGCTGGTTCCCTCACAAACTCATTAAATCCTCGCGCAACGTATCAGCCAGTACCGTTACCCCTTGGTCTGACCCTGTATACATTGAGAACACATCTTTTGGCATTGAGTTCGGCTCGTCACGCGGCGCCGATGATTTGAGTGCAGGGGCATACAATTTACAGCTTAAGGTTTGTGAAGTCGGCAGTTTAGAAGATAATTGCATCGCTTATGGCTCTGGTACCTATTACAAGCCCGAAGGCTTGATACAGCAAAATGCTGATGATATGCGTTTTGCGGTCACCAGTTATAGCAACACAAGCAGTCATAGTGTTGACGGTGGCGTCCTCCGTTCAAATATGAAATACATCGGCACAACCATGACTGATGAGGCTGGTGGCAGCACCTCTAACCCCTTAGCTGAAATTCTTGCTGATGGCACCATCAATACCAATGCCAATACGGGCGATGCTAGCGCTAGCGGCGTCAGTCTTTCCGGTGTAATTACCTACCTCAATAAATTTAGCGACTCCGGCTATAAAGGCTACGACCCTGCAAGTGAGTTGTTTTATGAGTCTATTCGTTATTTTAAAAATTTGGGCCCAACCACCGAGTACCTCTCAGGCAGTAATGGCGGTTTCCCTATCTTAGCCGCCAATCGCTGGGAAGACCCCATTCAGTATAGCTGTCAGAAGAATTTCATTATCGGTATCAATGATGCAAACCCTTGGAAGGACAAGAAACTGCCGGGAACCTTCTTTACATCGAGTTCGTTTAATGGTGAATCAATCAGCGATGACTATGGTGAGCCTAGCTCAGCAGACGCTGATATTGATGTTACAAGCTTAACCAACACCGTCGGTGACTTAGAGGGGTTAACAGGAACATACCAAAAGATAGGCTGTACAGCAATAAGCTGTGACTTGAACTCAAACAACCAAAAAATCATTACCGGCTTAGGTGAAGTGATGGGAACCCACCCATACGCACTCAAAGAAAATTCGTATTACATCGCTGGGCTGGCGTATTACGCAAACACTCAAGATATTCGTACTGGCGCAACCGGCACCCTAGGCGCAACCACTAATTTTTCAGGTGAGCAAACCATCTCCACCTTTATGGTCGACACCCAAGAATATAACTCTGACCCTTTAACCGGACAAATGAATATGCTTTGGCTCGCTGGAAAGTATGGTGGGTTTACAGATGTTAATGACGATGACGACCCAAATACAACCATTGCCGGTGGTGGATCAGAGTGGGATGCTGATGGTGATGGTGAGCCCGATAATTATGTATTAGCAACAGAACCAGAAAAGTTAATTTCCGCATTAAACCAGGTCTTTACCAGTATTAAGAGTATCACCTCTTCTTCTGCCTCCGCCGCAACCAACTCTACCCGCCTCGATACCAATAGTATGGTTTATCAGGCTCGTTTTGATTCAACCAGCTGGACAGGGCAGCTATTAGCCTACAGTATTAATTCAGATGGTAGCATCGGCTCCTTGGCTTGGGATGCAGCTAATTTCATCCCAACCGAAGATAGCCGTGCTATTTTCTCCTATGACCCCGATGCCAGTAGTACCAAAGGTATCATCTTTGAGTATGCCAATTTAAGTAGCAGCCAACAGCTATTATTAAACCAAGATGCTTATGGGACAACCGATAGCTTAGGATTAACTCGGGTTAATCATATCCGTGGTGACACTAGCACCGAAGTGCAAAATGGCGGTGCGTTTAGAAATAGAGATTCACTCATGGGTGATATCGTCAATTCTGACCCTTGGTTTTTAGGCACCCTAGATAATTTTGGTTACAGCGAATTAGAGGACTCAACTGAAGCAAGCGCTTACACTTCGTTTCGCGACACCAAGCTCACACGTACCGAAACCTTATTCTTTGCTGCCAACGATGGTATGTTACACGCGATTAACGCCAGCACCGGCGCAGAATTGTTCACCTATATACCCAATGAGGTGATCGGTTCATTAAGCACGTTGAGTTCGACAGACTATGCCTGTGATGGCTGCTCTATCACACATCAGTATTTCGTCGATGGAGCACCCCGCGCTGGCGATGCTTATTTTAGCACCGCTTGGCACTCCGTATTAATCGGTACATTAGGTGCTGGCGGCAAGGGTTTATTCGCATTAGACGTCAGTGACCCATCAAGCTTCACGGCTGCAGATGTGCTATGGGAAATTTCCGACACACAGGCCCCAGGTGGAAACTCAGATCAAACAGATTTTGCAGCTAACCTAGGTTATACCCTGCCTCAAGCCTCTATTGTTAAACTACATAATGGCGATTGGGCCGCCGTGGTGGCCAACGGTTACGAGAGTACTAATGGCAGTGCAGTGCTCTACTTGGTTGATATCGAAGACGGCAGTATTATTAAAAGCTTCGATACGGAAACAAGTAATAATGGCCTATCGGCGCCAATAGCTGTTGATGAAGATGGCGACCGTATCACCGATGTTATTTATGCCGGTGATCTTTTAGGTAATTTATGGAAGTTCAACGTCACGGGCAATTCCAACACATGGGAAATAGCTTTCAGCAGCGGCAACGGTGCTAACGCAATCCCTGAGCCTTTATTTAAAGCCGTTGATAGCTCTAGCGTTAACCAGCCAATAACCGCCAAGCCACAAGTGGGTGTACACCCCGATGGTGGTCTGATGGTTTATTTCGGTAGCGGAAAATACTTCGAAGCTAATGACCAAATTGTTGGAACCTCTCCACAAGTGCAAACCTTTTATGGTATTAGAGACCAAGGTTCACAGGTGACTGCTCGTAGTGACTTACAAGAGCAAGATATTCTTGCCGAAGAAACCTTTGAAGTCACCGTCAACAACGTACTACAAACACCCTCAAACCCGCTACCAGCTGACTCATCGCTGGTCGACGTACGTGTCACCTCAGATACTGAGGTCGCTTACTCAACGAAAAAAGGCTGGTTTATGGAGCTCGAATCACCTGCGAATGGTGCCGAAGGCGAACGACTCGTTAGTGCTCCCTTATTACGCGCAGGGCGAATTATCTTTTCGACGCTGATCCCTGATCCCGACGCCTGTAATTGGGGTGGTTCAAGCTGGTTGATGGAGCTTGACGCAGTCAATGGTAGCCGCCTCGATACCACCCCGTTCGATATTAATAATGACGGAGTCTTTGATGTGGATGATTATGTGCAAATATATGACACCGATGGCGATGGTGACGTTGATTCTGACGATGCCTACTTACCCGTTAGCGGCATTCGCAAACCCGAATTAGGCATTATAAAAACCCCCGGCGTCATCACCTGTGCAAATGGCGCCGAGTGTAAATACAGCAGTGGCTCTAGTGGCGATTTAGATATGCTATTAGAATCATCCGATAGCCCCACCGGTCGTCAATCTTGGCGACAACTTCGATAAAACAGATGAAGGTTTCTATAATAATGAAAAACAGCGTGGGATTTACCCTGATTGAATTAATGATCGTGGTGGCCATTATTGGCATCATCGCCACCGTCGCTTACCCATCGTATGTTAAAAATACTCAGGCAGCGAAGCGGTCTACCGCACAGTCTGATTTGATGAAGCTCGCCAGTTTTTTAGAGCGCCGTTTTACCGAAAATAATTCATATTTAATTGCAAATGGCAGCACCGACCCTATCAGCAGTACAGCATGTAGTACTGCTGGCGGTTGCACCCCTGCTCTGGAGGGCGGAATTATTCATGATGATTATAATTATTCTTTCTCCGGCACACCGACACAGTCTGCTTTTAACTTACAAGCAGTGCCTCAGAACAACCAAGTTAATGATACCTGTGCAACGATGAGCTATTCCAATACTGGCGTTAAAACACCGGCGACAGGGAGTTGTTGGCGTTAAGGCTTATTAGGAAACTAGCGGTAGAAAGCGCTTATTAATATCAACCGTGCGGCTGACCTGCAAGCTTACTTGCTTACGTCGGAGTGACCTAAAGAGCGGTCAGGGCACAAAAGGTCACGTATCCGCTGCTTGGCTTCTTTCGCCTCGGGGAAACGTCCTTCCTCTTTACGCGACCAAATGAGTATAGTTTCTTCGGCAGCCATAAAATTAATCTCAAAGCGCCCACCTGTGGATGGTACTAATGTGACTCCACCCAACTCTTCTTCAAAGGTTGTTAGTAGTTCTTGCGCTAACCACGCAGCACGTAATAACCAGCGGCACTGGGTGCAATATTCAATTTCAACACGGGGTTTATGTTCGCTATGGCTCATCGCCTATCCGCTATTAAGTAAACTTATTGGTGGTACGCGGGGCTACTCACGTGCACTTCATCAATCATTGCTTTAACGTGCTCTGGGTTGATGTCGGGCAAAATGCCGTGCCCCAAGTTGAAGATATGTTTATGCCCGTGGCCATAATCGGCTAATACATCACGTACCTTTGAACGAACCGTTTCTGGGCTGGCGTATAAAGCCGTAGGGTCTAAATTACCCTGCAATACAACCTTATCTTGGGTCAACTCACGCGCTAGGCTTAAATCGGTAGTCCAGTCCA
>Ga0209826_1001373_pt1 | contig 16944 bp, 19 predicted proteins | sample GOMGulsemesocosm_5_FD_184637 | JGI IMG/M metagenome (GOLD analysis project Ga0209826, IMG submission 184637) | Methane-oxidizing microbial communities from mesocosms in the Gulf of Mexico - GOM15C Gulf of Mexico (SPAdes) (version 2) | ecosystem: Environmental > Aquatic > Marine > Cold seeps... | reverse complement strand
GCTGTTGCCTATCGAGATAAGATTCCAATTAGTGTGTTAAAGCCAAGCTTTATATTTTTCCAGTTTATCGAGCTGGTATCGACAGGCTGCCCATCTTTCCATGTCTCCAGAGCTTCAATCGTGTGAAGAGTCTCGGGGGCCATTGTTAGGGGATCGGCAGACAGAAACGTAAAATCGGCGCGCTTTCCAATTTCGATGGATCCAATTTCGGCACCCTGCCCCAGTTGGTGTGCGGCGTTGATGGTCATTGCCTGGAGGGCTTGATAGATCGATATTTTTTCATCTTTTCCCGAAATAGACTGCCCAGATCTGGACTGCCTTGTCGTCGCCGTTTGGAGTGTCCGAAATGGATTGATTGGCGTCGATGGGTGGTCTCCATGAAGAGTGACAATGAGGCCTTTATCAAAAGCAGATTTAACAGGCATATAACGAGCCATCCGGTCATCGCCAAAAATTTTGGGCAACGTATCTCCGTAATAAGTCAAATGATCCACAAAGAAACCAACAGAAATATTCAAGTTTTTTGCGCGAGCGAGCAATTCATCCGTGATCAGGGCATTATGTTCGAGCCTGTGGCGCAAACTTGGGTTCGGGTTGTCTTTTTGAGCCTTCGAGATGGCATCAATAACGCTTCGAGCTGCCCGTTCCCCTTGAACATGTGCCGCAATTTGATACCCTTTTGCATGATAATCAGAAATCATGGATTGAAGGTCTGCCGGAGAAAAGTTGAGCGTTCCCTTATGGTTCGCTGGGATGCCTAAGCGTTCTATTGTAAATTTATTGTTTTCATAGGGGGCGTCAACAGCTGCGCCGCCTGTGTAGGGGGAGCCATCCATCCAAAATTTCATGCCCAGAATCTTAAAGTCGTTACTTCCGCCAAGCTCCATTTCTTTGATTTGGGCCTTGAGCAGATACAAATAGCTGCGAAGTGGACTAGCTTTTCTGTCAGCAACTTTTTTGACGAGTCCAATTGCGTCTGAATGACGGCCAACTACGCCGGGAATTCCAATGCTGGTATACCCAGCTTTCGCATATTTATTGTATTGAAGGCGAAGTAGCAGCTCAGTTGCGCTGTCTGGCGCTGGCGGAATTTTTTCAAACATAATTCCAAGAGCGTCTATTTCGCGGATTGTGCCGTTAAGGGTACCGTTTTGATTTCTCACAAACCCATCATGCACTGTTTGGTTTGTATCGGTTGGATCAATGCCAACCGCCGATAACGCTGCGGTGTTTACGTAAGCCTCGTGCATCATTTGTGTCAGAATAATCATCGGCCGTTCAGGGGAGATTTGATCAAGTTCTTCTAGGCTTGGGCGTTCCAGATCTTCAACAGCGGCCGCGTCCCAACCATAGGCAATCAGCCAAGGGGAAATCCCCATACCGTCTGCTGCGTCTTTAAGGGCAGAAATAACACTTATCCGGTTTGGATGGGTGAACCCGCTGACATCAACTGTAGCGCCCAGTAGTGCGGATGCTAGCGGATGTGTATGTGGCTCGATAAGGCCGGGAAGGATAGTTTGACCGGCCCTTTCGATGATTTCCGCATCTTCGTTCGCTTCTCTGAGCTCTTTTAAGTCCCCAACAGCTGCTATAATACCCTTGTCAACCAATACAGCTTCTATCTCAGCGTTGTCTGAACTCATGGGTAATATTGTTGCACCCGCAATAATCACACGATCTGAAATGTTTTTATTTTGGAAAATGAGAAAGGCACTGATAATAGCGAGTGAATTAACGAGTAGTATAAGGCTTGAGCGTTTTTTCATTGAGGACTACTTGAGATTGAGAAATAAGGTAACTCAACTTATACTGTTTTTGGATGCAGTCCAATAATAAGGAAAAATCAGAATGATGATGGGCATGTATCTCTTGTCTGCCACTAGAAATAATATGCAATTCTTACCTGTAAATGATCATCGTCACGCGCACTGTATAATGGGTCGGTTGCTGGCTGGTTTGAAAAAACCCGGAGTTCGGCTTCAAACGTGAGGTTGTCATTTATGCGTTTTGTGGCTTCCATCGTATAGCTTTGTGCTTGGGTTTTTGTATCCCATATAACGCCTGCAAGAAATGTTGTGTCGGCTTCGTCGTTTAATGTCGCGCGAAACCCCAGAAACAGATCATTGTCGAAAATGGTTGCAGGTGCTGTGCTGTCACGACCATCATAGTGGAATTCAGCAATCACTCCCAGATCACCGTTGTCGCCAATAGCGCCAAAAAACGTGTATTCCAATCCACCAGATACTGCGACGAAATCATCTCCGTGCCCTTGTCTGTAGATGCTTTCAAGTTTCCACAACCACTCATCATAAGTTGCTTGCACGTCGATGCTTGACTGGTTGATGATATCGTACTGAGGGGCGAGAACAGTCTTGCCGCCGCCTGTGACCTCCGGAATGAAACGAGCTTCACGGCTTGTTCCGTAAAAATGAGCTAACCCAATATCCCAATCGCCGGCAACAACAGCATATCTAAAAGCTAAGTCGGGATGAAATTCTTCCAAATCAGACTCGTAATAGGTGCGATCCGTATCAACAACAAAAGGGGATCTCAGGCGGCCATCAGTGCCTGGGAAAGTGCGTTCCCGAAAGTATGGCATGGCAAAAAAAATAAAATCACCATAGTCGGATTGTAGGCCCAAATTGATCATGGGTTGGCCCAGTTTATCTTCGCCGTCTGTATCCTCTACACCATCAGTTTGGTTGATGATATCAACTAGATGCCGGGATTCTGTTACGCCCCAAAAAACCTTATCAATTCCAATAGTTAAATCCCAGTCGTCGCCTAAATGTAGGTAATTAAGCTCTCGAATGTCAGCATGCGTGCGGCTATTATCTTGAGGGTCAATACGGGCAAATGGAATGAAGTCGATACGATCTGCTCCCTCGTTCCACTCAAAGTTCCATTCCAATTGCACAACGGTAGACGGGTTTAGATGCGCATTATTTTGTCCAGAGAGTGCGGGGCTTTCTGTGAATATGCGCGTGTCACCGGCAATAAAACCCGAGAAATCCAGATTCATATCTGCAAGCGCCGTATTAAATGTGGCCGGAACCGCATTGATGATCAACGCGGCCCCTACCATTGCTGAGCGTAAAAGACGAGGCATGGGACTTATCGTACCTTTGATAATTTGCGTTTGGTAAGGTCTGAACCTTTCAGTCCAGTTTGGAAGGCATAGTCACTGTATACAAGTCGGGTTTTCTTACCCGTTTGATGGTTGACCATATACATATTGTGGGCCCGCCAAAATTTGCTCAAATATTGTCTGTACTCCGTAAATTTGAGTGTTTTAAGCAGTGCTCCTTTTCGGTCGTAATAGTCAATTTTCTGTTGGCGATATTCAGCTGTGTCATACCAAACGATCATTTTCGTATAGCCTGAGTTCTCATATGCTGGTGTCTGCTCCAGCACAGAACACTGCAACTCTCCGCAGGCTTCATCATTAAGCCATTTGTAGTTGTATTTCTTCAACTCTTGGGCAGAGAGATCTTCGTATGAAAACTCACTGCCGACAAATGGGCCGGACTTGTTTTTCGACGAAATCTTTTTCACCCGTTTCAGCGCGGGTAAATACAGCCACTGGTCATCAGGTTCCAGAATTTGTGCAAAACTCAGGAATGCAGTTCCTTTAATATCCCGTGGTTTGCTGAAAATAGTCAGACTTTTGTCGCCCACATTGGTGTCAGGCATTTCCAGAGTTTTTATGCGAAGCACCCGCGTGCTTTTTTCGCCGTGACGATTTTCCAAAACCATTTCTAGGTTAGCGCTGGAATCTCCAAACCCTTTGTCTCTAGCGTCCCATTCTTTGGCAATCTCAGCGCCTTTTTCAGAAGGTGAGGTATTGGCAAGCACCGGCAACGACAATGAAGTAACTGCGATCGAGGAAAGGATAAGTGTTCTAAGATGTGTATTTAACATATTGCGTGTTCCTTATTCAGCAGCTTGTGGGGCTGCAAGAGGACTAGATGTATATGATTTCTTGCGATCCAGAAGCATGAGGAGCGGCGGCAACAACAAGAAGTCGACCACCAACGCGATGGCAATTGTTATTGCGGTCAATAAGCCTAAATCTGAATTCACCTGGAAGGCCGACTGCGAGAGAACGGCGAAGCCAAGGAATAGAACAGCTGTCGTAACAAGCAAAGCTTTGCCTACTGTTCTAAAGCTATATCTGACGGCTTCTTCTGCAGTTGCTCCCCGTTCGCGGCGGGCTCTTACGTATTTAGATAAGAAGTGAACGGACGCATCAACAATAAGGCCGAGGGTTGTTGCGGCAACCATTGACGAGGCCAATCCGATCTGTCCGTATAAGACACCCCATAATCCAAACGCCATAGCAGCGGGAACCAAGTTAGGGATCAGGCTTATCAGCCCGATCCTGACACTGCGGAGCGCAATGATCATTGAGCCGGAAATCAACAAGAAGGCAACCAAAGTTCCAATCAACATAGATTGAATATTGCGATGAGCGATATGCGCGAACATAACTGCAGCGCCGCTGCCCTCTGCAACCATATGAGCGGGAGCGTTGCTGAGCAGCCATTGTTGAGACCTGTCTGCGAGGCTACGCATTTCACCGCTCGTCACATTGTCCAGTGTAACCGTCATACGGCTGGCAGATTTATCCACGTTAATCTGACTGTTTAGGTCGAGCCCATAGGGAAGAGAAAGCTCGTACAGAAGAAGATACTGCGCCGCAAGTTCACGGTCATCGGGGAGCAGGTACCATTTTTCCGCATCACCATGCATAGACTTGCTGAGGCGTTTAAGGACATCTGTTAAGGAGTTTACATGAACGACGCCGGGTTGGGCCCGCAACCAAATAGCAAATTTATCAAGGTTTTGTAGATAAACCGGCTCAGAGATGCCGCCTGAATCTTCGCCGTTTATGGAGAACTCCACTTGATAAATGCCCGAGAGGTTTTCGCGGGCGAAATCACTGTCTACGCGGAATGGAATAGAGTCGTCGAAATACTCTACAAAGCGATCATCCAATTCAATGGTACTAATAAGCGACGACATACCTATTGCAATTACACTCATGCTCACCAATAGTTTCGTGCGGTTGGCGACCACGAAATTACCAATTCTATCCATTGCCTCGATTTTGTCAGTTTTCACCTGTTTCACACGCACTGGAATGATCGCGATGAAGGCGGGTAAAAATAGGATGGAATATAACCAAGCGGCAGCAACACCGACGGCGGCCATGTTGCCAAGGTCGTTGAACGGCGGCGCATCTGAAAAGTTCAGGCTCATAAAGCCAATAATCGTGGTGAAACTCGTCAAGAAAACGGGCTGCATATTAATGCGAATGCTTTCGATGATGGCTTGATGTTTCGTGCGACCTGCGCGCATTTCATGGAACATGGATACGAGAATATGAACGCAATCTGCTATGGCGATGGTGAGAATAATTGTGGGTGCCATAGCGGAGGGAGGGGTGAGTTTAACGCCCATATATCCCGCAAAACCCATAGCAGTGATTGTCGATAAAATGGTAACAATAAGTGTGGCAATCGTTCCGCTGAATGAGCGTAAGAAACCAATGAGTGCAACAATGATAATCCCGAACATGATGGGCGTAAGGGTCTGCATATCCAGCATTGAAGCCCGAGGGAACGCATTGCTCAGCGGTGCGAGGCCGGTTATCGCCACTCTTAGTTCAGGATGTTCTGCTTGAATTTCAGCTGCCATCTTTTCTGCGTATTCAACAGCAGAATTCAATGCGATCATGTCATCAGGAGGAAGCTGCAATGTAACTTGAATGGCAGTTGTCGTATTGTCAGGGGAAATTATCCGGTCTGCTAACGCGGGCTCATTTTGGGCTGTTGCAATAATCCGGTTTATTTGACTTTCCGACAGTGAAAGAGCGTTTTCAACAAGATCGGCAACGATCAGATCATCTTCTTCTGCGACAGTGTTTTGAAAGTTGGTGACAGAGTCTACTCGAATGGAATAGGGGATTTGCCATGATTCTACGGTGAGTTTCTGCGTTACATCAAGCCATTTTGGCGTCATTACCAATCCGTCGTTTGGCTTGAGCACAAAGACAATGTTGTCCGTTTTGGTGTAGATGTCTTGGAGACTTTCATAGGCATTTAGTTGCGGGTTTTCTTTGCTGAAGAATACCCGGTAGTCACTCGTGAAGCTTAAATTCTGTGCACCGCTACCGATAGCAACTGCACCAATTACTGTAGCGAAGACAAGAAGCCATCGCCACCGAATTACCCAGTGGGCGTAACGCTCTGCTACGTTTCCAAAAAAATCTGCCATTGTATTTCCCTATTTTAAGGGGTGGCTATTATAAGCCAATATCCCATCTTATTCGGTAAGTAGTCTTTCGGTTCGGCCCAAAATAAGATACTGTCAGAACCAACCTTACGATTGTCAAAGTACACTAGCCGGTGTAGTTTACAATGTATGTAAAAGGAAACTGTACTGTTTAGTGTACTTCGTCACAAAAATGAGAAAAATACGTTATGAGCACTCAAACCGAGCAACTTGAAGTTCCGACAACACGAAGCGAAAAAAAGCGGCAAGCTATATTGGTTGCGTCTTCAGCTACGTTTTTGGAATATGGCTACGACGTGGCGAGTATGGACAAAATCGCCGCGGTGGCAGATGTCTCTAAGCGAACGGTCTATAGTCATTTTAAATCCAAAGAAGATTTGTTCGCAGAAACCATGCTGATGATGTGCACCTCCAAAAGCGTTCAAATTGAGATGAATGTCGATTTGACGGCTCCCATTGATCAAGTGTTGATAAAAATTGGAAATATCTTTTTGGATATGGTGTTTAATCCTGAATCTAGTGCAATGCTTAGGATTCTAGTGGGACAGTCAGATAAATTTCCTGAACTTGGTAAGGTGTTTTTGGATAATGGACCTGATGTCTTGACTGAAATGTTGGGTATCTATTTACGTGAGCAATCCGACCGAAATATTATTGCTATCTCAGATCCAGAAGACACAGCAGGTAGTTTTTTTGCCTCTTTGTTTGGCGTTCACTTTATCACTTTGCTCGCGACGGGTAAAAAACCACCAAGTCAGGCAAAGCGTAAAAAAATGGTCGCTAGTGCGGTGGATCGTTTTCTTCACGGTGTTTGTGTTGCCTGATTGAAGCTTGCGATCAAACCAATGTCTTTGGAGTGCACGGCGTTTACGTCTCTTGAAAATCAAAATGTTTTCGTTAAAGTGCTTTCCTTGCAAGTTTTCCGCGCGTAAGTAACGCACAAAAATAAGAGAAGACATTATGAATTTTGATGAAATCGTCAATGGGCGCCGCTCTATCCGTGGATATAAGCCTGATCCCATTCCAAAAGATGTACTGAAAGAAATCATCGAGGTTGCAACGCGCGCGCCCTCGTCAATGAATACGCAGCCTTGGCATCTTCACGTGATTAGCGGCGAACCCCTTAATCGTATTCGTGCAGGCAATACCGAACGTAATTTGGCTGGCGTGCCCCCATCCCGTGAGTTCCGGGTTGAGAGTAAGTACGCAGGTGTGCATCGTGATCGCCAAGTGAAAGTAGCAGTCCAGCTGTTTGATGCCATGGGGATTGAACGTCATGACGCGGAAAGACGGCAAGAATGGGTCCTTCGGGGGTTTCGCCAGTTCGACGCGCCTGTCTCAGTGATCGTGGCCTACGATAAAGAGCTGGAAGGCGATATTCGCCATTTCGATTTGGGCGCTGTAACATACGGTCTGGCACTGGCTGCCTGGAGTAGGGGCATTGGCTCTGTTATCAATAGCCAAGGTATTATGCAGTCGCCTGTTGTTCGTGAACATGCCGGAATACCTGATAATCATGTGATACAGACATCGGTTGCTATGGGCTACCCAGATTATGATTTTCCTGCAAATAGCGTTGTATCAGCACGTCGCCCCGTAGAAGACGTCGCCACATTCGTCGGATTTGAAGATTGATTTCGCAGATTCTATGAATACCTATTGGTCTGTTTGGGGATTGTGAAACTCTTCAAACAGACCCGTTTCCCGTTAATTGTTAGCTTCTGACCGCTCATGCCTTGCTTGCGAGAAGAATTTTTTCGGCCGCCAGTTTTGCACGGCTCGCAGCTTGCTCATCTCCTGCCACATAACGCATAACAATGGCGCCTTCGGCTAGAAGCATTAAGCTGTCTGCCACATCCTCAGGATTTGCGAGGTCAGCATCCTTCGCCAATTTGGTTATATATTTCAAAATTAAATTTTTATGCTCAGCAGACACACCGTGGATTGGGTCATCTGGCGCTGAAAACTCTGCGGATGCATTGATGAACATACATCCAGAAAACTGTTTTTCATTAAACCATTCTGCTAGAGCATCAAAGATCGCGGGAAGCCGTTTGTCCGGTGTATCTCCGATGGTTTCTACTGTTCGCATGAACCAGTTGCGAAATTTCTCATCCCGTCTGCGCAGCGCGGCAAGGATAAGCTCATCCTTTGATTTGAAGTGATTATAAAGTGTCATTCTGGCGACACCTGCAACCTCCAAAATTCGATCTATTCCGGTGGCGTGGAAGCCGTTTTGGTAAAAAAGCTCCAACGCCGTATCAATAAGGTGTTCCCGTTTTTTCGAAGCCATGAGATTCGCTCGTTTCGTCAATTTAAAATAGATCGTTCAGTTTATTATATAGACTGGAAAACCGAATAACCCAAGGATTTACGGCTCCTACAGCAACAATCGTTTGGACGTATAGCACCAGTTTTTAATATATTTGAAGAAAATACTTGATTAGATAGACCGATCTGTCTATTTAATCATTACACGCTACCCACACCACTAGTGCGAGGACGAAAATGAGCCCTTATAGAAAACTAATAAACCCAATTGAAATCATGGTTTTGGCAACAGCCTTAATTGTTGGCATGACTGTTATGACGGCTGGCATAAGAACGGCAAATTCAGCAGAGGTGTCGCACCTGAAAACCCAACATAAAACGGTTAAAGTCGACGGCATTGATCTCTTTTACCGCGAAGCAGGCCGGCCCGATGCGCCTACGCTTTTGCTGTTGCACGGATTTCCGACGTCGTCGCAGATGTTTAGGAATTTAATTCCTGCCTTGGCGGATAAATACCATCTGGTGGCACCGGACTATCCAGGCTTTGGTAATAGTGCCATGCCGTTGGTTGGTGAGTTTGATTATAGCTTTGATAACTTGGCTGTGATCGTTGACAAGTTCACTCAAAAACTTGGCCTTGATCGCTACAGTCTCTATGTGATGGATTACGGCGCACCTGTTGGTTTCCGTCTTGCAACGACACATCCTGAACGTATTGAATCCTTAATCGTGCAAAACGGAAATGCATATGACGAAGGGTTGTTGACCTTTTGGGATCCCTTCCGTAAATACTGGGAAAATCCGACGGCTGAGACAGCGAAACCACTTGCTGGATTCTTGAATATTGGCGCGACCAAATGGCAGTATACTCACGGAACGAGAAATCCGGATTTGATTAGCCCCGACACTTGGACAACCGATCAGTATTTTCAAGATCGACCAGGGAATAAGGAAATTCAGATGAAGCTGTTTTTCGACTATGGAACGAACCCCGGCAAATATCCTGAATGGCAGGCATATTTCCGGACCCATCAGCCGCGCACTCTTATTGTATGGGGAAAGAATGATCATATTTTCCCTGCCGAAGGCGCCCATCCTTATAAGCGTGACTTGAAAGATGTTGAGTTTCATTTGTTGGATACGGGTCATTTCGCTCTTGAAGAAGACGGTGATGAAATCGCCAAGACTATCCGAGATTTTCTAAAATAATATCTATGAGAAACCCGGAAGCGTGGATCTTATCATACGCTTTCGGATAATTATCCACGGTGACGGAGAATTATGATGACTGAGTTTACGAGTGATATCGCCTTTACCCCGGCGGTTAAACGCATTCAGGAAAAAAAAGGATCTCGCGCAGGCTATGCCCGAATGGAGGCTAAGGGCGGATGGCGAGATGAGGTTACGGAGGGATTGTCAGACTTCATTGCAGAACGGGATTCCTTTTATCTCGCGACGGCTAGTGCAGACGGGCAACCCTATATTCAGCACCGAGGCGGCAAACCGGGGTTCCTTAAAATCGTTAATGATAAAACGCTGGCCTTTGCTGATTTCAAAGGAAACAAGCAGTATATATCTTCTGGAAACTTGAGTGAAAATAATAAGGCGTACATATTTTTGATGGATTATGCCACCCGCAGCCGGGTGAAAATATGGGGCACGGCACGTGTTGTCAATGACAGCACGCAGATTTCAAAATTGGTAGACACAGACTACAACGGTGTCCCCGAACAAGCCATATTTTTTGATATTACGGCTTGGGATATTAACTGCCCACAACATATTACACCGAGGTTTTCAGAAGAAAAAATCGTTGAACTTGTCCAGCCTCTGAAAGACAGAATTGAAGAGTTGGAAGCCCTGCTTAAACAGTGTGAGGAAAAATCATGACTGATCGTCCGCCATATCCGCCATTTGATAAATCGTCGGCGCAACTGAAAGTTCGTTTGGCTGAGGATGCATGGAACAGCCAACAACCGGAAAAAATAGCACTCGCCTATACGCCTGAAAGTGAATGGCGGAACCGCACGTCTTTCATTACCGGCAGATCAGCAATTGAGGACTTCCTCACCTTAAAATGGAAAAAGGAATTAGATTACCGTCTGATCAAGGGGCTCTGGGCTTGGTCAGAGAATAAAATAGCGGTGCGATTTGCCTACGAGTTTCAAGATGCCAGCAACAACTGGTTTCGGGCTTACGGGAACGAAAACTGGGAATTTGACAAACAAGGACTAATGGCGCGGAGATTTGCGAGCATTAATGATGTGGCAATTGACCAAAAAGATAGAAAGTTCCTATGGCCTTCTGGTCGGCGCCCAAATGACCATCCCGGTTTGTCTGAATTAGATCTCTAAGTGATCCACATTTTTCCAGTAAGCCCTAACGGGCTGTTTAAAGCATAACTTGAGATCTATTTATGTCGTACAGTGTGCTTACCGTATCAATGTTAATCACATCAGCGCTGGCGCCAACAGCGAAAATTTTGCCAGCGTCTAATAGGAGCGCCTGATCCGTCATGCGCTTGGCCAGTTGTAAATCATGTAAGATGACAACCACTGCAAAGTTCTTTTGTGACGCCAGAGTTCTGCAAATATCGAATAGCATAAACTGGTGTTTTAGATCGAGTGCTGACGTGGGTTCGTCTAAAAACAGAATGCAATCCGTTTGATCCCAGAGCTGGGCTAGAATACGCGCCATATGAACGCGTTGTTGTTCGCCGCCAGATAGTGTCGAAATGAGCCGTTCTTCTAGGTGGGAAACTTCGGTTAATTGCATGGCTTCACGGGCAATATCATAGTCTCGCATATCCTGCCCAACACCGGAAAATTGTCCACGCCCCATGGCGGCGACTTCTAATGCTGTGAAGGGGAAGTTTATTGAGACACTTTGGGTTAAAACTGCGCGGATGGCGGCGAGATCAGTTAAGCTGAAGGATGCAAATGCCTGTCCCATCAAGGTGATATTTCCTCGGGTCGGTTTTTCGTACCCAGAAAGACATTTCATAAGGGTCGATTTTCCCGCGCCGTTGGGACCTAGAATTGCAAAGATCTCTCCTTGTTTGATTTCGAGGGATACTCGGTCGAGTATTGTTTTTTCGCCGATGGAAAAATTGAGATTTTCTGCCTTTAGCATGTCTAGTTACCGCTGCTGTTTTGTTTGATTAAAAGCCAGAGGAAAAATGGGCCGCCAACAAGGCTGGTCAATACGCCAACCGGCAGCTCTGATGGTGCTACCAACGTTCTTGCAATAGTATCCGCTAAGAGGAGTAGGGCCGCCCCTAGAAGTGCGGACGCCGGTATCAGCAACTTATGATCGGCCCCAAATAGAAGCCTGATCAGGTGAGGTACAACAAGGCCTATAAAACCAATAATGCCGCTCACAGCAACTGCTGCGCCAACACATAGGGCAGACGTCAGGATGATGGTCCGCTTAAGTTTATGCGTATCAACGCCAATATAGGCAGCGTTTTCCTCTCCAAGCAGCAGTATATTTAGCTCCCGAGCTTTTTTTGTTAAAAACCACATGCTTGGCAGAATTATTGATAAACAGACAAGAACGGGCTCCCACATTGCGCCGCCCAAACTTCCCATGGTCCAAAAAGTCATGGCCCTCAACTGTTGATCATCACATTGCGCCGCCCAAACTTCCCATGGTCCAAAAAGTCATGGCCCTCAACTGTTGATCATCACTTATGAAGGTGAGAAACCCAGTTCCAGCGAAGGTAAGGGCATTAATTGCAATACCGGCAAGCAGCATGTGGGTAACGGAAAAGACGCCTGTTAGACGTGACATGCGTAAGATAACCAGGCTTGTAATCGTACCACCGACGAAGGCTGCGATCCCGAGGCTATATAAACCCAGGAAACCGTATGCAGGGCCGATGACCACAATCATGCAGGACACCGCAAGTGCGGCACCGCCAGTTATGCCAATGAGACCCGGATCCGCAAGAGGGTTTCGAAATAATCCCTGCATTGCGGCCCCGGATATGCCAAGAGCTGCGCCGACGACCACTGCCAATAAAACGCGTGGCAGGCGAATGGAAAATAAGATCGTTTGATCAAACTCGGGCAAGCTGAAAAGCAATATATCGCTCAAACTTAACGAAATAGCACCAATGGTTGATGACACGAGAACCATGAGGCCGAGCATGAGTGATAGAAGAGTGAGAATAACAAAATTATTTTGCTCACCTTGCTTGGGAACACTAATCCAGCGTCCCACAACAGCTTTAATCATGGGCGTTCAGTCTTTCATTAAGCTCTAATGCTGCCGCGGCTGAGCGCGGACCGAAGCCCAGCAACAAAAGCCCATCCATATCAATTACATTTTTAGATTTTGCCGCCGGAGTGAGCGCGACACCTTGCTTGGGAACACTAATCCAGCGTCCCACAACAGCTTTAATCATGGGCGTTCAGTCTTTCATTAAGCTCTAATGCTGCCGCGGCTGAGCGCGGACCGAAGCCCAGCAACAAAAGTCCATCCATATCAATTACATTTTTAGATTTTGCCGCCGGAGTGAGCGCGAAGCCGGGGAGTTTGAATAAGGCGTCTTTGCCGCCAATTTGCTTTAACGTTCTGCTGGTAATCAAGATGACTTCAGGCGCAAATTTTACGACAGCTTCAGGGGATATGGGTTTGTATCCGGCGTAAGCTGCAGCCACATTTATCCCGCCGGCTATTTCGACAATACTATGTGCGGAAGTCTTGCTTCCCGCAGCCATTGGTGTCGAACTTCCGTGGTTCATAATAAACAACACTCGTGGCCTCGTCGTTTGTTTCGAAGTTGCGGCTTTAAGGCGCGCTAATGAGGCATCAAAACTCTCAACCAAATCTGTTGCGGCCGTCATGGCATCAAGTGTTTGACCAAGTGCCAATATGTTTTCACGTGTCTCTTTAATGGATTTCGCCGATTTAAAGTGACGTATCTGAACGCCCGTCGACGCTATCTGTTTTATGACCGATGGGGGGCCGGCATCTTCTGTTGCGATTATTAAGTCTGGCTTTAATGATAAAACACCCTCTACAGACAGGGCTCTTTGATATCCTGTTTTAGGAAGTCTCGCCGCTGCGGGAGGGAAGTAGCTGGTTGTGTCACTCCCCACTAGGCTAGCGCCGTGCCCAAGGGCATATATGGTTTCGGTCAGAGCACCGCCAATGGACACAATTCGTCGATCGGATTGCTGGGCATGGCTGACATTAATAGATAAAACCAAAAAGATTGTGCTGAGGATAAATTTCATTATTTTGTCTCTTGCTGCATCAAAATGTTCGCCGCCTTGATGCCCTTTAATTGGAGGAATGTGAGGACGTTCAAAAGTCGTTCTATGGAGACTGATTTATCTCCTGCTAGGACGAGCTTATGCTCCGGTTTCGCATCTAACGCCCGTAAAAGGTTCGGTTTTAATTTCTCTAAACTCGTCACAGGTTGGCCATCGACCGCATAACCCTTCGTGCGGATTTCGAGCATGATGTGCTTTTGTGGCGGCGCGGACGTGGTTGCCTTGCTAACGCTGTTGGGGAGCGTCAGATCAAGAGATCTGTATGATGCCCCGGCAGACAGAATGAAAAAAACCAATAGAATGAACAAAATATCCAGCAGTGATGTTAAATCTGGAATTGACGAGATTTCCGGCTCATTGGAATTGGTGTCGTCTAACGTGATCATGAGGCAACTCTATTTGTCTGAGCGATATTGTCGCCAGTATCATTTTTGAAATAATTCAAATCAAAATTAAGCGACAGGGCATTCAGGGATGACAAAATATTGCCCAAAACCTTGGCTCGCCATGCCGTTAAAAAACTAACTGCAATTACAGCAGGCAGGGCAATCATTAGACCAATAGCAGTCGTGAGCAAAGCTTCCCACAAACCGTCCGCTATCATGTTTGGAGTGACAGGGTTGGTTGTAATAGCGATCACTCGAAACGCATCAATAATGCCAAGAATGGTTCCCAATAGGCCGCATAACGGGGCGAGGGCCGCAATGAGACGGAGTATATTTAATCCGCGATCATAGGGCGCCCTTGCTTTGCCAAGCTCCAGAGTTACGACCTCATCACGCAAGTTTCGCGGCTGATTTTTATGAGATAATAATATGGCGGATAGGTTTTTGTGGAGTTGCCCATGATTAATGCTCGTGGTGAGAACAAAGACCATACGTTCAAACAAAATCACGGTTGCCAGAATGGAGCAGCCCAATAGTGGCCACCCCATAATACCAAGCTTATAAAAAATCTCAGGCAGCATTTGATAATTTCTTTGCTGGAAGACGCGCGACTATTTCACGCCAAAGCTCTAATTCGGGATCACCAGGTTTGCGTTTCCCAAATAACGTTGTGATGATTTCTCCGCCTTTATCAAACAGCTCAACTGCTGTCACAAGGCCGTCCTCAGTTGGTTTTTTTGTAACCCAAGCCCGAGCGATATCATCTTCGTTTAAATGTAAATTGAACATCGGATCGAGGACATTGAACCAGTTGTCAAAATCCACCAGTTTTTTAACCGTGCCAGTATGAATTTGAATGCAGCCACGGTTACCAACGAAAACCATGATTTCACAGCCGCTATCCCGTGCAGATTCCATCACATCTCTCACTGAAGACAAAGGCACTTCGTAGGCAAAGTCTTCACCGATTTTTCGGAAACCTTGTTCACGTCCGACACCAAATTTTTTGAGCATAGGGAAAAAGGCATGAGTGTCTTTCAAGGCTTCCCACGATGCTCTGAAACCTTGCCAGTCAATTTCACTGTCGGGGCGATCGCTTTGCGCGGTAGAGTATTGTTCGATTTCTATCGAAGAACCTTGATTATCTGATTTGAAGTTATCCAATAACGCTGCATAGGCAACGTCTATGGATTTATTCGTCATGTATATTTTGTGAAGTGCGGTCCCTGATTTATCGAAAAATTGTATGCTTTTTCTGACGCCAGTTTTTGTATTTTCAGATACCGCAAAACTATGGGCCCAATGCATCATGAAAAGCCGTAAATCAATATCTGGATTTACAAAGATGCCAGTTTTCATTTTCCCATGGGTGTGAAACTGGGCGTTGTTGTAAATGCCTTTGCGCTCATGAACACAAGATTGATTGCGGGTGAGCGCCATAACTTCCCCAAGAAGATGGATTTCTGCTAAAATTTCTTCTGGCTTATTATTCAAACGAAGAACGCCGTCACCGATCTGGCAAACCAAAAGCTCGGCTTCAGATACTTCCAGAATCTGAGCAGCATTTCGAATGCGCATTTCGGGATTTTGGGCCTTTAGTTCGGCGTAACTTGTTTTTAGGTCTGTGACTGTGGACTGCATTGTATACTCTCTTTCAATTAATGACAAAACGGACGGGGACACGAACCCAACTTTGGATTTTCTGTCCGTTGCGTACCAAAGGCTCGAACTCCCATTTTTTTACGGCTGAAATCGCGGCTTTATCCAGGAGCCGATGACCGGAGGACTTTTCAATCTTCAAAGATTGCGGATGGCCGTTAGGTAAAATCAGCGCAGCAAGGGTAACCACACCTTGCTGGCCAAGTTCAAACGCGCGCCTTGGATATCGCGGGGCTGTCCGTTTTCTATAATTGGCTTTAACCACACCTTGCTGGCCAAGTTCAAACGCGCGCCTTGGATATCGCGGGGCTGTCCGTTTTCTATAATTGGCTTTGTGGATAACTGTAGATGCGTCCTTGCCGTTGCCTTTGTCTGCTGCGGCTGAATTTGATTTGGCGCCAAATTTGGCCTGGATTTTCGGAGGTGCTACTCGCGCGGGTGACCGTTCGATCGGTGTTTTAAGTACCTGTATAATTTTCGGCATAGGTTTCTGACTAATTTTTGGAGTTTCGCTAATGGGATTTTGTACGATAGGCTTACGCATAATGACGCGCGGCGTTGGTACAGAAGACCTTGAGATAACCGGTGTTTTAGGCTTAGGAGCGAATATTTTGTCTGTTGCGTTTGCTTTTACAAGTATCTTCGTGACGGACGGCTCTTGCTGCGCCTGAACCACTTTAGGCTGAGATTTGGCTACTCTAATTGGAGTGGTTGTGGGCTCGATTGCAGGAGCGGCGATGGATAAGATCGTTACTTTGATCCGGTCAACCGATGGAAATTCAATCACTTTGGATGATACGTCAAAATAGGTCAGTGCATAGATATTCGCCAAGCACGATAGAGCGAGTAACCCGCTCCATCGTCCAATATTGGTAATATCTATGCGATGAGCGACTACCATTTGTAAGACACTCTGGCGGCAAAGTTTCGGCCTTCTTCAGGAAGGGCAGCGAAGCGCTTGACGTAACGTTTGTCAAAGATGTTTTCGATACCAAAATCTAGAGTTACATTTTGGAAAGTGCCGTCTGACGGGGCATATCGATAATATA
>Ga0209826_1001372_pt1 | contig 16976 bp, 19 predicted proteins | sample GOMGulsemesocosm_5_FD_184637 | JGI IMG/M metagenome (GOLD analysis project Ga0209826, IMG submission 184637) | Methane-oxidizing microbial communities from mesocosms in the Gulf of Mexico - GOM15C Gulf of Mexico (SPAdes) (version 2) | ecosystem: Environmental > Aquatic > Marine > Cold seeps... | reverse complement strand
TGAGGCGCGACCACCTACAGCGCAGTGAATGAGGATGAGCTGGCTAGCCTCTGGGCAATGGCTTTGTATTTTCATTTCTAATAAGCCGCGAGGGATGTTGATTGAGCCGCTAATGCAGGACAGTTCAGCTTCGCTAGGCTCGCGTACGTCAATTACGATACCTGTTTCGCACTCATCTAATAATTTCTTTGCGCTTGCAACATCGATGCATTTGCAGATTTGTTGAGCGGCTAAGATGAAGTCATTGGCGGGTTTTAACATTTTATTCTCCGTGGTGTTTAGTGGTTTAACCCTGGCCAGCGCGTTACGTAGTCTGAAGCAGGAATGTTTAGGCTATCGAGTATACGCCCAACGGTATGGTTGACAATATCATCAATGGTTGTTGGTTTGGTATAAAAGGCCGGTACGGGAGGCGCAATAATGGCACCCATTTCGGTTAGTGTGGTCATGTTTCTTAGGTGAACTAAGTTGAATGGTGTTTCTCTAACCATAAGAATAAGTTTACGGCGCTCTTTTAAAACAACATCGGCGGCTCTTGAAACTAGGTTATCGGCAATTCCGTTAGCAATGCAGCCGAGTGTTTTCATTGAGCAGGGGGATATGACCATGCCGTGGGTAAGGAAAGAGCCGCTAGATAAGGTGGCTCCTATGTCTTTGGGGTTATGTACGATATCGGCTAGTTTGTGTATGGATGCCTTATCAATATCAAGTTCGTGTTGTGCGGTTAATGCGCCAGCAGGGGATAGGATGAGATGGCTTTCAACGTCGTCAATTGTTTGCAATATTTCAAGAAGGCGAACTCCGTAAATTGATCCGGTAGCGCCCGTTATGGCAACAATAATTTTCTTTTTCATATTAGGCAGTGTTAAAGGTTGTAAGCTATATTTGAAAGCATATCAGGAATAACTTTCAAGGTTTATGTTAAGGGAGGAGTGAAGGGTGGATGCTAAAAAAATTAGTTTGGAAAACAAGAAGTCTATTATTATTGATTTCCTAAGCAAGTGTAATCTTTATAGTGATCAGAAGCTGTTAGATTATGAGCGGCGTTTGGTGCGAGCTGGAGAGGTTGAATGCGCGGAGCTAAAACAGAAAAAACATGATTGGGCGAGTTATCGTCACTTTAATTCGCATGCAATTACTGAATTAAGGGGCGATGAGCTAGATGATTGGCTCTAGATAAGAGGGGAACAAGTGTATTTGCATAATGATTATAATGCTGTTGTTGCTCAGATGTAATAAAATGCTTGTTTGTCCGTGGCGAATATCGCTCGGTTTTTAAGAATAATGTTAAGTAAAGACGAATATATGCAAGCAACGCATTCAGCCCGTGTGGTTTCCTCTCACCTTGTGAGCAAGGGGATTTTACTCATAGATTTTCAATTAATGGAGCCTGCTCAGGTAAATTTCAAAGCAGGGCAATATTTGGCTGTTTTTTTACCGAATAGTGATAAGCAGTCTTATTACTCAATTGCTTCGTCACCTAATAAGAAAAATAGTCTTGAGCTTTTGGTGAAAGAAGATAAATTAGGCGAAGGTGCAAGCTATTTATTTGCGCTAGAGGAAGGTGATGAAGTGCAGTTTGAGATGCCGATGGGAGAGGCTTTCTTGCGAGATGAACATTCAAGTAATATTGTGTTTGTCGCTGGCGCATCAGGTGCGAGTTATATTCGTTCAATGATTCATTACTTGGATGAAGTTGATCAGCTAAAAGACCGCGAGATTCATTATTTCCTAGGTGCGCGCGAAGAAGATGAATTATTAGAAGTTTCTTATATGCATAAGCTTGCTGCTAAATATAAGGGCTTTCATTTTATTCCCGCATTATCTGACCAAGATAATTGGGATGGGCAGAGTGGTTTGATTACAGAGGTTGTTGAGCGTTTAATGCCGGATGACTTGTCAGGCTGGGATGCCTATTCTGCAGGCTCACCTGGCATGGTAGAAGCGGTGGCAAAAACATTAATTAATAATAAGTGTTTACAGCCTAAAAACTTTTATTCTGACTTTTATAACCCTAAATAGATGCTATATGATTTATATCAGCAGGTTTGTTGTGAACAAAACTTGTTAACACGTTATTATTAAGCAGACTAAGCTGCTCGCTCAATTGTAAAAGAACAAGTACTATATACGTCTTGAAAATTTCATAAGTATTGTGGGAAACCACATAAATATAAGGAACTAGTGTTTTGACTGACTCTAAGAAGCAAAATTCATATAACAGAGAAGAATTATTAAGTTGCGGCCGTGGGGAGTTATTTGGCCCAGGAAATGCGCAACTACCTATGCCTAATATGCTAATGGTGGATAGAATCGCATCTATTACTGAGGATGGTGGTCCGCACGGTAAAGGTCAGATTATTGCTGAGTTAGACATTAATCCCGATTTATGGTTTTTTGATTGTCATTTTCCAGGAGACCCAGTGATGCCTGGTTGCCTAGGTTTAGATGCTATGTGGCAATTGGTTGGCTTCTTTTTAGGTTGGAAAGGTGGTTTGGGTCGTGGTCGTGCTTTAGGTGTGGGTGAGCTTAAGTTTACGGGGCAAGTGTTACCAACGGCTAAACGTGTAGTTTATAAAATTGATATGAAACGTGTGATCATGAGAAGGTTGGTCATGGGTATCGCCGATGCAGTTATGGAAGTGGATGGCAAGGTCATCTATGAAGCTAAGGACTTAAGAGTAGGTTTGTTTACATCGACTGAAAATTTCTAGAAGAGGAATTAAAATGAGACGAGTTGTTATTACTGGTATGGGAATTGTTTCCTCTTTGGGAAATGATGTTGATAGCGTTGCGGATTCTTTGAAAGCGGGTAAATCAGGAATTTCATTTGTTGAAGAATACAAAGAAAAAGGTTTTCGTAGTCAGGTTGCAGGTGTTCCGAAGATTAACCTTGATGAGTTAATTGATCGTAAAGCACGTCGATTTATGGGTGATGCTGCTGCCTATGCTTATGTTTCGATGCAGCAGGCTATTGATGATGCTGGTTTGACTGATGAGGAAGTCTCTAACCCTAAAACGGGCTTGATTATGGGCTCTGGTGGCGCATCAACAAAAAATGTTGATGACGCATTAAAAATTCTTGAAAACAAAGGGATTCGTCGAGTAGGCCCCTATATGGTGCCAAGAACGATGAGTAGTACCGTATCAGCAGGTTTGGCAACACCATATAAAATTAAAGGTGTTAACTATTCAATTACATCAGCGTGCGCAACAAGCTCTCACTGTATTGGTAATGCGATGGAGCTTATTCAACTAGGCAAGCAAGATCGTGTGTTTGCTGGTGGTGGTGAAGAAGAGCATTGGTCGTTAACGATGATGTTTGATGCAATGGGCGCCTTGTCTAAGAAAAGAAATGAAACACCTGAGCTAGCATCACGTGCATATGATGCCGATCGTGATGGTTTTGTTATTGCTGGTGGTGGCGGTACGGTTGTTGTTGAGGCGCTAGATGTTGCGTTGGCTCGTGGTGCTAAAATTTATGCTGAATTAGTGGGTTATGGCGCGACTTCCGATGGTTACGATATGGTGGCTCCATCAGGTGAAGGTGCTACACGTTGTATGCAAATGGCGATGGAAAACGTTGATGCGCCAATTGATTATATTAATGCGCATGGTACGAGTACGCCGGTGGGTGATATTGCAGAGCTTAAGGCCGTTAAAGCTGTGTTTGGTGATAGTACGCCGCCTATTGGGTCAACTAAGTCTTTATCTGGGCACTCCTTGGGTGCTGCAGGCGTTCAAGAAGCTATTTATTGTATGTTGATGATGAAGGGTGGCTTTATTACGGCGTCGGCTAATATTGATAATTTGGATGAAGCGGCTGAAGGTATCTCTATTGTTCAAGAAACCGTTGAAAACGCTAGCTTGAATACTGTTATGTCAAACAGTTTTGGTTTTGGCGGTACGAATGCTACGTTGGTTATGCAGAAATATAAAGCGTAGGTATTACTTACAGGCATAAAAAAACCGGCTTTAATAGCCGGTTTTTTTATGCCTAGTGAAAAGCTTATTTGATGGCTAAAAGCTCCATTTCAAATATTAATGTTTCATTTGGACCAATGTCACCGCCAGCACCTTGAGCGCCGTAAGCAAGATCTGAAGGAATAAATACTTTCCATTTTGCGCCAACGTTCATTAATTGTAGGGCTTCTTGCCAGCCTTGAATGACACCATTTACAGGGAATGTTGCTGGTTGTCCGCGTTTAATTGAGCTATCAAAAACAGTGCCGTTAATTAGGCTGCCTTCATAATGTACGTCAACAGTATCAGTAGCCGCAGGTTTTTCGCCTTCACCTTCGTTAATGACGATGTATTGCATACCACTGTCTAGTGCGATAACACCGTCGTTAGCAAGGTTGTCGGCTAAAAATTTAGTGCCAACGTCTGCGTTACCTTGTTGAGCAGCAGCGGCCTGCTCTTGCATTTTCTTTTGGAACGCTTCGATAACTTCGCGCATTTCTGCCGGCTCTAATAAGCATTTATCACCGTTTAAGCTGTGTGTTAAGCCTAAAACAAGTGCTTCAGTTTCAACGTCTAATTTGTCTTGCTGGATACCGCCGCCAATTTGTTGGCCCATTGTGTAGCTAAGCTTCTGTTTCTCAGTTTCCAAGGTACTGTCCTTTTATTAATAGTTAGAAAAGGATTATTTTACAACACTCTGGCTTGTTATAACCAGCAGAACCAAACAATAGGAAGTTACTAATTGAATGTGTGGTTGGTTTTAGTGGTTAAAACCAGCAGGTGAAGCTTAAAGGGAGAGGGTGGGTTTAAGCTTTAATGTTAATGATGCTGCCAATAACGTCATTTGCAGTTTGTGCGACTTTAGCAGATGCTTGAACCTGTGTTTCTGCCTCTTTAAGCGCAACAAGTTCTTTGGTTGCATTGGTGTTTTGACCACTAAGCTGTTCACGACCGGCAAGCTTTTCGCTGGCTTCGTTTGCTTGGTTTACACCTTTAGTAATACCTGAAAGAGCATTTTGGCTAATTGATCCAACGTCCATAATGATCACCTTAGTAGTTTTTTATGAATAAAATTATAGTTGATAAGCAGTGACTCGTAATGCGAAGTAGTTCACATTACGAGCACTTGTTTATTTGTTAGCTGTTGTTTTCGTGCTCTGCCGAGCATAAAGCAGTCATATTTAATATGCGCCTGATTGAGGCAAGAGGCTTTAATACGTGCACAGGTTTTTCAATGCCTAGCAATATTGGACCAAGGCTGATGCCGTCGCTTAGTATTCTAAGTAGGTTAAAAGATGTGTTTGCGGCATCTAGATTGGGGAATACGAGTAAATTAGCTGAGCCTTCTAGTTTTGAATTGCCAATCATTTCTTTTCTCAGGTCTTGGAGCAAAGCCGCGTCGGCCTGTATTTCACCTTCCACTTCAATATGTGGGTGGTTTTCATGCAGAATACGAGCAGCATTAGCCATTTTGCGCGCTTCTTCGTCATCATCACTGCCAAAGTTTGAGTGAGATAGCATGGCGGCCTTTGGTTCGATGCCAAAACGTTTAACGCACTCGGCGGCTTGCAGGGTCATGGCAACAAGGTCGTCGGTGTTAGGGTTGCGATTAACCATGGTGTCGCAAAAGAAATAGACGCCTTTAGGAATAACCACAACGCTCATGGCTGCAATTTTTTCTACGCCTGGTTTTTTATCAAGAATATCGGTGATATGCCCCAGGTGGCGATGATAGTTTCCAACCATGCCGCAAATCATTGAGTCGGCCTTGCCGAGTTTAACGAGTAGGGATGCCAGTACGGTATTTTTTGTACGAACATAGTTTTTAGCCAATGCAATTGAGACGCCTTTGCGTTCCTTTGCCTTGTGATATGTTTCGGCGCATTCTTCAAAGTATGGATTATTGTCAGGCTCGATAATTTCTACATCGTCTTCAAGGTTAATGCTAAGCCCAAGTTCGTTAATAGTGTTTTGAATGACATCTTTACGGCCGATTAAAATAGGCTTGGCTAGGCCGCCGCTAAGTATTTCTTGAATAGCGCGTAGTACCTTTTCGTTTTCCCCTTCGGCGTAAACAACACGTTTAGGTGTTAGTTTAGCTTGTTCGAAAATAGGCTTCATCACCATGCCTGAACGATAAACATAACGCTCAAGTGAGGCTCTGTATTGTGTGAAGTCCTCAATGGGCTTGGTTGCTACGCCACTAGCCATGGCGGCTTTTGCAACCGCAATAGGGATCTCTATAATTAGGTTGGGGTCAAATGGACGTGGGATGAGGTATTCAGGGCCGAATACGGGTGTGCTGCCAGCGTAGCTATCGGTATCGTCATTAACGGCTTTTTGGGCAAGTTCTGACAAAGCATGAATGCAGGCCAGTTTCATTTCTTCGTTAATGGTGCTTGCGCCAACATCCAGCGCGCCTCTGAAAATATACGGGAAGCAGAGTACGTTGTTTACTTGGTTGGGGTAATCAGAACGCCCCGTAGCAATAATGGCATCGCCACGAACGGCTTTAATTTCTTCAGGCAAAATTTCTGGTACAGGGTTGGCCAAAGCAAAAATAATGGGTGAGGCTGCCATTTGCTTAACCATATCTTGAGTCATCATGCCTGCGCGTGAAACACCTAAGAAAATATCTGCACCGACAATAGCCTCTGCTAAAGTGCGTATTTTGGTTTTAGCCGCATAGCGCTGCTTTCTGTCATCCATGCCTTCTGCTCGTCCATCATAGATAACGCCTTTGCTATCGCAAACAAGAATGTTTTCTTGTTTTAAGCCCATTTTAACGAGCATGTCTAAGCACGCGATGCCTGCGGCGCCAGCGCCAGATGCCACTAGTTTGACTTCGCTGATGTCTTTTTTCGCAACTTTAAGCCCGTTAAGTATGGCAGCGGCTGTGATGATGGCTGTACCGTGCTGGTCGTCATGAAACACAGGGATGTCCATGCGCTCGCTGAGTTTCTGTTCGATAAAGAAGCACTCGGGTGCTTTGATGTCTTCAAGGTTTATGCCGCCAAAAGTAGGAGCAAGGCTAGCAACAATGTCGACAAACTTATCAGGGTCTGTTTCGTTGATTTCAATATCAAATACATCAACACCACCAAACTTCTTAAATAAGACGCCTTTACCTTCCATGACAGGTTTAGATGCCAGTGGGCCAATATCCCCAAGACCTAGTACAGCGGTACCGTTGGTGATAACGGCAACTAAGTTACTGCGAGCGGTATAGAGTGCAGCGGTTGATGGGTCTTTGGCTATCTCTAAGCAAGGCTCAGCAACACCTGGACTATATGCTAGAGCAAGATCATCTTGGTTGCTAAGTGTCTTGGTGGCAACTACTTCGATTTTGCCTGGTCTTGGGTGTTGGTGATAGTGAAGGGCGTTTTGGGTGAGCTTATCAGACATATTTTGATTTACCTAAAGACGTAAAAAGGAAGGTGGATTATACGTTAAACTATCGCGTATAAGTATGAACTTAATTTTAACGAAACGGCCTGTTCTTGAAGCGGGTAAATTATGAATGCACTCGAAATAAAACAATTAGAAAAATGTTACGGCAATGGCTTTGTCGCCGTAAAAAATCTTGATTTAGAGGTTAAGCAAGGTGATTTCTTTGCGCTGCTTGGGGCTAATGGGGCGGGTAAATCAACAACAATAGGCATAGTTGCTTCTTTGGTTAATAAAACGTCGGGTTCGATTAAGGTGTTTGGCTGTGATTTAGATGAGGATCCAGAGGGGGTGAAGCGCTGTATTGGTTTGGTGCCGCAGGAATTTAACTTTAATCAATTTGAGAATGTTTTTGATATTGTTGTGGCGCAAGCAGGTTATTACGGTATTCCAAGAAAAAAAGCATTAGAGCGCGCTGAAATTTGTTTGAAGCAATTGGAGTTGTGGGATAAGCGGGATGAGGCGTCGAGAAATTTATCCGGTGGGATGAAGCGCCGTTTAATGATTGCGCGTGCCTTAGTGCATGAGCCTAAACTATTGATTTTAGATGAGCCGACAGCAGGGGTTGATATTGAGATACGTCGATCAATGTGGGAGTTCTTTAAGCAAATAAATGCAGCAGGTACGACCATTATATTGACGACGCATTACTTAGAGGAGGCAGAGAGCCTGTGTAAGCATATTGCTATTATCGATAAGGGTGAGGTTATTGAAAGTACCGATATGAAGAGTTTACTGGAGCGAGCGGATGAAGAATCTTTGATTTTGAGTTTAGATAGCCCAGTCACTGTGTTGCCAGAAATTGCAGGTTGTCAATTCAGCCGTGTTGATGAAAATACATTGTTGGTTAATGTGCAAAAGGATACGGGCTTAAATGCATTGTTTATTGGTTTGGAGGCATTGCAAATAAAAGTGTCGGGAATGCGAAATCAATCTAATCGGCTTGAGCAGTTGTTTTTAAAACTAGTCGATAAAAAAAGGGATTAATTGGATGTTCAGAAAAGAGTATATGGTGGCTTTGCAAACGATTGCGTATAAAGAAGTTAGGCGGTTTTTACGTATATGGGTGCAAACACTACTGCCATCGGTGATTACAACGAGTTTGTATTTTTTAATCTTTGGTACGTTGATAGGTGAGCGGATTGGTAAAATGAATGGCTACAATTATATGGAGTTTATTGTGCCGGGGCTGATCTTGATGACGGTAATCAATAATGCTTATTCAAACGTGGTGTCGTCATTTTATGGAACAAAATTTCAGCATAATATTGAAGAAATGCTGGTGGCGCCTATTCCTTCATGGGTTATTTTAACGGGGTATATTTCCGGTGGTGTGTTTAGAGGGTTGATAGTCGGTGTTTTGGTCACAATGGTTTCACTGTTTTTTGCCGACTTAACGATAGCGAATCCATTAATGATGGTGGTGGTTTTTCTACTAACAGGTGTTTTATTTTCCACGGCAGGGTTTATAAATGCCGTGTATGCGCAGAGTTTTGATGATATTTCCATTGTTCCAACGTTTGTATTAACTCCGTTGGTGTACCTTGGTGGTGTCTTTTATTCTATAGAAATGCTGCCAGAGTTTTGGCAGAAGCTGTCTATGTTAAACCCTGTTTTTTATATTATTGATGTCTTCCGATTTAGCATTCTAGGCGAATCCGATATTTCTGTAGTAAGTGGTTTCACAGTTATTATGGCTTTCATTGTTTGCTTAATCTTATTCAGTTTAAGACTATTGAATAAGGGAGTTGGAATTAAGAATTAGAAGTTTAAAATATTGAATATAGGTGTCAAATATAGTAAAATCCGGCAAGTTTTTCGTGCTGTTTTGAAGTGTTTGGTGGCTGTTGCTAGTCGCTTATTACAGATGTCAGTACGTGAGTAAATGAAACCAATTAATAAGAAGCCTAATCAATGACTCACTTTAAGATTAAAAAAGGTTTGGATTTGCCTATTACAGGCGAGCCAGATCAAGTAATTTCAGAAGGTAATCAGGTTTCCAGTGTTGCCCTTGTTGGCAAAGATTACATCGATATGAAGCCTACCATGCTAGTAAAGGAAGGTGATCGAGTAAAACTGGGGCAAATCCTATTTAGCGATAAGAAAATCGAGGGCGTTAACTTTACGTCACCAGGTAGTGGAATCGTTAAGGGTATTAACCGCGGTGAAAAGCGTGCGTTACGTACGGTTGTTATCGAATTAGATGGTGATGAAAAAGTTGAATTCGCCAAATACTCAGTGGATAAGCTAGCCGGGCTTGATGCCGTTGCGGTTATGCATAACCTAGTTGATTCAGGCTTATGGACAGCATTTAGAACGCGTCCGTTTAGTAAAATTCCTGCGTCATCAACTCGACCTGTTGCTATTCATGTGTCAGCTATGGACACTAACCCACTGGCGGCCGATCCAGCAGTTGTGATTGCTGCTGATGCTGATGCCTTTAAAAATGGTTTAACAGTATTGTCTCGCTTAGTTGAGGATAAGCTTTACGTTAGTAAGGCTACTGGGGCTGCAGTCGACGTACCTAATATGGTTGATGTCGTTGAATTTTCGGGTCCTCACCCTGCGGGCTTGTCTGGTACACATATGCATTTTATTAGCCCTGTTAGCGCGAAAAAGATTTCGTGGACGATTGGCTATCAAGATGTTATTGCCATCGGTAAATTATTTACGACAGGCCTGTTGAACGTTGAACGTGTTATTTCTTTAGCTGGTCCTTTAGCTAAAAAGCCGCGTTTAATTAAAACTAGGGTCGGCGCAAATACTGATGAGCTAGTGAAAAATGAGTTAACAGCCGATAATGTACGGGTTATTTCAGGTTCAGTTTTTTCTGGCACTAAAGCAGCAAATTGGGCGTCATATTTAGGTCGTTACCACGTTCAGTTGTCATTACTGCAAGAAGGTCGTGAGAGACAAGTGCTTGGCTGGTTAAATCCTGCCGGTGAAAAGTTCTCATTTACCAATGTTTTGTTTTCAAGTTTTAGTCGTAGTAAAAAGATTGCATTTGATACGTCTGCACATGGTAGTCCTCGAGCGATTGTTCCAATTGGTGTGTTTGAAGGAGTTATGCCTTTAGATATATTACCCACTCAATTGTTACGTGCCTTAGTAGTGTTGGATGTTGATTCGGCTGAGCTACTAGGAGCATTAGAACTGGATGAAGAAGATTTAGCTCTATGCTCATTTGTCGATTCAGGCAAGCATGATTTTGGTATGGCGCTACGCGCTAATTTGGCTCACATCGAGAAGGAGGGGTAATGTCTCGTATAAGGAATTATTTAGACTCAATACACCCACACTTTGCTAAAGGTGGACAGTATGAGAAGTATTACGCGATTTATGAAATGGTTGATACCTTTTTATATACACCTAAGGATGTAACTGCGGGTTCAACTCATGTTCGTGATGCTTTGGATTTAAAACGCGTAATGACTTATGTGTTTATCGCAGCGTTACCTTGCGTCATTATGGCTATGTGGAACACAGGTCATTTAGCTAATGCAGCAATGGCTGATTTAGGCTTAACTTCGTTAGATTCATGGCGTGGTTTGGTTACTAATATGGTGGGCTATAACCCAGACAGTATTCTTGCCTGTATGGTTCATGGTGCAATGTATTATGTGCCCATATATCTGGTGACATTGGTTGTTGGTGGTATTTGGGAAGTTATTTTTGCAGTTGTTCGTGGGCATGAAGTTAATGAAGGTTTCTTTGTAACCTCAATGCTTTACTCATTGATTCTTCCTGCAACGACACCCCTTTGGCAAGTGGCACTTGGCATTACGTTTGGCGTGGTTATTGGTAAAGAAGTATTCGGTGGAACCGGTAAAAACTTCTTAAACCCTGCATTAACAGGACGTGCATTCTTGTTCTTTGCTTATCCTGCGCAAATGTCTGGTGATGCTATTTGGACTGCCGTTGATGGTTTCAGTGGTGCAACTGCATTAGGCGTTGCTGCTTCGGGTGGTATTGATGCGGTGATGGCTTCAGGTATTACTTGGATGGATGCTTTTGTTGGAACAGTGCAGGGTTCAATCGGTGAAACATCAACGATTGCCTGTTTAATTGGTGCTAGTTTCTTGTTGTATACCCGTATTGCCTCATATCGAATTATGCTGGGTATTTTGGCTGGAATGATCGTTACGAGTACCTTGTTTAACTTAATTGGTAGTGACTCTAATCCAATGTTTAATATGCCTTGGCATTGGCATTTGGTCTTGGGTGGCTTTGCATTCGGTACTGTATATATGGCAACAGACCCAGTGAGTTCTGCAATGACAAATACTGGGCGCTGGGTGTTTGGTTTGTTAATTGGTCTGATGGTGGTGTTAATTCGTGTGGTTAACCCAGCTTTCCCTGAAGGCATGATGCTTGCCATCTTATTCGCCAATATGTTTGCACCGTTGATTGACTACTTTGTTGTGCAGTCAAACATCAAAAGAAGGGAGAAAAGAAATGCCTAATGAAAATCAAAGCAAGCCAGCAAGTGTCTGGAATTTCCTTGCGTTGCCAAATGATAGTACGGCTAAAACATTCATTATGGCTACCTTGGTATGCCTAGTTTGTGCGGTGTTCGTATCTGTTTCTGCGGTGGCTTTAAAACCTTTGCAAATATTAAACAAGGAACTGGATAAGAAAAAGAACATTCTACAAGTCGCAGGCTTATATCAAGATGGTGACGATATTGAAGCGGCTTTTTCTAAAATCGATATTAAGTTGATTGATTTAGCAACGGGTGAATATTCAACGGAGCTTGACGCTGCAACGTACGACGAAAGAAAAGCCGCTAAAGATCCTGCTCTTAATGTTCAAATTGAGAAAAGTAATGATTTAGCCAGCATAAGAATGCGTCCTAAGTTAATGCCTGTTTATCAAGTTAAAGAAAACGGCGTTGTGAAACAGCTAATTCTTCCAGTTAACGGCTACGGTTTATGGTCAACACTTTATGGTTTTCTAGCGGTAGAAAGTGATGGACAAACAATTGTCGGTTTAAGCTATTACGAGCATGCAGAAACACCGGGTTTAGGTGGAGAAGTAGATAATCCTAAATGGAAGAAAATTTGGGCAGGTAAGAAAATTTATACCGACAATGGCGATGTGGCTATTAAAGTTATTAAAGGTATGGTTATACCTGGCTCCAAGGGTGAGCAATACCATGTTGATGGTTTAGCTGGTGCGACACTGACAAGCCGTGGTGTAAGTAATATGCTGAAATATTGGATGGGTTCAGAAGGGTATAAAAACTACTTAACTAAAATCCAAGCAAACGGAGTATAAAATGAGTAATGACACAAAAAAAATCATATTAGATCCGTTAATTGACAATAACCCAATTGGCTTGCAAGTTTTGGGTGTTTGTTCAGCTTTAGCGGTGACAACAAATCTTGGAACAGCCTTGGTTATGACGTTAGCTTTAACTGCGGTAACAGCGTTTTCAAACTTATCTATAAGTATGATTCGTAACCATATCCCAAGTGCGATCCGAATTATTGTTCAAATGACGATTATTGCTTCATTAGTAATTGTTGTTGATCAAGTACTTAAAGCCTATGTTTATGACTTAAGTAAGCAACTGTCTGTATTTGTTGGCTTGATTATTACAAACTGTATTGTGATGGGACGTGCGGAAGCATTTGCGATGAAAAACCCACCAGGCGTCAGCTTTTTTGATGGGATAGGTAATGGTTTGGGCTATGGCTTGGTATTAATGCTTGTTGGAACGTTCCGTGAACTGTTAGGCTCGGGCAAACTATTTGGCATTGAAATCTTATCAACAGTTAATGATGGCGGTTGGTATGTACCAAATGGTTTGATGCTACTTCCACCAAGTGCGTTCTTCATTATTGGTTTATTAATTTGGGCTTTACGTGTATGGCGTCCAGTACAAGTAGAAGCTGCTGACTTCAAAATTAAAGAAGTTAACGGAACGGAGGCAGTGTAATGGAAGCGTATATTAGTTTATTTGTTCGTGCGGTTTTTGTTGAAAATCTCGCGTTATCATTCTTCCTTGGAATGTGTACTTTCTTAGCGGTATCGAAGAAAGTATCGACTGCAATGGGTCTAGGTATCGCCGTTATTTTGGTGCAAACCTTAACCATGCCACTGAATAACATCCTATACCAAGGCGTGTTGAAAGCAGGTGCATTAGATTGGCTAGGTTTGCCTGAAGTTGATTTAAACTTCCTTGGCTTAATTAGTTATATTGGTGTTATTGCAGCGGTTGTACAAATTCTTGAAATGGCAATGGATAAATATGCTCCTGCCTTGTACAACGCATTGGGCGTGTTTTTACCGCTAATTACTGTGAACTGCGCTATTCTGGGTGGCTCATTGTTCATGGTAGAGCGTGATTACAACCTAAGTGAAAGTGTGGTATTTGGCTTTGGTAGTGGTTTAGGTTGGGCTTTAGCTATTACTGCTATCGCTGGTGTTAGAGAAAAACTTAAATATTCAGATGTACCAGAAGGGTTGCGTGGATTAGGTATTACCTTTATCACAGCAGGTCTTATGGCTATGGGCTTTATGGCATTCTCTGGTATTCAACTGTAATAGGAAATTAGCATGTTAGAAATTAGTTTAGGTATTGCATTTTTTACCGCGATTGTATTAGTTCTTGTTGTTATTATTCTTGCCGCCAAATCAAAATTGGTTGCAGAAGGTAATGTCAATATTCTAATTAATGGTGAAAAAACAGTTCAAGCACCTGTAGGTAGCAAGTTATTAGGTGCTTTAGCAGATGCACAGTTATTTGTTCCTTCAGCTTGTGGTGGCGGTGGCACATGTGGCCAGTGTAAAGTACGAGTAAGCGAAGGCGGTGGCTCTATGTTACCGACTGAGGGCGCTCACATTAATAAAGGTCAAGAGCGTGATGGCGAAAGGTTATCTTGCCAGTTAACGGTTAAGCAAGACATGAAAATTGAGGTGCCAGAAGAAGTCTTTGGCGTCAAAAAATGGGAATGTACTGTTAAGTCGAACCATAACGTTGCGACGTTTATTAAAGAGCTTGTTTTAAGCCTACCAGAAGGTGAAGACGTTGGTTTCCGTGCCGGTGGTTATATTCAAATTGAATGTCCTCCTCATGTAGTCGACTATAAAGACTTTGATATTGAAGAAGAGTATCACTCTGATTGGGATCATTTTAATATCTGGCGTTATAAGTCAGTAGTTGAAGAGGACGTATTGCGCGCCTATTCAATGGCTAACTACCCAGAAGAAGAAGGCATCATTATGCTTAATGTGCGTATTGCTTCGCCTCCTCCTCGTGGACCAGATACAATTCCACCTGGGCAAATGTCTTCATATATCTTTAACTTGAAACCAGGTGATAAGGTGACTATCTCAGGCCCTTATGGTGAGTTCTTCGCTAAAGAAACAAAAGCTGAAATGATTTTTGTTGGTGGTGGTGCGGGTATGGCTCCAATGCGTTCACATATTTTCGATCAATTACGTCGAATTAAAACTGACCGTAAAATGTCATTTTGGTATGGCTCTAGAAGTTCAAAAGAAATGTTCTACGTTGAAGATTTCGATATGTTGGCCAAAGAAAATGATAATTTTGATTGGCATGTTGCATTGTCAGATCCACAACCTGAAGATAATTGGACTGGGCTTACTGGCTTTATCCATGATGTGTTATTTGAGGAATACTTGAAAAACCATCCTGCTCCTGAAGATTGTGAATTCTACATGTGTGGACCTCCAATGATGAATGCAGCGGTTATTAAAATGCTGCAAGATTTAGGCGTCGAAGATGAAAATATTATGCTTGATGATTTTGGTGGTTAATTGAGCTTGAATATCCAACCCGTTAAAAACATAATGTTTTTAACGGGTTTTTTTATACTCACAGCTTTATTAATAGGCTGTGAACCCGCTGCACCGAAGGCTATTTCAATAACGGGTAATACCATGGGGACGAGTTATCATATAAAAGTGATAGCTGATAACTTGCCTCCACAAGAGACATTGAAAAAAGAAGTGGATGACAAGCTAGTTGAGGTTAACGGTGTGTTTTCAACTTATATTGAGTCGTCTGAAGTTTCAAGACTAAATGCATATCAAGGTAGTGAGTGGAGTGAAATATCAGAAGAATTTGTTCGTTTAACGGAGCAAGCTTTAGAGCTAAGTCGTTTAACTGATGGTGCCTATGATGTAACCGTGGGGCCGTTAGTTAATCTTTGGGGGTTTGGTCCAAACTTTACCGAAAGTGATGTTCCAGACGATGTAGACATTCAACGTGCATTAACAAATATCGGCTATAAAAACATCATTTTAGATGTTAATGAAAATAAACTTAAAAAGCTAAATCCAAATGTCTATGTTGATTTTTCATCAATAGCAAAAGGCTACGGTGTTGATCAAGTCGCTAAACTCATTGAAGCCAAAGGATACCAAAACTATATGGTTGAAATTGGTGGTGAAATGAGAGTCAGTGGTATTAACGGAGAGCAGAGTAAGTGGCGTATCGCTGTTGAAAAGCCAGATGCTAGTACTAGAGCGGTTCAACGAATTATTCAACTCAGCAATACAGCGATAGCGACTTCAGGTGACTATCGTAATTTCTTTGTTAGAGATGGGCGGCGCTTTTCACATACATTAGACCCGACTACGGGTAGCCCCGTGGATCATTCGTTAGCATCAGTAACGGTCTTATCACCGAGTAGTACAATGGCGGATGCTTGGGCAACAGCTTTTATGGTGCTAGGTGCTAAAAAAGGGTACGATCTAGCTATGCAAAATGAATTAGCTGTATTGTTTTTAATTAAAGATGGGGCGAGTGTTGAAGAAATTATGACGCCGTATTTTAAAAAATTGATAGAGGAGAGTTCATTATGACTACATTTTTAGTAACATTTTTAGTGTTTATATTATTTGTAGCTGCGATGGCAGTAGGTGTTATATTCAGTAATAAAAAAATCAGTGGAAGTTGTGGCGGATTAAACAATGTTGATGGTATGGAAGGCGATTGCCTACTCTGTAGCAATAAAAAATGCGATAAAAATAAAGCTGCTTAGCTTTTCCATTATTGTTGTTAATTATAAAAACTAGCTTGAAGGAGGGCTTATGCTTAAATCAGTTTTAATTAAAGATTACATGGCTACAAATTTAATAACATTCACCGCAGAAATGCCAATTTCTGAGGCTATTAAATTTCTTAATTCACATAAAATTTCTGGCGCACCTGTTGTTGATGCAAAAGGCACATTAAAAGGAATTTTATCTGAAAAGGATTGTTTAAAAGTAGCTCTACAATCAAGTTATTATGAAGATTGGATGGCTGGATCTGTTGCTGAATATATGACCGCTGATGTTGAGACGGTTTTAGACAGTGCCAGTGTGGTTGACTTAGCTGATAAGTTTATCAAGTCGTCGCTAAAACGCTACCCCGTCCTTAATGAAAACGGTGCGTTAGTCGGTCAAATTAGTCGAAGTGATGTATTGCGTGCATTAGAAGTGCTTTGGTAAGCCTTGGCTGATACATTCTATTGGTACGATTATGAAACGACAGGCATTGACCCTAGGCGGGATCGTGTCGTTCAGTTTGCAGGTATTCGGACAGACCAAAA
>Ga0209826_1001370_pt1 | contig 16985 bp, 16 predicted proteins | sample GOMGulsemesocosm_5_FD_184637 | JGI IMG/M metagenome (GOLD analysis project Ga0209826, IMG submission 184637) | Methane-oxidizing microbial communities from mesocosms in the Gulf of Mexico - GOM15C Gulf of Mexico (SPAdes) (version 2) | ecosystem: Environmental > Aquatic > Marine > Cold seeps... | reverse complement strand
GTTAATCATTTAATGGAACTTTCTTCCGATATATCTTCTGAAATAAAACAACGTATTGAACAAGCTATTCTTAATTCAATCGTTGAAGTTAACTCTGCTGGAAATAGACACTATTCAATTTCTGTCAGCTCAACGGCTTTTGAAGGGCTCACTCAAGTTAAACAGCATCAAATGGTTTATGCTGCAATTAAAGACTTAATGGCAGGTGACCTTGCGCCCATACATGCGATTGATCAATTAAATATTCAAAGCAGTTAATACAATGCTGTAGGAGCGTCCGCCAATGTCGTTAAGTTAAGCCTTGTAGCCTTGATGAAACGAAGTGGAATCAAGGTTTATCTGTGAAACTCCTTGATTTCGCTACGCTGCATCAAGGCTACATATGCTCTGGTTTTCTTAACTTAACGGCATTGGAGCGTGTCCGCCCTCGGCGCGATTGTTTTAAGCGATAAAAATAAGATAAAGGAAAATTTATGAATGAGGTTAGCCCCCCATCAAAGCTAAAAACAATATTTATTTTAGTTTCTATGTTGATAGCCATTTATGCCATATTAGGTTTTTCCATATTACCTGCGGTGCTATCAAAGCAAATTCCTCTTATTGCTAAAGAACAATTGAATCGTGACGTTCACATTAAAGACATTCAATTTAATCCATTTTCTTTAGAAACTTCTATTCATGGTTTACAAATAGATGAAATTGATAGTCGAGCCTTTGTTAAGTTTGAGAAACTTTACCTTAATCTTGCTGTTTTAAAATCAATTTCCAGCTTGTCATTAGTTATTGATCAGGTTCTACTTGAATCACCTTACGTATCTGTTATTAGAGATACGCAGGCTAATTTTAATTTCTCCAGTTTAGTCCCAACAGACGAACAAAAAGAAATACAAAAAACAGAAGAAACAGAAGAGGGTGAGATTTTTCCCATTACTATTGCTCTATTATCCATTTCTAAAGGCAAAATAAGCTGGACAGATAATATTCATTCTCAAGGTCAGCGAGAAGATATTTATCCCTTAAATTTAAAAATAGATAATTTTACAACCATTATTAATAAACAATCTGACCTGGGTTTTTCATTAAAATTTGCTTCAGGTGGACACTTTGATTGGCGTGGTGAAATAAAACTCAACCCTTTTGAGTCCCAAGGTCATATAGAACTTAATAATATAAATTTTCATAAAGTTTGGAAACTATTTTTGCAAGACTCAGTAAATTTTACTGTTTTAAAAGGGACTGAGTTAATCAAAGCTGACTATCAATTTAGTAGTTCTGAGCAGTTAACTCAACTTCTTATTACTAAAGCAGATATCTCCTTGCTTGATATTCAACTTGCAGAAAAAGATGTGAATGATGTCGTGATCTCAATTCCAGAATTTAAAGTTCAGGGAATTTCTTTTGATCTGTTAGAACAAAACATTGAAATTGAAAATATTGATTCAAAAGATGCTCAATTTATCAGCTGGCTAACAGCTGATGGAAAAATAAACTACCAAGATCTCTTTGCTAGTCAAGACCAAGCACTTCAAAGCCCAACAACGGCAACTGATGTTTCTAATCAAAGCAATTCAAAGCCATGGAATGTATTAGTAAAGCAATTAGCTATAAATAACTATGCTTTTAATTTTACAGATAAGACTTTAGCATCCCCCAAACCTATAAACTTATCAGCCATTAATTTAACGTCAGAACAACTGACAAATCAACAAGGGGCTTCATTACCATTTAATCTGGCACTTGATTTTAATGAGACAGGAAATTTAGCTGTAAAAGGTCATGCTGTTCTAGAACCTTTAAACTCTGAAGTTCAATTGGATATTGGGAATATTGCACTTAAAGACTTTCAACCTTATGTGAGTCAATTTGCCAAGCTCGACATTATTTCTGGTTTCTTTAACCTGAAAGCTAATATAGCAGTCCAGCAACCAAAAGAAATGCCGCTCGCAATTACTTTTAAAGGGGATAGCCACATTGATAAATTGGCTACGCGCGACCAAATTTCCAATAAAGATTTTGTTAACTGGGAAAAATTAAGCTTAAAAAAAATAGATTTAGACTTAGCTGCTAATAAGTATATTATTGATACTGTAAAAGTTGAGCAACCCTATGCTCGTGTGTTGATCAGAAAAGACAAATCAATCAATTTAACAGATATAATGATTGAAAAGTCCGAAGATAAAAAGCAATCAGAGGTGAAACAAGCTACTGAACAAAAACAAACGGCAGAAGTTGATTTTAAAATCAATCATTTTCTAATGACTGAAGGTAAATCATACTTTTCAGATAAGTCACTCATATTGCCTTTCTCTGCTCATATTAATCACTTAAAAGGTGAAGTTAAAGGTATTTCATCGGCAAAAAATGCAGAAATAAAAGTTGTATTAGATGGCAATGTTGCGGATATTTCCCCAGTGACAATAAGAGGAAACATATTACCCTCCAAGGGTAATTCTGATTTTAAAGTCGATTTTACCAGTATGCCTTTACCCTTAATGACACCTTATATGGCTGAGTTTGCAGGGCGTAAAATTGAAAAAGGTAATATGTCCTTAAACTTTAAATATAAGATTCGTAGCAATCAACTCGAAGCATCAAATAATTTATTAATAGATCAATTAGTGCTGGGGGATACTGTTGAAAACCCTGAGGCAGTTTCTTTACCTCTTGGTTTAGCCATTGCTTTATTACAAGATAGTGACGGTAAAATTAACTTAGATGTTCCTGTTACTGGTGACTTAGATAACCCTGAATTCAGTGTGGCTAGCCTTATTTTTGATGCATTAAGTAATGTACTTATAAAGATTGTAAGTTCTCCTTTTAATGCAATAGCTTCACTCATCGGTAGTGATGAAGATATGAGTATCATTTTATTTTCAGCGGGTGAGTCTACTCTAAATAAAAGCCAGACTGAAAAACTAGATGGTTTAGCGGTTGCTCTTCTAGAGCGCCCAGTTTTAAAACTTGAAATAGAAGGAGCTGCTTATTCGAAGCAAGATTGGCCAAAAATGCAATTAGCTGCTTTAAATAAGCAAATTTTACAATTACGAATTGATGAGTTGATTAAAGAAAACAGCAAACAGGCTCTACCCAAAACATTAGATTCAAATGATAAAGATTATAAGCGCTTATTAGCTGATCTTTTTATTACAAAATTCCCTGATTTAGCGGATAAATCCATATTCGGCGCACCCCAGTTAAAAACTCCAAATTCAGAAGATTTTTATACTGTTGCACAAAGTAAATTATCCTTAATAATTCCGCCTGATGAGCATTTTTTATATGACCTTTCTGTTGCAAGGGCAAAAACAGTCGCAAGTTATTTAATTGGAAAAGAAATCAATGTGAATAGAATCTTTTTACTTAATGCGAAAGTTATTGAAGAAAGTAAAGATAATACAATTACAACATCACTTAGTTTAACGACTGATTAAATAATACTTCCTGATTACGTATAAGCTTCAGCCAGTCCAATCATACTATAAGGTGCTTTAAGCCCTCGCCCCAAGAGGGGAGAGGGTTGGGTGAGGGGAAATAAGAATAAGGTTCTCTATTCCTTGTTCTTTAATCTCTTTAAAAAACAAAAGAAACGTTTGACGAAGAGAGTTGTTTAACTTCCCCTCACCCAAACCCTCTCCCCACCTGGGGCGAGGGCTTAAGAGAAAACCCCACGCACTCATCAGGTTTAACTGAAACTCATGGGTAATACGGTAATACTTTGGGATAGCTTTTATATCTCAATGGATGTATTGATTACGACCTATTTTTTATCTCTACGCGTTAAAATCTTATCTAGTTGATTAGCAAACGCTTGTCTATCCGCTTGGCTTAATGCGGATGGGCCACCTGTTTCTAAGCCACTAGAACGCAGTGTATCCATAAAGTCTCGCATATTAAGACATTCTTTAATATTTTGAGCTGTATATAACTCACCTCGATGATTTAAAGCAACAGCACCTTTTTCAATCACCTCTGCTGCTAAAGGAATATCGCCTGTAATGACTAAATCATCAGACTCAACTCTTAATGCAATTTCATTGTCTGCCACATCAAAGCCCTTAGCTACTTGCATAAACTTAATTGTTTTCGACGGAGGTAATTGAATAAACTGATTGGCAACAAAAGTGACTAACACACTCGTTCTTTCACCCGCCCTACACAATATATCTTTATTTACAACTGGACATGCATCGGCATCAACCCATATTTTCATAATTTTAATAACGTATTTCTAGTAAATATATTTAGGAAGCATCAGAGTTTTTAATACAAATGTTTTCAGTTTCCTTAAGTCGCCACATAAATAGTAATAATATGCTTCCCATCAGCAATAAACCAAATTGCAACTGAATCCTGCCATGAAGTATTCCTATAGACATTGCAAATGTAACAACAATAAGCATCATCGCTTTAATTTTTGTACCACGAGCAATAGATCGGTTTTCTTCCCATTGTTGTAAATCATTCCCAAACCAACGATTGTTAAGTAGTATTTTATGAAATCGTGGTGAACTATTAGCAAAACATGTAAGAGCTAGAAGCAAAAATGGCGTGGTGGGTAAAACAGGCAATAAAGCACCAATCATTCCCAGTATGACAAAGGTTATACCTAAAGACATCAGTAGATATTTTTTGATTTTTTTACGCATTTTAATAAAACAATCATATTTCAAGTATTCTTATTATAGCAATCATCTTAACCCAACAGAATAAGATAGGTTATTTGATCATATTCTTTAAAAATTAATCTATAATTAATTAATGAAACCCTAAATCTTTTGTACAAATAGACTATGCATGACTCGATAGACATTTTTCCGTGGAATGAAAATTTTAATACGGGTTTTACGGAAATTGATGAACAGCATAAAGTATTCGTTAGTCTAATTAACCAGCTTGCCTCCTCTCTTGGAAATGAATCAGATCGGAGTTTGTTAGATGAATCTTTTGAAAAATTAGCTGATTATGCAGTCTATCATTTTCAATCAGAGGAACGTATTTGGGAAAAATTTTTTCCTTCAGACTCTAGTTTAAAAATCCATAAAGAAAATCACCTCTCTTTTCTGACTGCCGTTAAGGAATTAAAAAAAGAAGAGTTAAGCAAACCCTTAAATGAAGTTATAGAAGATGTTTTATCATTTCTAACACACTGGTTGGCACACCATATCCTAGACAGTGATATGCGTATGAGTAAAGTCGTTTCTTATATGAAATCAGGCTTGTCTTTAGAGAGTGCTCAAAAGCAAGCCGATATAACAATGTCTGGTTTTATGAACACAATGCTAGATACGACTCTTTCAATGTATGATCATTTATGTACTCGCACACTTGAGTTAAACAAAGAAATCAATGAAAAAAACAAAATAGAAAACCAACTATTGTTAGCCTCTAGTGTGTTTGAACATACTTTAGATGGTATTTGTATTACAGACATTAATCATTTAATTATTAGTACTAATCCTTCCTTTTCTAAAATCACAGGATATAACGCTGAAGAAGTCATTGGTAAAAACCCAAAATTCCTTAGCTCTGGGAAACAAGACTCTGCTTTTTATAAAGGAATGTGGGAAGCAATCGATAAAAAAGGCTTTTGGCAAGGAGAAATCTGGAATCGGAGAAAAAATGGCGAGCTTTATCCGGAGTTACTCACTATTTCCCCTATAATTGATAAGAGTGAGGTTATTACTCATTATATTGGATTATTCAGAGATATTTCATTTAGCAAAAAACAACAAGAAAAGCTTGAGTTAATGGCTCATTATGACGTCCTCACTCAATTACCTAACAGAATTTTACTTGCGGATCGATTTACCAAAGCAATTGCACACAGTAATCGCACTCAAACACAATTAGCTATTTGTTTTCTTGATCTTGATGATTTCAAACCTGTAAATGATAAATATGGTCATGATGTAGGTGACCAATTACTTATAGAAGTTGCCAAAAGAATTGCGCTTAATTTAAGAGAAGAAGACACTGTTTCCCGTCATGGTGGAGATGAATTTTTGCTTTTATTAGGCGATATTGATACCTTTACTCAATGTGCTCAGTTGTTAAGTCGTCTTATCCATAGATTAGCCCAACCTTACATTATCAATAATCTTTCAATATCAATAAGTGCTTCAATTGGGGTTACTTTATACCCCATAGATAACACTGACTTAGATACATTAATGCGGCATGCGGATCAAGCAATGTATCAAGCAAAACTTGCGGGTCGAAACCAGTACAGCTTATTTAACGCTGAACAAGATTTGCTTGTCATACAAAAGCATGAGCAACTCCAGGAAATAGAACTGGCATTATCTAATAATCAAATGCAATTATATTACCAGCCAAAAGTTAATATGAAAACAGGAGAGGTTTTTGGTGCAGAGGCTTTAATTAGATGGATTCACCCAGAAAAAGGGGTTATTGCTCCTTTAAAATTTTTACCTATTATTGAATCCACACCTTTAGAAATCACACTTGGAAACTGGGTTATTAATGAAGCATTAAGTCAACTGAAAGAATGGAAAGATCAAGATATTGAAATTGAAGTCAGTGTTAATATTTCCTCATTCCATTTGCAATCTTCAACATTTATTTATGATTTAGAAACAACTTTAGCGCTATACCCAACCGTTAATTCTAAAAAATTACAACTCGAAATTTTAGAAAGTAGTGCGTTGAGTGATCTTGAGTCTATTGGAAACTGTATCCAGTCCTGTATAGATACTTTAGGTGTTAACATCGCCTTAGATGACTTTGGAACAGGCTATTCTTCTTTAAATCACTTAAGGCATTTGGCTGCTAAAACTATAAAAATTGACCAATCCTTTGTAAGAGATTTATTGGATGACCCAGATGACCAAGCCATTATTGATGGTGTTATTGCATTAGCAAATTCATTTAACCGTTATGTTATTGCTGAAGGCGTTGAAACAACGGAACATGGTCTGATGTTGCTTATGATGGGCTGCGATAAAGTCCAAGGTTATGGTATTGCAAAGCCAATGCCCGCCACTGATTTCCCTAAGTGGCTAAAAAATTATCAACCGAATCAGCAATGGATATCCTGTATAAATAGCACTATTTCATTAAAAGAAAAGAAAATAAAGCAATTCAAACTGAGTCTAAATCAGTGGCAGCGTAATTTTGAAAAGAATATACAGTCAACTACTGAGCAGAAAAATAACTGGCCTATAATAAAACGAAAAAAATGTCATTCTGGTATTTGGTTAATACGCATGAAAGAAGAGCAACTTTTCAATAGTCATTGGTTAATAAAACTAGATCAAGCTCATGATTCAATGCATGACATAGCTGATGATTTATTTAATCTATATCAAAATGGCCATTTAGAAGTTGCAAGAAGTAAGCTTAAGGAAATTAGATTAGCTTTTACCAAAATGCATGAACTTTTAGACAATATACCTAATCAAGCTTAATTTTCGACAGGCTGTTTTTTTATAGACGATGCAAGTACGACCAATGCCCAACCTCTAAAACTCACATCGACACTTAATGAAAATGCTAAAAACCATGCTGCAGATATTGGCCAGTCAACCCATATTAGCATTCCCAATATAATTGAAATAACACCTGTTATTCTGTTTGACATAGGATTGGGTACTTGAGCAACAGATAATAAAATATTTCGATATATTCCTTGAGTAAGGAGATAACCAACAATTAATAGATGAAGATCTTCTGGAATTCCATTAACAGAAAAAAGGACTAAAAGACCAACAACAACATCTAATACCCCACCCTGTATATTGACTAAAAAACCTTGTGCCGTATTTGTAGAAAAAGCATCTAGGCAACGTAATATTCCCACTATAAACACCACAATACCAATCACTGGAAGCCATGAAAAATTTTCACCAAGCATATAAACTTGTGGAGCAACAATGCATAAGCTTGCTACAGTTCCTCCAGCTAAAACCATAAGTGATCCACGAAGGGTGTACCAAATTGGGTTTGATGTGAATTGTTTTAATTCGGTAGATTTATTTTCTGTCATTTTATTTGTTATTATTTTATGAAAAATGTAGTAAGTCACCCTGTTTATCAAAGGCTAAATATTTTGATAAGTCTCCACCATTCTGTACTGTTTGAACCATCATTTTAAGAGGTTCATCTGCTTGCTCCGCTGTCGGTTGTATCCCATTAATGCCAGCAAGACAAGCGACTATAACAATACTCCAGTCCTGTTCCATTTGTTTAGATTCCTTAACTAAATCAGAAAAGTCAGTGAGTTCAGCTAAGTCTTTATCAACACACATAATAGCCTGTAACTCGCCCCCTTGTCCTGATTGGAATTGTTCCTGATCGTCCTCATTATGATCATCAGGTAATGAAGCTTGCAGAAAAACGAACAGGAATCTTTGAGGCTCTTCTTGGAGCTTGCCTACGGCTAATAAACTTTGATAATCAGTTATTTCAATCATATTTTTTTATATTTCTGGTCTTCAATTAATTGTTCAATGGCATTAACAGACGATGTGATAGCATTATATTTAGCGTAATCTGCTTGTAGTATTTTCGCCTTTTGTTTAAAAGAGGGATTATGTAATAAACGGTTTACCGCATTTTTAATGTCAGCTGCCGAAGGTGTTTGTGTCCTAAGATTAATTCCCGCTCCAGAATACTCAACTCTTGCGGCAACTTCCATTTTATCTTCAGTTGCACCCGCAATAATCAGAGAAACAGCATGTGCTAATGCATTCTGCACCCCTCCTAAGCCACCATTAGAAACCATTATATCAATATGAGGTAATACATTTCCAAAAGGAATAAATGGTTTTGCATGCATATTTTCGGGTAAATCTGTGAGTTCACCCTTTTCAACGGGAACAATCAATACAGTAACAGGCAAATCTTTTAATGCTTCAATCGCGGGGTTGATCAAATTATCAAGATTTTTAGCAACAGTTCCCTGATTAATTAAGATAATAGGCAATTTTTTATCAATAGTTGCTGTCCACCAGTCAGGCATAACATAATCTTCATCAGGCGCATTTAGCAGAGGCCCTACAAATTGAACATGGCTGGGTATATTCTTTCTAGGATATTCAAATAAAATAGATGTTGTTTGTAAAACAAGGTTAGGAATCTCCACTGCTTTTGTAAAAAAATATTTATCAAAATGAGTAAGTCCTACTTTTTCACGAATTGAATTAATATGTGATTGCACATCTTTAAATAATATTTTTTCAAAGAGTAAATTCAATACATTATTTCTTAATTTAGTTAAAAAAGTATCTCCTGGTAATAGGCCAAGCCCAAAAGGTGCAATATTTTTTTCAGGCAAACTAAAGGGGAAAACTGAAAGTCGGACGCTCGGCACCCCCCCTAATTCAGTAAGCCAATGACCTGCTGCCATAAAACTATCGCAAACAATCACCTCTGCATGAAAATCATCTAATACTCGATTAAGGCATTCAAGCGTATCAGGGATTTGATCATATACAATATGTTTTAAATATTGTTTTATCTGAGCCAAGCCTTTTTTATTTTTTAATTCAGGAAAAAAATCATAAACATCTAGCTCCCCTGGATCCCATTGCTTAGGAAGAGGAAAAAATATTGCACCCACTTTTTCCACTCGAGCTTTAAATTGACTACCCGTGATACAAACGACCTCATGATCTCGCTTAAGTAAGGCTTTAATAATAACAATACAAGGATTGAAATGCCCCTCAGCAGGTTCAACTAAGAATAATATTTTACTCATTTTTTAATTTCTCCTAATTAACCCGATAATTTATTAAGCAATAATTATATGATTAATGACTAAAGTTTATCGCTATATTCATCTAATTTAGCAGTGTATGAAGGCTATATTTATAAATAGTTAATCGAATGCCCTACCCTAAAGTAAAAAAATATGACTCTGGATTTGATATTTTTTTATCTTTTATAAATTCGTAAACAATCTTTAAAAGAGACTATGCCTGGCTGGGACATGACTATGCTTATTTATTAATAATAAATAAGCTCAACATTATATAGCTGCTACAGTTTTTTTAGGCTTTTATAAAACTTATATACTGTTATACTGCGCGCATAATTTTAGGAGGATAATCATATGTCAGAATTTAATAACGTCACCATTATCAAAAAAGCTAATGTCTATTTTGATGGCAATGTCAGCAGCCGTACAGTCAATTTTGCTGATGGAACGAGTAAGACACTGGGATTTATGCTGCCAGGTGAATACACTTTTAACACAGCAGACAAAGAATTGATGGAAATAATTGAAGGTAACCTTGATGTTCTATTAGCTGAAAGCAGTGATTGGCAAACAATAAAAGGTGGAGAGTCTTTTAATGTACCTGCTAATTCAAAATTTACTGTAAAAGTAAAAATACCAACTGATTATTGTTGCTCATTTATTAAGTAAACTATTTTTAAAAACTTCCCAACCCTAAAACCTAATTAAAATGGAAAAAATTGCTATTTTTGTTGATGTACAAAATATTTATTACACGACTCGTCAACATTATCATCGGCAATTTAATTACAAAGCATTCTGGGATAAAGCAACAGCGGGTAAACAAGTTGTTGCTGCCTATGCTTATGCCATAGACCGTGGCGACTCTAAGCAACGCGGCTTTCAAAACGCTCTTAAAAATATAGGATTTCAAATCAAATTAAAACCTTATATTCAACGAAAAGATGGCTCGGCTAAAGGGGATTGGGATGTAGGTATTACTTTAGATGCTATAGAACTTGCAGCTACCGTTGATAAAATAATTTTGTTATCTGGCGATGGAGATTTTGATTTGTTGCTACATAAAGCGAGAGAAGCATATCAAACAAAAAGTGTTGTTTATGGCGTAAATACTTTAACAGCTTCCAGTCTAATTAATTCAGCGGATCAATTTATTACTATTGAAAATGATTTGTTAATGTAGTTGATATCGTTCCATAAATTTTCGCAGGCAAACCCTTCTCCCTTGAGGGAGATTGAAATTGACTGCCAGAACTTTTGGATCTAGTAAGTGAATCAATCCTTAAACTTCTCTACTTTATATCCCTTCTTTTTTAATTTTGAAATAATTCCCTCTTCCCCAACTAAGTGAAGAGCTCCAACTAATACAAATTCAATTTCTTGAGTGTCTAACAATGCTTCAATTTTTGGTAACCAGGCATTATTTCTATTAACTAATAACGACTGATATAATTTTGGAAAATCCATTTTCATTGCTGAAATGCCTATTTCCTCAAGTTTTTTTGTATTTCCTGTTCGCCAAGCTGCTTTCAATTCTTCCATCAATATAGGTAAATCTTCCATTTCTTTAATAGAATTTAAAATCATTTCATCTTCTTGCCCTTTCCCTAAATTTTCTAATAGCTGTATGTGAAGATCAACACTTTCAAGCTGTCCCAGTGCTCTGTTATCGGTTACCGCCAAACCAAGAAAATAATTATCAACACCTATATTAGCCATCCCCAAACGTTGAAGCTCCATCATCAAAAGTGTCATAGAAACCATTGATGGTTTCAATTGATTAAACATTTCAATAGATACACCTATAGTTAATAAATAGTCACTTAATTTTTGATAAGTTTCTGAACTAATATTTTTTTTAAGAGTATCGCCATTCTGATACATTAATTTAAAAACAAGTTGTTGCTGAACATCAGGGTTAGCCATCGCTTTTATATCTGTTTCAAACACAAGCATTTGCGCTTGCCTATAAGCATGGGAAAACTCTTTAGGTAAAGGATAATCAGTCTCACTTAAAACATGTATTGTGCCGCCAATAAATAATTTAGATGCTCCATGCGTTACTTTCCACAAAGAAGTTTCAGCAAATGAATGAAATGGTATGACTAAGCATAGTAAAATTAGATAACGCATTAAAACTCCCAAATTATGAATACTATAGAAACAATTCCTTTAACTAATCTAGCTTATATTCTGATTCCTGTCTTAATAGTTGTCATAATTATTGCAGCATGGAAGCTGCATGTCTCTCATTCTCTCTATGCAATAACGCGAATGCTTATTCAACTTCTTGCGATTGGTTATTTTTTGAATTCAATTTTTGCCACTCATTCTGCTCAAATAACACTCTCAATCTTATTTTTTATGCTGACATTTTCAAGCTGGATAGCTTTAGGGACTGTCAAGAAGCATCGTAGATTATGGTTTGGGAAAGCTCTATTTTCTCTTGGACTCGCGGCTATAATAACCCTTTCGACTATTATTTTAGGGGTGTTAGAAGTCAGCCCTTGGTATGAGGCACGTTATATTATTCCATTAGGCGGGATGATTCTAGCAAACTCAATGAATAGTCTTAGCTTGGCTGCAGAACGTTTCCAATCTGAGATTAAAAATAACAGTGATAGCTTACGTGCCAGAAATATTTCTTTTAATGCCGCTCTTATTCCAACAATTAACATGCTATTTGCTGTGGGGCTTGTTTCTTTACCAGGTATGATGACAGGACAAATCTTGTCGGGTATTTCACCTTTTATTGCTGCCAGATATCAAATCATGGTGATGTGTATGATGTTTGCATCTTCTGGAATTTCAGCCGCTTGTTTTCTTACTTTAGTTAGAAGGAACTACAAAACATAAGCTTTTAAGGATCCTCTGATTAAGGTATGAGATATTAAATTTTCATATCTCATACCAAAGAGCTTTCTATTTAATGATTACAACCTTCACCATGAACATGTTGATGGCTTAATTCATCTTCAGTTGCGGGTCTAATATCCATTACTTCAACATCAAATGTTAACTCTTCGCCTGCTAATGGGTGATTTCCATCAATAGTCACTTCATCATTTTCAACTTTAGTCACAGTAACAACACTCACCCCATTAGATGCGTCAGCATGAAATTGCATACCTACTTCTACTTTTTCCGCATCAGCAAACATATCCATAGGTACTGTTTGTAGCATATCATCACTTTTTTCACCATAGGCATCTTCAGGTGCAATAGTCACTTTAAACTTATCACTTACTTTTTTACCTGTAAGTGCATTTTCTAGACCAGGTATAATTTGGCCAAACCCATGCAAATAAGTCATTGGCTCTTCATTTCTTGAGTTATCTAATTCCTCACCAGCTCCGTTTGTTAGTATATAGTGTATGGAAACAGCTAACTTATCTGTAATTTGCATGCAAAACCCTTAAATTTATTATAAAAAATAAACCATTATAAATCATCATGTCTCGCTGGAAACCCCCTAGACCAAAATCTTCGCCTTATATTACGCCAGAAGGCTATCAAACCCTAGAAACTGAACTAAAAAATTTATGGGATAAACGAAAATATGTCGTCAAAGCAATCACGGCTGCCGCAGCTGAGGGTGATCGTTCAGAGAATGCTGAATATATTTATAGAAAAAAAGAGCTTCGAGGGATTGATTATAGAATTAACTTTTTGCAAAAACGTTTACCGTCTTTAACCATTGTCTCCAAAAAACCAGACAATCAAAATATTATTTTTTTTGCTGCTTGGGTGACCTTAGAAAAGGAAAATGGTGAAGAAGTGACTTACCGTATCGTGGGACCTGACGAACATGATTCTAAAAAAGGCTATATCAGTATGGACTCACCCTTAGCTAAAGCTTTATTAAAGAAAACAATAGATGACGAAGTAAGTATTAAAAATGAATTTCAGCAGATGAGTTATTTTATTAATGCTATTCGATATGAATAGAAGTGCATCATTGATGATCGTTTGATGAATAAAAAATCATCCATTTAGAGTTCTCTCCCCGTCTGGGGAGAGATTAAACAGATAACGCACAACAACTATTTAGACTTAATGAGTTCAACGTCTATATTCTCAGTTGTTATAGGCTCTATTGTTGTAGGTTCTTCTAATACTTTAACAGCTGTAGTTTCAACGATGTTTTCCGAAGCAGTTTCTATTTCTTTAGTTGTATCTACCAACGCAGTCGTTACTTCAGTTACCTCAGATTCTGTAACCTTATTTTGATCAATTATTTCTACGGGGTCTGAATTAGAAACAACTGCTTTAGTCTCATCTGTTTTAATAGCAGATACAGGTAGAACCACTGGCTTAACTATTGGATTAACAATGGCACTAGGTGCAACAACATCTTTAACAACATTAGTACTTGGGATATTATTAGAAACAGGCTTACTTTCAGGTTTTTTTAAGTTAACTAAAGCCCCTAAGCTATTCACTTCAGTTTCAATAAGAGCATTATAGATATTAAGATATATTACCTTAAACACATTAGGGTCTCTTATTGTTCCACTTTTTTCGACAGCAACATTTTTTCTAAAGAATAAAGGGATAGGTAAAGTGATGGAACCTGCACCCACAGTAACAATCTCAGATCTTTCCTCAAGATCAGAATAGGTACCCGCAGCAGTAACAAGAGTGACATTATTACCAATATCTTCATATAAAATAGTGACATGAATAAACTTTCCACTGTCATCATCAATTTTAAAAATACCATTTGCAGAAATTAAATCACCTTCTACTTCAGAATGCTCAATGGTAAAATTTGAACGAACCAACATATGTTTTATCGCTCGATAAGTAATCTCTTTATTAAATGGAATACGTCTACTTTGGTAACATGGAAGACGCTGCCCAGCATTTGATTCAAAAGAAAAAAGTGCAAGCGTCATCGTTATAGAGATAAATAATAAAATCTTTTTCATTTATATTTACCTACTTTTAAAATTGAAGAGGAATATAACATGAAAAATAACCTATATAATCAACAGTCTTCCCACTAAATCTAACATTAAGGCTCTGCAGTCTTTTTACGTTAGCATGGTTTTCTTCAATCATCACATGCTCATAAATCCATACTTCACTATTATTTGAACTAATAATCTGATCAGGATCCTCTTTCATAATCCCTACGACTTCCTTCATTGACATTTCCTTTTCCACATTCATTCTCCTTTCAGAAAATGGAGTTATAGGATCTGCTATTTGTTTTTTTTGAGCACAAGCGGTTAGGAATTGACTCATTAATACAAATGTTATTAAAACGAATATTTTTTTCATATCAACGTATTTTATTTTTATATGGTTTATTAAAGATTGCAGCGGATCATACTATGATTAAGCATAATTTTCTTTCTATTATTAACATAAACCATGATTCTTTTGTAATATTCCAAATATAAACAATCCAAAATATTTTTAAAAAAATGAATTATAAAAAATTCAACTTAATTTCAAAACCAGAACATGAAATAATAGTCTTTTTTCTTTGACTATAAAAACGATGGCTCAGTATATTTATTCAATGAATCGTGTGGGTAAAATTGTCCCGCCGAAAAAACATATTCTTAAGGATATTTCTTTATCTTTTTTCCCTGGCGCAAAAATTGGTGTTCTTGGCTTAAATGGCTCTGGTAAATCAACCTTACTTAGAATTATGGCTGGCCTAGATACAGAGATTGAAGGTGAAGCGACTCCCCAAAAAGGAATTAACATCGGCTACCTACCTCAAGAGCCTGAACTTGACCCTACAAAAGATGTTCGAGGTAATGTTGAAGAAGGTGTTGCTGAAATTAAAGCTATTGTTGACCGGTATAACCAAGTTAATGATGCTTTTGCAGACCCTGATGCAGATTTTGATTCATTGCTTGCAGAACAAGCTGATTTACAAGAAAAAATTGAAAATGCTGGGGCTTGGGAACTAGAAAGAACACTTGAAATTGCTGCTGATGCCTTACGCCTTCCTGCTTGGGATGCTGATGTAACAAAGCTATCGGGTGGTGAACAACGTCGAGTTGCTCTGTGTCGATTATTACTATCTAAACCCGATATGTTGCTTCTTGATGAGCCAACTAACCATTTAGATGCTGAGTCAGTTGCATGGCTAGAACGGTTTCTTCATGATTATACGGGAACTGTTGTTGCAGTAACCCATGACAGGTACTTTTTAGATAATGTTGCAGGCTGGATTCTTGAGCTTGATAGAGGCATGGGTATTCCTTGGGAAGGAAACTATTCCAATTGGTTGGAACAAAAAGAAAAACGTTTAGCTCAAGAGTCTAAACAAGAATCTGCCCGTCAAAAAGCTTTAAAAACAGAATTGGAATGGGTGCGTTCTGGCACTAAAGGCCGTCATTCTAAAAGTAAAGCAAGACTGGCTCGTTTTGAAGAGCTTTCTTCAAAAGAAGTTCAAAAACGTAGCGAGACACAAGAAATTTATATCCCACCAGGCCCTCGTTTAGGTGATGTAGTTATTGATATTGAAAATATCAAGAAAGCCTTTGGTGAAAAATTATTAGTCAATGGCCTCAGCTTTAAACTGCCGCCTGGCGGCATTGTCGGTATCATTGGCGCTAATGGTGCAGGTAAAACCACCCTGTTCCGTATGATGGCTGGCTTTGAACAACCTGATTCGGGCTCTGTAACATTAGGAAAAACCGTTGAACTCGCCTATGTTGACCAAATGCGGGATGATATGGACCCTAATAAAACTGTGTGGGAAGAAGTCTCTGATGGTTTAGATATGATTACTGTCGGCAACTATGAAACGCCATCGCGAGCGTATTTAGGTCGTTTTAATTTTAAAGGCTCTGATCAGCAAAAACATATTGGGAATCTGTCAGGGGGGGAACGTAATCGTGTTCACTTAGCCAAATTACTAAAAAGTGGTGGTAATTTACTGTTACTTGATGAACCCACTAATGATTTAGATGTTGAGACATTACGTGCACTTGAAGAAGCTATTTTATCCTTCCCTGGCTGTGCGGTTGTTATTTCGCATGATCGCTGGTTTTTAGATAGAATTGCAACGCATATGCTGGCATTTGAAGGTGATAGTGAAGTCGTCTGGTTTGAAGGTAATTATGAGGATTATGAAGCTGACAGACATAAAAGACTAGGCACTGATGCAGATAAACCTCAACGTATAAAATATAAGAAGATTTAAAAGCAGATAAAAGGCTAAGGAACGTGCATGAAACAACCTACCGATTTCTAACTTGTCTTTTTGCTCCAGATAGAATGATCTCATTCGTTGCGTAGC
>Ga0209826_1001368_pt1 | contig 16995 bp, 18 predicted proteins | sample GOMGulsemesocosm_5_FD_184637 | JGI IMG/M metagenome (GOLD analysis project Ga0209826, IMG submission 184637) | Methane-oxidizing microbial communities from mesocosms in the Gulf of Mexico - GOM15C Gulf of Mexico (SPAdes) (version 2) | ecosystem: Environmental > Aquatic > Marine > Cold seeps... | reverse complement strand
CATTCCACCAGTAATAATAAAAAGAAGAAAATTGGTTTTATAGGAAAATGCAATGGTATCAAAATAGGAAAGAATTTTTTTAATAAACATTATTTTGTACTTTCCTTTATCTCTTTAAACTCTCCATCAATATAATCAAAAAGATATACTTGATTTAAAAGTTGTGAATTTTTGTACTTTATATCCAATCCTTTTAACACGGAAGGTTTGAGTGTTTTTAATTTATCTAAAAATTTATTTTGAGTAATATCTCCCGAAATAGCTTGCAGAGCGGATACGACTGACTTTGCAGCCAAAAATGCTTCTAAAGAGATAAAGCCATAAGGGACTTCAGGATAATAGCGTGACATTAACTCCCTATATTCTTTAATGACTGGAATATTAGTATCTAAATAACTGGGTACAACTTGAGAGAACAATAAATTTTCCGTATTATTCAACTCTTTTAACATAGCATTGGCATCCCCAAAAGAAATGTTAAAGAAAATAGTATCTTTTAAGTGATAATCTTCTTTGGATTTTTTAATAAAAAGTGCATTTGCCTTATACGCACCTATCATGATAATCACTTCAGGTTGGGCATCTTTGATTTCTTGAAAGGCATGTCTGATGGATAAGGTATTTCTTTTGTAAGTTCCTTCTGCTAGTAGGGGTAAGTTTCTTTTTTTTAAAGCTTTAAGTAAAGAAACATAACCTTCTTCTCCATAATCGTCATTTTGGTAAAAAACAGCAAACTTTTTTAGGTTCTTTTTATCATGTAAATGCGAAACCAACTTTTCTACTTCTTCAAAATAACCACTTCTAAAGTTAACAAAATTTTCATTATCAATTTCCCTTAAAAATGATGCCCCTGTAAAAGGAGCAATAAAAGGAATGTCATTTTCTTCAACAATAGGTATGATTCTTTTAACTGTTGGCGTGCCTACAAAACCAAAAAGAGCAAAAACCTTATCTTTAAAAATGAGTTTTTTGATATTTTTCTCAGTGAGTTCTGGTTCATATTTATCATCATAAGAAAGTAATTTGATTTTTTTGCCCTGTATTAAGTCCATATCATTGGCATATTTAAAATAGGCGTTAGCTCCCGCATTAACAGATGTTCCCCACTCTTTTATGATTCCTGTTTTAGGAAGTGAACTTCCCAGTACAATGGTACTACTTGTATAAACCTTGTCTTTCAATCCAAATACTAAGAACAATAGAATCAGCAAAAATAGCAGAATTTTTTTCAATATATAGACACCTTTGTTTATGATTTCTAAGTTGTAACATTATATCAAATTATAATAAAACTAATGACTTTATCAAAAATGGTAAAATATTATTTACCTAATCAATAACAATTCTCAAAATTGTTTATCTTTAATCAGGTGTTTTTATGGATATTTGTATCCTTTCTTAACACTTAGTCATATAAAAAACTTAAATGGTAAAAATATTTTAACAGTTTAAGTAAAGTATAAGAATAATGCTTCTAAAATTGGTAAAATAAAATTTACCAAAAGGCATATCGTATGCAAGAATTTATTTACTTCAATAAAGATGGTTTAGACTTCCCCTTAAGTGAAACAATACAAGTTACTAACAGTTTGGAAGGCTTAGAAGATAGCGAATATATCGTATCCAACTCTCCTGAGGTTGATGCAGAGTTTTATGCCCCTGAGATTGACTTTTACATCAAAAACTCACAAGACTCCCTTGAAAAAAAGATGGAAAATGTACAAAAACTTTATGAATTACGTTCAATAAAATTTGACTATGCTAAGGATATCCCTTATACACAAGATGTATCTAACAAAGTTTTATTAGTAGGCAATGAAAGCCAATCAAAAGAATTTATATCAAAAGTTGGAAAAAAAGAATTCGATTTATTTAATGTCTCAGAAAATATTGTGAAAAATATTTCTGGACACATTGGTAACTTAAGCGTGGTTATTGATGATGACGGTAAAGATATTATTTTAAAAGTAGATCAAATTGTTTGGTTTGATGCCCCAGAGTTTGCATTTAAACAAAGTGGTTCTTTTGATCCAGTGGAGTTAAGTGTTGATGTGGTTTTGTCAACTATTAGAGACAATATCGAAGATTATGAATACAAAAAGTTTACTTCTTATGATAGTAGTATTTGTCAGTACCATGAAAGAAGAGAAGAAATCTGTGCCAGATGTGAAGATATTTGTCCAACCAGTGCCATTGTAAAACTTGATGAAGAAAAACACTTAGAGTTTTCACAAATAGATTGTCTTGGTTGTGGTGGATGTATTTCAGTATGTCCTTCTGGTGCTCTTGAGTACGCACCTACAGATTCAGAATCACTTTTTGAATTGAGTAAGTTGTTTAAAGGAACGATTCCTTTAATCATCCCTAAAAAAATGCAATTAGAAGACTTAGAAATTGATTTAAAAGAAAATATTCTTCCTTTTACCATTGAAGGAGAAAAGTTTTTACATGAAGCATCTTTTTTAACTCTTTTACAAGAAAGTGGAAGTAGCTTAATCTTTTACAGTGATTTTCTTTCCAAAGGTACCAATGAATCAATTAGAATTTTAAATGATATTTATGAAAAAAAATACAATAAAAAAGCTATTTATATTGCCATGAACAAAGAAGAATTAAACGAAGCTCTAATAGAAGTAGATTTTGTAGAAAACTCAAGATATACCTTCAATCAGGTAAATATCAAAAAAAGAGAAACCTTTTCCTTCAGGTTAAAACATCTTGTAGGTGAAGAAGATTTAGGTGTTGTTAAAACAGGAGAATTCATTCATTATGGGCAAGTCAAAGTCAATGAAGACAATTGTACTTTATGTCTATCATGTGTAGGTGCATGTAATGTGGATGCTTTAATTGCCAATGTTCATGACAACTCCCTGCGAATAAATGCTTCTGTGTGTACTTCTTGTGGATACTGTGTTGCTACTTGTCCTGAAAATGATTGTATTAGTATCGAAGAAGATACTTTGGCTTTAAATCCTACTTGGTTTACTGAGCAAACTTTGGCAAAAGATACTTTATTTGCATGTGTTGAATGTGGCAAAGAATTTGCAACAACAAAAGCAATTGAAAAAATCGCAAACATAATGGCTCCAATGTTTAAAAAAGATCCAGTAAAAGAGCGAACACTTTATTGTTGTGCAGACTGTAAACCAAAAATAATGATGTCAAGTTACATGAATAATAGAGCTTTATACAATAAAGAGCAGGAGTAAGAATGAAAGATCAAAATATTAACAAAGCCAGAGCCGTTTATTATTGTTTATTTAGTAAGTTTTTTGTTTATTCATCAGATACCCAGAGTTACTTACAATTAATTAATATGGTAAACGTTTTAATTGATAGTCCTCTTGATAATGCAAGTTGTGAAGCATTAAAAAGAATCAAACTAGAGTTAGATCCTATGTCCAATGTCAAATTGATACAAGAATACGATGACTTATTTCATAACCCATTTAGCTCAACTATCAGAACCACTGCATCATTTTATGATGAAGAGGTGGAAAGTGGTAAAAAAAGAGTCCAAATGTTGGACTTTCTTGCAAAAACTAAAATCAGAAGAGATGAAAAAAAATATACTGATTTAGAAGACTCCGTTGCTTTTATTTTGACCTTGATGTCAGAGCTTTTAGATTTGGTTGCACTTGGAGAATCTCAATACAAAACAGTATCACACTGTATTTTTTCAGATGTTTTAAATGAATTTGTGGATGAGTTCTCAAAAGATGTATATGAACATGAAAATGCAAAAATATTTCAAGATGTCATTGTTGTATTTCAAGCATTTATGAGTTTTGAACGTCTTTACTTAGAGGTTTCAAAACCTGTCATGGTTAGAAAACCTCAAGAGAAAGAAGCTAGTGCAGATGAAGTCAGTGAAGAAGAATTAGAAAGACGTGCTCGAAACAAACAACTAAAAGCTATGGGACCAAAGAAAGATGTAGATCCCAATAGTATTGCTTATGATGTGGAGAGTGAAGTTTAGATATCCATCAATGTTTATGGGACTTAAATAAGTTAAAATATTTGATTTATTTAAGTCTCATATGTTTGGGGACTAAATTTCATAAGGAGGAACTTGTGCAAGAAAGCAGAAGAGGTTTTGTAAAAAAAACCGCAATTGTTGCTGCTGGTGCGGTTACAGTTGGGGCCACAGTGTTGGCAGCAAGTGGAACAAAGGCTGTTGAAGCTGGTTCTAATGGTGTTGTTGTAGGAAGCTCAAATAAAACTGAGATTAACTACAAAAAAACTCAAGCTTGGGAAGATTATTACAAACAAGCTAAGTAAAAAGGGAGCAAAGTATGTCGGCAAATACATATGAAGCACTTAATGCAAAAGTAGGACGTCGGTCATTTTTAAAAATGGCTGCAGTTGCAACTGCATTTGGTGCTACAAGTAGTTTGGCAAGTACAGGAGTTACTAGAGCTGCAACGGAAGAAGAAGTTAGAAATCCTTTTCCTGGTTCGAAGAAAGTAAAAACTATCTGTACTGCATGTTCAGTGGGCTGTGGAGTCATCGCTGAAGTTCAAAATGGCGTTTGGGTACGTCAAGAAGTGGCGCAAGACCATCCAGTTTCTGCTGGTGGACACTGTTGTAAGGGTGCTAATATGATCGATATGTCTCGATCTGAAGTACGACTTAAACATCCAATGGTTAAAAGAAATGGCCAATGGCAAAGAATCTCTTGGGAACAAGCTCTTGATGAGATTTCAACTAAAATGGAAAACTTAAGACAAACAGCGGGACCAGATTCAGCAATGTTCTTAGGATCTGCAAAATTTTCAACAGAGCAAGCTTATTATTTTAGAAAGTTTGCTGCAATGTATGGAACAAATAATATAGATCACCAAGCTAGAATTTGACATAGCTCAACAGTCGCCGGGGTGGCGAACACATGGGGTTATGGTGCTATGACAAATTCTCTGAATGATATTCAGAATGCAAAAGCGATTATAATATTTGGAGCAAATCCAGCGGTGAATCATCCAGTTGGTTTTGGACACTTCTTAAAAGCAAAAGAACGGAACAACGCAAAAATCATTGTGATTGATCCACGATATACTAAAACTGCTGCAAAAGCAGATTTATATGCACAAATTAGACCTGGTACTGATATTCCTTTTATGTATGGAATGTTACACCTTATATTTAAAAATGGATGGCAAGATAAAAGCTATATCAAAGATAGAGTTTATGGAATGGACTTAATTATTGAAGAAGCTAAAAAATGGACTCCTTCAAAAGTTGAAGAAGTTACTGGTGTTAGTGCTGATTTATTGATTCAAATAACTAGAGCATATGCAAAAGAAACTCCAGGAACACTTATTTGGGCAATGGGTCTTACTCAACATACTATTGGAAGTTCAAATACAAGATTGGCTCCAATTTTACAACTCTCCCTTGGAAACATCGGAATTGAGGGTGGTGGATGTAATATCTTACGTGGACATGATAATGTTCAAGGTGCAACAGATATGTGTTGTTTATCACATACCTTACCAGGATATTATGGGTTAAGTAAAGGCTCTTGGAAATACTTCGCAAAATCTTGGGGTGTTGATTATGACTGGTTAACAAAAAGATTTAAATCAGAAGATTGGATGGGTAAAAAAGGTTTTACACTATCACGTTGGTGGTCTGGAGTTCTAGGTGGAAACCCTGGTGAAGATAAGATTCACAATGCAGGTACGAATATTAAAGCTCTATTTGTTATGGGTAATGGTATTACATCAACAGCACAAACAAAAAAAGTAAAAGAAGCATTAGATAATCTTGATATCGCAGTATTCTGTGATCCTTTTGTAAATGAAGGTGCAGTTATTACAGATAAACAAGATGATGTTTATATTTTACCAGCAACTACTCAGTTTGAAACATCAGGATCAGTAACTGCTACAAACAGATCTGCACAGTGGAGAAACAAGGTAATTGAACCTATGTATGAAGCCAAAACAGATCAAGATATTATGTTTGAAATGGCAAAAAGACTTGGCTTTTATGATGAACTGACGATGGGTATGAAAGTGAAAGAAAATAAAAAAACTTATACTTTCCCAGAAGATGCGACCGATGAAATTGCAAGAATCATTAAAACGATAGGACTTACTGGTTGGACAGCAGAACGACTTAAAAAGCACTCTGAAAACTGGCACCAATTTGATCAAGTTAGTTTAAGAGGTTATGGAAATATGACAGGTGAGTACTATGGATTACCATGGCCATGTTGGACTGAAAAACACTCTGGAAGTCCAGTGTTATATAACATTAACCGACCTGTAAAAGAGGGTGGAATGGGATTTAGAGCTAGATTTGGAGTTGAACATGAAGGTGTTGATATCCTAGCTGGTGCTGGAAGTGCTCCAAAGAATTCATCAAATAAAGATGGATACCCACAAATTACAAAAGAAAATATTGAAGAAGTTCTTGGAATTACTTTAAGTGAAGATGAAAAGAAAAGAATGGGTAAAAACTGGAAAGTGGATACTTCAAATCTTATTGCTGAGAAATGTATGGAAGCAGGAATTGCACCTTATGGAAATGCAAAAGCCAGAGCAAATGTTTGGACGTTCCCAGATAAAATTCCATTGCATAGAGAGCCATTACATTCGCCAAGAGAAGATTTAGTCAAAGAACATCCTTCTTATGCAACTAAAGAAAATCACTATCGAGTAGATACTCAATATGTGACAAAACAAACTGAAAAACCTTGGGCAAAAGAATTCCCAATAAACCTTATTACTGGGCGATTGGTTAACTTTAATGGTGCGGGTATGGAGACTAGAGCGTCTAAGTATTTATCAGCATTAACACCTGATATGTTCTGTGATATTAATCCAGACTTAGCGGGGCGACATGGCATTCGAGATGGTTCTATGATGTGGATTCACTCTCCTGAAGGTACAAAGATTAAGGTAAAAGCCAAATATTCTCACAGTGTCACACCTGACAGAATATTTATACCTCTGCATTTTGCTGGAGTTATGGAAGGTGTTGACTTATCTCACAAATATCCTAAAGGTACAAAACCTTATGCAATTGGTGAGAGTGCAAACACAGTTACCAACTACGGTTACGACATTATTACTCAAATCCCCGAAACAAAAGGTGGATTGTGTAGAGTAGAAAGAGCATAGGGGTAGGATATGAGTATTGACGCAAGAATGAAATTTTATTGTGACGAAAACAGATGTATCCATTGTGATGGATGTTCAGTTGCTTGTGCGGAAGCGCATGAGTTACCTGTTGGCGTTAACAGAAGAAAAGTTGTAACAATCAATGAGGGAAAAATTGGGTTAGAGTTTTCCTTATCAGTAGCATGTATGCATTGTACAGATGCTCCTTGTGAAGAAGTTTGTCCTGTTGATTGTTTTTACATCAGAGAAGATGGAATTGTTTTACATTCAAAAGAAAAATGTATTGGTTGTGCATATTGTTTATATGCTTGTCCATTTGGAGCTCCACAGTTCCCTGAAGACGGTGCTTTTGGTACCAAAGGTGTTATGGATAAATGTACAATGTGTGCTGGTGGTCCTGAAGAAACTAACTCTAATAAAGAAAGAGAATTATACGGACAAAATAGAATCTCAGAAGGAAAAGTTCCTGTTTGTGCTGCTATGTGTTCTACTAAAGCTCTTTTAGTTGGAGATGCTGCAAGCGTTTCTGATATTTTTAGAGAAAGAGTTCTATCTGCAGGTCATGGAGTTCAATCTGCACCATACGGTTGGGATAAGGCTTATGGAAAATAATAAATTAACAATGAATGAAATGAAACCCTATTTAATTATAGGGTTCTTATTTCTAGTGTTAACATATTGGTATTTTTGGCTTGCAACCATTGCAGATTTAGATTATGTGTTTAAATTTTTATTACAAATAGTGCAAGGTAATTTTACTGGACAAGTTGTTCCTTTTGAGAGTTTATCTCATCATGAACAAGGCAATGTAATGCTATTTGGTCCAGAATATGAATCAATTGCACCTGAAGTAGTACGTGCATTTGAAGAGCGACAACATTTATTACCTATTGTATTCTTGGTCGAATTTTTACTTTTTTTAACTATGTTTGTCATAGCAAAAGGACGGAAACAAGCCAAGATTACCAATAAAGATGATTCTATATTGGTCTATTCAGTATTTCAAAGAGCTGTGATATTACTAAATATCATTTTTATGATTTATTTATTTATCACTGGTTTTTCAATTACTTTTGGAAATATAACTGGTGGAGGTGAGCTTGCACGATTTATGAGAGCAAGTCATGAGATGGTTGGTTTGGGCTGGATTCCTATTTGGTTTCTTATCACTGTCATTGCTTTTAAAGATCACAAGTTTTTTGTTAGACCCAGTTCAAAAATGTGGAAAAAGTTTTTCTTAAGAGGAAAATATAAACACATGGACAGGATAAATTACTATTCTTTTGTGGCCTTTAGTACTTTACTTGTTGTGAGTGGATTTATTATTTGGTATATCCATCCTACAACTGAGACTTATACCCAAACAATACAGCTAAAAAGGTTCTTATTGTTTATGCATTTTATGGGAAGTGCGATTATTTCGTTTTTCACATTTGAGACGGTGTATTCATACTTTATCTCTGTAAAAGGATATTTGCCAGGAGTAATTACTGGTCGATTACCAAAAGAATATTTAGAACAACTAAGAGTAGATGTTTTAGAAGAAGAAAATATTAAGTAGATATCTTTTAAAGATATCTACTTTTTCGTGTACATTTAAATATGCCAATTTGGCATATTTAAATGTACATATTAAATTTTAAAGAGGGCAATATGAGTAATAATAAATATTTAAAAAACATCATTATCGAGCGATTTAAAGGTGATGTAAATGTGGAAATTGATGATGTTACTATTGAAGAATCACGCATCAGTGTTTATTTAAATGACACAAAAGCAATATCAATGATGTGTATTCCTAAAGATCAAGATGCCCATGCCATTGGCTTTTTGATGAGTGAAAATGTTATCTCTGATATTGAAGATATAAAAAGTCTAACCATTAGTGAAGATGGACTTCGTATTGATATAAGTGCTTCAGTGAATGAACGTTCGCTACAAAATCTCTATAAAGAAAAAACTCTGACAAGTGGTTGTGGTGGTGGAGTTACTGGGACAGTTCCAGGTGAGTTAACAATACCATTTAATCAAACCAACTTTAAAATAAAGCCTGAAACTATTTATAAAGAAGTCAAAGAATTTTATCGTGACAGTGAATTATATAATCTAACTGGATGTGTACACAAAGCTATGATTTATCTTGAAAATGGACACACTGTAACTGCTGAAGATATAGGACGTCATAATGCCATTGATAAAGCAGTTGGAAAATGTAAACTTGAAAAAATCGATACTACTAAATCTGTTTTATTTGTAAGTGGACGTTTGTCTTCAGAAATGGTCACAAAAGCTGTGATGCACAAAGTTCCAATAGTGATTTCAAGAACTGCACCTACACATCTGGGAGTAAAAACAGCCCATGAACATGGTGTAACCTTAATAGGGTTTGCTAGAGGAAAAAAAATGAATGTATATACGCACAGTGGGAGAATAGATGCAAGAGTTTAAGCTTGATGAAAGTCAAAAGAAATTGCTACTAAACAATCTTGATGAAGAGGGAAAGTTAACTTGTCTCAAAGCTTTTAAAGTAGCCCGACTAATTGGGAAAAAACCAAGTGAAATGGGTGCACTTAGTAAAGAACTCAAAATAAAAATAACCGATTGTGAACTTGGTGTCTTTGGAAACCTAAAGTTTAATGATCCTGATTTTGCCTTGTATAAAAACATGTCAAATAAATTGGGTCTTAACAAAAAAATAGAGTGTAAATCTGCTTGGCATTATGCACAACAATCAACACTTCGAAATGTGGGTTCCACCACTAAAAATACAGACCTAGAAGTGACATATTGTCAACTGGGATGTTTTAGAGAAAGGAAAGGTCATGCGAGCAAAAGTTAAAGTTTGGATTGATGATGATAGTGACAATCTAATATTTGGTGGAGGTAAAACTCAAATCTTAGAATATATTGATGAAACAGGCTCAATTTCTGAAGCTGCAAAAAAAGTAGGAATGAACTATAAAAAAGCTTGGACTCATATCAAAATCTTGCAAGAGTTTTTAGAAGATGAATTGGTGATAACCCAAAAAGGTGGTAAAGGGCAGGGTGGTACAGTGTTAACTCCTAAAGCAAAAGAGATTGTTGAAACTTTTAAAACTTTGCAAAATGACATTAAAATTTATACCCAACAAAGATATGAAGAACTATTTATTGGTGAAGACGACACTATCTTACACTCAAAGGTAGATAATGGTTAAGTTAAATGCTTTACAATACCAAAATACTTATACGCCCACTTTAGATGAAAGTTATAGTGTGGAGCCTCTGAAAAACAACAGTGAATTTGAAGCTATAATAAAGTCCTTTAAAAAGAAATATTTGCATAATAGTTTAAATACTTTTTCTTTTACCAAAGAGGGTTTCCTCTCAGTTTTTTTTCAACTTCAAGGAAGTATTGCCATTAGTTTGGGAGAGTGTGAAGCTATAGTACAAGCTGGAAAAATGTATGAAAAGCTTGGACATGAGATTATTTGGATTTCTTTGAACTCTTCTGGTGAAATCAAGTATCAAATGTGCAAAGACTTGAAAGTTGACTTCTTCTTTGTTTCTTCCTATGTTATGGATACATTTATGCAAACCTCCCTTGAAAAAATCAAAGAATATACTAATGCAAAAATTATTTCAAATTGTAGTGCCAATAAATATGCGGAAAATGCAGATTTGATCTTGTTTGATGCCTATAAGTTATGTGGTTATGGCGTTTGTGGCGTAATTTTATACTCTAATGATGAATTAGAAAAACAATATGATGGTGAAACAGATGTCCTTGGTTTAAAACTTATTTATGAGGCACTAGCGAAACAAAAGTTTGTTATATCAAATAAAGACAATTTTATTGAAGCTTTAAAAGAAGAGTTTAAAGAGGACTTGCATTTTTTTGTGGATGCAAATCTTACTCTTCCATATACTTTACATTTTGGATTGAAAGATATAAAAGCAAGACAAATTATTAGAACGCTCAGCCTTCATGATATTTATGTGACCAACGGTGAGGGCTGTTCTTTAGGTTTGGCTCGACCTTCTCGAATCATTCAAGCTATGGGATATGAAGAAGAAAAATGTAGATGGGCGCTAAGTTTTACTTTTGACAAAGAATATAGTTCAAGTGACATACAAACTATTATCAAAACCATGGGACAAAAATACAGACAAATAAAGGCCTTATCATGAAAAAACTAACTTATCTCTCTTTTATAGAAGCCGCCAAAAAAAGTTTGGAGATAGCAGTTCCCACTACTCTAAAAGAATCGGTGGGAATCCAAAATGTATTAGGAAGAGTATTAAGTACCAAGATTACTTGTATTAAAAATATGCCTTCTTTTGATAACTCAGCTATGGATGGTTTTGCTGTGAGATTTATCGATGCTGGAAAGGGTTTAAAAGTAAAAAAAACAATTCTTGCAGGGGAGGCATCAGCAGCTTGTTTAACTGCAAATACTTGCTATAGAATCATGACAGGTGCTCAAGTCCCACAAGATGCAGATACTATAGTTCCCATAGAAAATATGATTGAAGTTAATGGGGATTATGTGGTTCTTCCACAAAAACTTAAGAAAGGAAGTAACAAAAGAATCAAAGGGGAAGAGCAAGCTTTTGGAAATACATTATTTAAAAAAGGTTCCAAGATAGAATCTACCGATATCGCTGTACTTGCTTCTCAAGGTATAACAACCCTTGAAGTATATAAAAAAATAACTATTGCTGTGGTATCAACTGGAAATGAACTAAAAGAACCTTGGGAAAATGCAGGTGAAGATGAAATCTATAATTCCAATTCTTATGCACTAATTTCTCAGCTTCAACAAAATGGTTTTGAAGCAACTTATGCTGGTGTAATTCCTGATAATTTAGAAGAAACCATAAGTTACATTGATGGGTTAAAAAACTATGACGTGATTATTACATCAGGAGGTATTTCTTTAGGGGATGCTGATTTTATTGCTCAAGCGTACGAAGACAATGGTTTGGACGTTGCCTTTCATGGTATCAAAGTAAAACCAGGGCGTCCAACCATGATGGGAAAGATGGGAAAAACATATGTGATGGCACTTCCTGGTAATCCACTCACTGCAATGGTTAAGTCAACCCTCTTAACAATGCCTGTATTAAATAAAATACAAGGAAGTAATTCTTTTCACCACGATTTTATTACTGCAAAAAACTTTGAGTCTTTTAATACAAAAGAAGGACGAGTGAATGTTATATTGGGAAGCTTACATCAAGGAGAGTTTAGGGTCACTCAAAAAAATAAATATGGTTCGGGTATGTTAACTCCACTCGTGGAGAGTAATTGTATCGTAGTCACCAACGAAGAAAGCGCTGGTATAAAAGTCGGTGATAGTGTGAAAGTGATTTTATTTAACAGTAATTTGGTTCAAAACCAAAGCAATATTTATAATTAATTTGGACGTATAACAATGAATAGACAAATGAAATTTAAACCTTTAATGTTACTTGTAACATCAACAATATTTTCAGTAAATTTAATAGCACAAGATTCGTTAATGATGGCTACAACAACCAGTACTGATAACACAGGATTGTTAGACTATCTTGCACCAAAATTTGAAAAAGATACGGGAACTGTACTTAAATGGGTAGCAACAGGAACTGGAAATGCCTTGAAAATGGGAGAAAATTGTGATGTGGATATCTTATTTGTTCACGCTCCTGCGTCTGAAAAAAAGTTCGTAAAGAGTGGGTTTGGAGTAAACAGAGAACAAGTCATGTATAACGATTTTGTATTTCTAGGTCCTAAGAGTGATCCTTCACAAATAAGTGGATTAAATCCAATTCCTGCTTTAAAAACAATTCAAGTTAAAGGGGCAAACTTTTTTAGCCGAGGGGACAATTCAGGTACCAACAAAAAAGAACTTTCTTTATGGAAAATTGCACTTGAAAGAACTCCCGATTCCCAAAGTTGGTATATCCAAACAGGACAAGGAATGTTAAGAACCATCAATATGGCATCTGAAATGACTGGATATACCATGTCTGATAGGGGAACATGGATCAAATACATGTCTCAAAAAGGCAATAAAAATATGATGAAAGTAGTAGTTGAAGGTGATAAAACACTGTTTAATCAATATAGTGTAGTAACTATCAATCAAGCAAAATGTTCAAATGTGAACCCACATTTAGCAAGTAGTTTTACAAAGTGGATTAATAAAGATGAAACACAACAGTATATAGCAGATTTTAGGTTATTGGGACAATCCCTATTTATTCCAAATGCACAAAACAATTAATATATATGAAGGGTGAGTAAAGTATAAAATGAATCTTTTTACCGATGGGTTTAATCAAGCACTTGAGTTACTTCTTTCTGGTAACAATAGTGTTTATTCTGCAATAAGTGCAACTATAACAGTGTCAACTTGGTCTTTGCTAATTAGCCTTTTAATTGGACTTCCTCTTGGTTTTGCACTTGGATATTATAAGTTTCCAGGTAAATCAATAGTTCGTACAATTGTAGATACACTTTTAGCATTGCCAACAGTGGTCATTGGACTTATTGCTTATACGATGCTCTCCCAAAGTGGACCTTTGGGTGAGTTTAATTTACTCTTTTCTCAAAGTGCGATTATTATAGGACAAATTGTTCTTGGACTTCCTATTATTATTGCTCTTACAGCAGCGCAAGTTGAGTCTGTAGATAAAAGATTGTATACCTCACTGAAAGGTTTGGGCGCGCGACCCATACAGATTTTAAATGCTACGTTAATTGAAGCCAGGTTTGGCATTATGACAGCAGCAGTTACTGCGTACGGAAGAATCATCACTGAAATTGGTATTTCAATGATGGTAGGTGGGAATATCAAGTATCACACAAGAACAGTTACAACAGCAATTGCATTAGAAACTGGTAAGGGTGAATTTGTAACGGGAATTGCCTTGGGAATTGTACTATTTGCTATGGCACTTATGGTTAATATTTCACTATCTATATTAAAAAGAGGATGGACACAATGAGTAACTTATATGAACTAAATAATATTGAACAGCACTACGATGGGAAAAAAGTTTTGAGTATTGATAACTTAACTCTAGATCAAAATCAAATCATTGGTTTTTTTGGACCCAATGGAAGTGGTAAGTCTACTCTTTTTAGTTTACTTTCTTTTGTTTCCAAACCCAGCCTTGGAAAAATAGAATTTCAAGGAATTGAAAATAAAAAGATGAATTTAGATGCAAGACAAAGTGTGGTGATGGTACCTCAAAATCCCTATTTACTCAAACGCTCGGTCTTTGATAATGTAGCTTATGGATTAAAGCTACGAAATGATACTAGTGATATAAATGAAAGAGTTTACGAAGCATTGGCTCTTGTAGGACTTGATATTTCCTTTTCAAAAAGAAAATGGAGTCAACTCTCAGGCGGAGAAGCACAAAGAGTTGCTTTAGCTGCAAGGCTTATCTTAAAACCAAAAGTTCTTATTCTTGATGAACCAACAGCAGGTGTTGATACCAACTCTGCACAGCTTATTAAAGAAGCAGTACTTATGGCAAAACAAAAGTGGAATACCACACTGTTTATTGCTAGCCATGATCACAATTGGCTAAATCATATCTGTGATAAAAAAGTGGCTCTTTTTCAAGGAGAGATAGTTGAATCTGGTAGTGTCAATCTTCTTTTCGCACCATGGGAAAAAGATAGCAATGGGAATTTGGTCAAAGTATTTTTAGATGGGCAAAGATTACTCATTGAAAACTCAGAACATAAAAAAAGAGACTCAGTAGTGATGGTAAACTCTGATGCCATAACATTAACTTCAATGGAGTTAGAGAACTCACTTGAGTGTCATGCTCTACATGGAGTAGTAAGCTCAATACATCAACAGCAAGAAGACTTTTTATTAATAGAAACAACTGTTGGTGGTGTGTGTTTGAATAGTAAAATATCAAGGGCAGAGATGCAGAAACAAAAACTATTACCTGGGGATAAAGTTTGTGTAACAGTCAACACTGAGAATATTTGTTATATTTAAAGAAAATGTTTAATGTTTCAAAAGGAACTTTTTGAAATTAAAAGTAAAAGTCTGGATTGAAGATAGAAATAGAGTTTTTTTATTTGGTGCTGGCAAAACAAAAGTATTAACACAGTTGGATAAAACAGGCTCAGTAAAAGAAACTGCACTACTTAATAATATGTCTGAGGAAAAAGTACTTCAACATATAAAACTTCTAGATGATAATGTAAAAGAAAGTATGGTTTTAAGAATTCAAGGTCAAGAGGAAACTAAAGAAACCGTTTATTTATTATCAGTAGAAGCAAGAGTAATTTTACAAGCTTATGAGATATTGGATTATGATGTGAAGAAGTATTCGAGGAAGCGTTTCCAAGAACTTTACTTCAAGAAATAGTGGCATTTAATTACTATTTTCATCATATTTCTTCGTTGGAGTTGATTTTTCATTACGCGAGAAGTTTGCCTTGTACCCAATGGTACAAGTTTACCTTCTCATCCATACTTGATGTATGCTCCTCTCAAAAAATAAACTCCGCCTTGAACTATAATAAAACAATCAACAAACTGCCCCTATTTGAATTATGTATTTTCTTAGATGTGCAAGGAATTTGACTAAAAGTATTCATGAAGAGAAAAGTGTGATCAATCCACGAAAGTAACAGGAAACTCATACGAAGGGGAAATATTTAAGTTCTTTTTCTCAAGTTCGGATTGGCTAAAGATGAGGTACGTCTTGTATTGGGTGTGGATTTTGATACGAGAGGGAATGATGTTGTTGTCAAGTATTCTTTTTGCAATAAGACCCATCTCTTCTCCCATGAGTTCACCTCTAATAACCATACCACCTGTTAGCAGGTCTTTGCCAATTTGTTTTGTATGTATGGTAAAAGTTGGTAAGAGGGAGTGTTTAGAAATCCAAGCACTGATTATGTTTTTATCTATGTGGTTATTGTTTTTATCTCTCATGGCTTGATTACCTGCAATCATCAACATTGAATAACCTTTTTCTTTGCTGTTTTTGATTGTCTTTTTCCAATTGGTAAAACTTCCTGAAATGTAAGTGTCTATGTCTAGTCTCTTCGTAAAACTCGCACGTTTAAACTCTTCATTGTAAAAAGAGTTAGCAGTAGTGGAATTTCCTAAAAGAAGTAGTGCTTTGCCTTTTATGTTGAGTGCTTTTTTGATTTGGCTTATGCTTCTTTTGATCAAAGGTCGCTCTAACACACCTGTGATATTTATTGATTCCAGTATCCAGGGATAATCTTTTTTGATGTTTCCGTTAATGCCTCCAAATACCAGAGGTGTGTTCTCTTCTACTGTAAGACCCAATAGTTTTAAAGCATTGTCATCTGTTATAAATACCAAGTTTGGTTTAATTTTTTTATAGTAAGTGACTGCTTCTTGTGCTTTTACGGCAAATTGTTTTTTTGGAATCTTTTTTGTATTCATAAAAAACTCAAAATATTTATATTGAGTTCCCAATATCTTTTTTATGCCTTTTGTTTGACTTTGCACCCAGTTGTTATCACTACTATAACTATGTATTATTAGAATTTTATTTTGGGCTTGAAGTTCTGTCAGCATTAAAAAGAAAAGTGTAATCAATAGAGTTTTTTTACATAAAATCATGTTTAATTACCTCATATGAATTAGTAATTATATAGAGTATTATATAACTTGATGACATAAGTTTTGCAAATAAAAAAAACTAGTAGGATTTATTAAGAAGTCCCAATGTCAATTTGTCGGTATTAACACAGGAACCATTCAAAACTCTTTTAATTTAATTATTTGTTGAAAGTGCAACTTTTAATCCAAAACCAATTAGTACACTTCCGACTATTCTTTCAATGGTTTTTTTAGATTTGTAAAACTTTTCCAATAATACTGCATGA
>Ga0209826_1001367_pt1 | contig 16997 bp, 11 predicted proteins | sample GOMGulsemesocosm_5_FD_184637 | JGI IMG/M metagenome (GOLD analysis project Ga0209826, IMG submission 184637) | Methane-oxidizing microbial communities from mesocosms in the Gulf of Mexico - GOM15C Gulf of Mexico (SPAdes) (version 2) | ecosystem: Environmental > Aquatic > Marine > Cold seeps... | reverse complement strand
GATGAGTTGATCGGTATCCATATAGCTGGTGCTGTGATTCAGCGTCTGCGCCGCGGCGTTGATACTGAGTTTGCTCATGCGTAAAGCTGTCGTTGGCATAGCCGCCGCCCGCTCGGCAAATTTCATCGCAGCGTTTACACTGTCGCCATCGGCGCAGCGCTCATCGAGCCAGCCCCAGTCGAGGGCTTTTTGAGCGTCCATCGGTTCTGCCAAACTGATCAAACGTTTGCAGCGAGCAGGTCCGATTAAATTAACCAGCCTCGGTACGCTGCCCCAGCTCATTGTCATGCCGTGCTCGACTTCGGGCACGTAGATGTTGCAGCTGTCAGCGCCTACGCGCAGATCACAAGCACTGGCCAGTGCCACACCGGCGCCTATGCACCAACCTTCGATGGCGACAACCGTCAGTGGTTCTAGGCGCTCCCAAGCTTCGCACAGCCGAGGCCCCAGCTGCATTTTTTGTCGCCACAGGGCCAGCCCTTCGCGCTCGACCATGCCTCGATCGGCATCGCCTAGGTCCATGCCGCCGCTGAATATTTTTTCTTGTCCGATCAGCACTACGGCGGCGAGCTGACAATCACTTTGTAGGCTATTCGCCAGCTCGAGCAAATCTTGCATCATCTCAAAACTAAAGGCGTTGACCGGGTGGCCGCTATTAAATCGCACGGTTAACACTCGGTCTTTACGCGCAAGGCTTAAGGTTGACCACTGTTGCTGTTTGTTATTCACGGGCTGCTCGCTGTTGTTTGCTTGTTGTCTATTCGTTGGATATTTGCTGTTTGTTGTCGTGCAGGCTTCTAAAGAGAGCCCTCAAGCCTGTGTCCGCAATTGCTTTTTGGCAATCTTGCCCGTTGCATTGTGGGGCAGTTCGGCCAGCTTGACGACTGTCTTGGGAATTTTGTATTTGGCCAGCTTGCTTTGACAGTGTGCCAGTACCTGCTCAGGCGCAAGTGTGGCGCCGGCTTTCAGGCTGATAAACGCCTTGCCCACCTCGCCCCATTTTTCATCCTCTGTGCCGATTACCGCAACCTCGAGTATTTCATCGAGTTGACCGATGACCGCTTCGACTTCGGCGGGGTAGACATTCTCGCCGCCGGAGATATACATATCCTTCCAACGGTCGACGATATAATAGTAACCGTCTTCGTCCATATAGGCCGCATCACCTGTGTGTAACCAGCCGTCGGTGAAATCTTTTTTATTGGCTTCGTCGCGGCGCCAGTAACCGGGGGTGATGCTGGGGCCTTTCAGTAGGACTTCGCCAATCTCGCCGGTGGCGGCTGGTGTTCCCGCTTTGGTCTGCAGTTTTACCTCCACATGAATCACCGGTTTGCCACAGGACATGATTTTTTCGATGGGTGCATCTTTTTCTATCACCAATACGGTGGGGCCAGTTTCCGTCATGCCATAACCTTGGCTGATGGGGATGCCAGCGGCCATGACTTTTTCCAGGGTAACGCCACTGATCGGCGAGCCGCCGACAGAAACGGTTATAAGGCCGCTAAAATCTGTCTCCATAAAACCCGGGGTGAGGGTTAAAAACTGGAAGATAGCGGGCACGGCGATAAAGTGGCTAATGGCTCGAGATGGATCGTTGATCAGTGACAATATTTGTGTCGGGTCGACATCGCGCAGCACGACAGTCGTGGCACCGAGTAAAAAGCAGGGATTGCCATAGACGTTTAAACCGCTGGTGTGAAACAGCGGCAGGAAGCAGAGGTTAACACTGTCGTCGTTGAGCTTGGCCGGCCCAATGATGTTAAGCGCGTGCATCATCACCATGCCGTGGGTGAGTATGGCGCCCTTGGGGTGGCCGGTGGTGCCAGACGTATAGAGAATGGCGAGGGGATCGTCGTCGTTCACGTCTATATTTTTAACAATGCCTTTATCGGCATACTCATCGATCGCGGTCTCATAATCGGAAGCATAGTCGCTAGTAGCATCGCCCATGCACAGCGATAACAGCGACAGCTGTTTGCAGTTGTTCGCCAGTGCGCTGCCAAGCGAGAGAAATTCGCCATCTAAAATCAGCAGCTCGGGTTCGAGGTCGTCGATCATAAACTGCAATTCCGCTTCGGTGAGACGGATATTGAGCGGCACGAAGATGGCGCCGATGCGACCGCAGGCAAACTGCAGTTCGTAAATTTCGCTGCAGTTGGGGCTGAGGATAGCGACCCGGTCGCCTTTTTTTATGCCCTGTTGCTGTTGCAGATAAGCGGCCAGTGCCCCGACCCGTTGATGCAATTGCAGGTAACTAAATTGGCGGCCGCTGTGTTCGTCGACCAGTGCCACTTTTTCCGGAACCCGTGAGGCGTGATTACTGATCCAGTCATAAATTTTCATGGTCTGTGTTCGCCTGTTATTGGTCTTTGTTTCGATCTAGCGCTCTGCTCATGCTCGGTCATTAGCGAGCTCTTTGTTAAGTGTGCTGTTGTCTGGCTGCCACTCGGGGGGGCCAAACAATGCCATGCACACCTCGTGGGCCGAGCTTGCTTGACGAATGTCTTCGACAATTTTTCGCCAAACATGAAAAGTAATTTTAAATGGATTGTTGGTGTTTAGATTTGTTACCAAGCCATAAATTACCGGTGCTTTCTCCGCTGCGTAAGTGCCAAATAATCGATCCCACAGCATAAATACATTGCCGAAGTTTTTGTCGATATATTCTGGATTGCTGCCGTGGTGTACCCGGTGTGCGGAGGGTGTGTTGAAAATAAATTCCATCACAGGCCCAAGACGGGGGATCACTCGGGTGTGGCCAACCACACCCCACAGGGTTGAGAGTACACCGGCGACAGCGGTGATCGACGGATCGAGGCCGAGCAGGGGCAGGCAGACAAAAAATGGGATTTTACTGATCGGGCCAAACCACGCCTGTCGAAACGATACTGAAAAATTCATCTCTTCGCTGCAGTGGTGGTTCATATGAATGGCCCAAAGCATGCGTACGCGGTGACTGGTGCGGTGGTACCAATAAAACACCAGATCGATCATCACGATAGCCAGTAAACACTGTGACCACAGGGGTAGACTTTCAGAGATATTGATTATCCGAAACTGGTAGCAGTAATAGTAAAACGCGAGCACGGTGCCCTGAAGTAATCCTGCAATGACGACATTGCCCGCCAGCAGTCCGAGGGTACCGCCGAAATCATCGAGCCGGTAATAGGCCCGTTTACGCCAGCTGGAATAGCAGGCTTCCAGAATAATGCTGGCGATAATAAGCGGTGCGCCAATGGCGTAAATATCGCCACTGCTGATGTTGATTGCTGTGTCCATGTGCGGGCTCTGGCCTATTGTTGTTTTTTGTATTACGGCTGTCGATTTACCGGAAAGCTTAGCTGTTGAGCAGTTCGGGGCGAAGTGCGCCTTTTGCCCAGAGGTCAATGACTTGTGTCAGTGAATCCTTGCGCGTCATATTTAATTGATTGCAAAGGTCGCTGTCACTGGCGTGTGTAATCAGCGCCATCAGTCCGGATAACGCCAGGTCGGCGTTGAGGTCATCGCGAATCGAGGCCGACAAATTCTGCCGCGAGCGCTCGAGAAAGGCCTGATATTGTTGCTGGTGAATGGTGTAGGCCGCTGGAAAATCCCGCTCCAGCTGGAGCCAGAACTGGGGGCTAAATTGGCCCGTGTGCTCTATCCAATGGATGGCCATGGTTTCAATTCGCTGCTTCGCCGAGTGCCCCTCATCAAAGCCCTGTTGTTGCCGGTCAAACCAGCTTTCAGCCCAACTGTTCATCAGCTCATTGACGATGTCGGCCTTGGTGGCGAAGTGGCGGTAGAGCGTTTTGCTGCTAATACCGAGCTCGCTAACCAGTTCGGTAATGACCACGCCCCGTGGGCCCACGGCCTTGGACTGGCGCTCAAAGACTTCGATGATGCGCTGTTTAAGCGCGCTGTCCTTGTCGAGCGGGGCGAGCTGGTGAACGGTATTGGGCATGATTTATCGTCTTGTTGTTGTCTATTCGCTGTCTATTCAAGCGCGGGAAAATATAAACAACACTATATTTTCCTTGTTTTCTTTTGTCAACTCCCATAAAAAGAGCGCTGGGATATTTAATCATGGGTCACCGCTCACGGCTGATCACGACGCTGATACCAATAAAAATAGAGAGCTAATATGAAAACTGTTCGTATTATTGCCCCGCTTGTGGCCGCGATGGCCGCCAGTGGCAGTCTGGTAACTGGGCAGGTGATGGCCGCAGATGGAAGTTTGGTACTGGAAGAGGTGATCGTCACCGCGCAAAAGCGCAGTCAAAGCTTGCAGGATGTCCCGTTTACCGTGACGGCCATAGGCGCCGAGGAGCTAGAGCAGGCCAATATTGGCGATATCCACGAGCTGCAATTCAGTATTCCATCGCTGAGCATAGCCACCAACAACTCCCCGATGAACAGCAATATTCGTCTGCGAGGTGCGGGTAGTGGCGGCAACGAGCCGAGTATCGAGGCCTCAGTGGGTGTCTTCATCGATGGCGTTTATCAATCCCGCTCGGGCAATGCGATTGCCGATATTGTCGATATTGAAGGTATCGAGGTGTTATATGGGCCTCAGGGTACGCTTTACGGTAAGAACACCAACGCGGGTGTTATCAGTGTGCGCAGTAAAAAACCGACCCGTGAGTTTGAGGGCAAGCTCAGCTATACCGTCGGTGATCGTGATTTGAATGATGTCTCGGTCTCGATCAGTGGGCCGCTTAGCGAATCACTGTCGTTTCGCCTGTCTGGCCGCGACAACAGCTCCGCTGGCTGGTTAGAAAATGACAGTCTCGACACGGTGTCGAACGGCTCCGACGAGCAGAATATTAGGGGGCAGTTATTGTTTGATGCCGCTGATGAATTGGAGCTGAGGTTCATCTATAGCAAGGGCAAGCGTCGCCCAGATTGCTGTGCTTCTGAAGTGGCATACGGCCCCGATTTTTATACCATGGCCGAGGCGGCTGGAGTGGTGCTCGATGGCGATCAATTCGATCGCCATGTATCGGCCAATGGCAAAGTTGAATTCGAGCAGGACAGCGAATCGGCATCGTTAACCGCCGATTGGTCGCTGGGCAATTTTACTCTGACATCGATTACCGCCTGGGATGAATACAAAGCCACGCGCAGCGGTGATGAGGATCGATCCATCCTTGATTTAATCAACGTACAGGATTTACAAGAGGGTGAATCTTACAGTCAGGAGTTGCGGCTGACCTCACCGGGTGGCGAGGCGCTGGAATACATTGCCGGTCTCTATTATTACAATAACGATTTAACGCGAGGCAATGGCACCGCGAAACAATGGCGCACCCAGACCGGCGAAGATATCTTTTTAACCGGGCCTATTATCGCGCCAAACTTTGCTCCCTCACTGGTCTCCGCGCCGGGTGAACTGTCATACCTCAATCATCGTTGGCAGCAGCAGAGTTATTCGGCGTTTGCGCAGGGGCATTATCACATCTCCGAGGCGTGGGAATTAGTCGCTGGCCTGCGTTATTCCTACGATGAAAAAGAAGCCGATATTCGGATTGACAGTGTCACCACGGCGCCGCTGAGCTTTACTAAGTTTGTTACCTCGCCATTTACTAATGATACCGGCCTCAAGCGTGAAGGCGGCAATACGACGGGCATGTTAAGCGTGTTGTATACACCCACCGAGGATATGACTTACTACGCCACGCTAGCAAACGGTTTTAAGTCCGGTGGTTTTAACGGCACAGCGGGTGAGATTGCCGATCGCGAATACGATGATGAACAGTCGGTCAATTTTGAAGTGGGTATCAAATCCGAGTTAATGAATAAACGGCTGCGCTTGAACGTTGCCGCCTACCGCACCGAGTATACCGATTTCCAAGCGCTTTCTTTCAACGGTGATGCCGCGTCGTTCTATGTGGTGAACGCGCCTGAACAGGTAACCCAAGGTGTTGATTTTGATGCCGAGTTTGTTGTTACCTCCAATATAGTCAGCGGCTTGTCACTGGCTTACCTGGATGCGGAGTATAAAGATTACCAACAGGGACCCTGTTACGCCGGTAACCCCGACGAGGTGATCGATAACTCCGCTGGCGCGCCGATCTCAACTGGGGTCTGTGATTTGTCGGGTAGGTCGCTGCCTTTCGCACCTAAGTGGGCGGCTAACTTTTTTGCGATGGCGCACTGGCAGATGGACGCGGGCACCAGTTTCTTGCGTCTCGATTGGGCCAGTACCCAATCGCATATGATTGATACCCAGCTCACCCCTGAACTGACCGACTCCTACGATTTGATTAACCTGAGCGCGGGTTTTGAAACTGAAAACTGGCAGTTAACACTGTGGGGTAAAAACATTACGGATCAAACCAATGCTATGTTGGCCGCATCAGTGCCGCTGATTTCTGACACGACGCAATACTGGCTGAATGCACCCCGTAGTTTTGGCGCGACCGTGCGCTATGTTTTTCCTGCAAGACCTTAAGCGTTTATACGGTTTTATTCGACAAGCTGCTTGAATCGCCCAACAGAAGGGTCAACAACGAAATATCAAGGGGTTCGATGACAAGAAACTCCAAGCGTCCGTCATAGCGCATGGGAGGTCGAAAAGTCTCGACTCCTCGATACTTTCTATTTTTTTATTAGGACTGGCCCCGTTACCTATCGGCACCCTGCGTCGATGGGATTAGCGGAACCATCACCTTGGCCTTCAGCTACCTCGCCAAGCAAGCCCAGACCCATTACCATGCACGGCACATCCCTTGTAAGAAGTTCGCGTATGTCTTTACCTGCCTGCCTTAAATGCAACTCTGAGTTCGTTTACCAAGATCGACAGCTGTTGATCTGCCCCGAGTGCGCCTTTGAATGGAACCCTGAAGAGCTGGCCGCTGAAAACGCGCCCCTGACCATGAATGATGCTAACGGCAATACTCTGAACGAGGGCGATAAGGTCACGCTGGCCAAAGACCTCAAGGTGAAGGGCAGCTCCCAGGTACTGAAGGTCGGCACCAAGGCGTTGATCCGGCGTATTGTGGAAGGGAAGGACCACCAGCTGGATTGCAGAATAGACGGCGCCGGCGAAATGATGGTGACCGCCAAGTTTGTGAAGCGCGCCTAACTAGTGCATGAAGAACACCGAATGAAGGCGAGGTCCTGGGGCAAGGTTTCGCGTAGAGTCCGATGAGAGATCAGTCCTTCAATAACCCGCTGCACTGCACCCTCACGTAACAGACCATAAATACGCTAAAATAGGGGCTATCACCTTAGCTTTGAGCCCTCTATCGCATGACGACTGAATCTACACCTGCCACGACACCTGTTGCTAGACCTGTTACTACACCCGCCAGCTTCACAGAGCTTGGCCTTATTGCCCCTTTGTTGGCGCGCCTGGCAGAGCTGGAATATCAGCAGCCAACCGACATTCAAGCGCAGGCTATCCCCAGTGTATTGGCGGGTCGTGACCTGATTGCCGGGGCCAACACCGGCTCGGGTAAAACCGCTACCTTTGCGCTGCCACTGTTGCAGCAGCTGCACGCTGAAAAACCTTCATATGGCCAAAGCGAAGGAAGTAAGGGCAACTACGTGACTGGGCTGGTTTTGGTGCCCACCCGTGAGCTGGCCAAGCAGGTGGCCGACAGTATTAAGTCCTATGCGGTGCACTTCAACGGCGAGATTAAAACACTGGCTGTTTTTGGTGGTGTATCGGTCAATGCTCAAATGCAGGCACTGCGCGGCGGCACCGATATTTTGGTGGCAACCCCTGGTCGCTTACTCGACTTGATTTCAAGCAACGCCATTAAGCTCGATAGGGTTAAAACCTTGGTGTTGGACGAAGCCGATCGCATGTTAAGCCTCGGTTTTACCGAGGAGTTGTCGGCGCTGTTGGCGTTAACACCCAAGCAAAAACAAACCTTATTGTTTTCAGCGACCTTTCCTGAGCAGGTGCGTGAGCTTACGGCAGAGCTGCTGAACAACCCCGTTGAAATACAAGTGCAAAGCGCCGATGCCAGCACTTTGGTACAGCGTGTGTTTAGCGTCAATCAAGGGGAGAAAACAGCGGTGCTGGCGCATTTGATTAAGCAGCACGAATGGCGGCAAGCGCTTATTTTTGTTAACGCCAAAAACAGTTGTGAGCACCTAGCGGAAAAGCTCTCTAAACGTGGTGTTGCCGCACGCGTGTTTCATGGCGATATCAGCCAGGGCGCTCGTACCCGTGTACTTGAGGCGTTTAAGTCTGGAGAAATTGAAGTGCTGATTGCAACGGACATTGCGGCCCGTGGCCTAGACATTGAAAAGCTGCCGGTGGTGATCAACTTCGACCTACCAAGAAGTCCTTCAGACTATATGCACCGCATTGGTCGATCTGGCCGTGCAGGGGAGGTGGGTTTGGCTATATCACTGATCGACCATGAAGATGTTCATCACTTCAACGTGATCGAAAAGAAGAACAAGATTCGACTTGAACGTGAGCAGGTTGAGGGTTTTGAAGTTGATCAGGCGGCCATCGATGCATTGCCCGCGGTAGAGAAACCCATGGCCGCGCCTGAAGGCAGCGGTAAGAAAAAGCGCAAAAAGAAAGCGCCAGTGAATCCACATGTTTGGGGGGAATACCCCGACCTTGATTAACAGGTCAGCGCATTCGGTGTGCTTTACGATTGATCAGACACAAAAAAGCCAGTGCTGAAACCGCTGGCTTTTTTATTTGTCTGTCGTGTTCTCTAAAAAATCAGCGACCAATAATTAAACTGGCGCAGGTGGTGGTACTGCCGCCCAGGTTAAACGTCATGATGTTGTTGGCCGAATCCAGTTGGTAGCCTCCGGCCTGTTGCGTCACCTGTTTGTAAGCGTCCAGTGCCATACGCACACCGGTGGCGCCAACGGGGTGACCGCCGCCGATGAGGCCGCCACTCATGTTAATGGGCAGTCGCCCGCCGGGCGCGTGGTCGCCGGCTTCAATGGCTCGCCAGGCTTCACCGGGGGCGTAGAGCCCGCTGTGGTCGATGACCATATACTCGGTGATGTTGAAGCAGTCGTGTACTTCCATACCGTCAATGGCTTGAATGTCGGTTAGGCCTGCGCGCCCCAGTGTTTGTTTGAACAGCTCACGCACGTGGGGGAATAAATATTCTTGAGACTCGCTTAAGCGCAGCTTCTCTTCGAAGAGCAGTGGCGCGTTGACGTGCCCCCAGCCTTTAACCTGTGGAATCGACTCGAGTGAAATACCGCGACTCTTGGCGTAGCTACGAGCACGTTCTTCCGTGGCCAAAAACACAACCGCGGCGCCGTCGCTGACTTGCCCGCAGTCTTGGCGGCGTATATGACCGATGATGGTGGGGTTACTGGTTTCGTCTTCCGTAAAACTCTGATCATCGAATTGCCATTTGCGGCTCTGGGCGTTGGGGTTTTGTTTGGCGTTGGCGTAGTTCTGTCGAGAAATCTCACTCAGATGCGCTTTGTCGACGCCGTAGCGTTTGTCGTAGGCACCGATCATGTCACTGAACGCGCAGGGCCATACATAAGGTGTCTGTTGCCATTCGCGCTCAGCCCAAGCGGCGGGGCGTAAGTTATCGGCGGCCTGGTCGCCCGGTACATTGCGCATTTGTTCGATGCCAAGCACACAGGCTAGGTCGTAACGTCCGGCTTCGAGGTTCGCCATGGCGGCCAGCAGAGCCATAGAACCTGAGGCGCAGGCCGCTTCGTGGCTTGAGGCCGGCATGTAGGCCATGGCCGGATCCACGTGGCCAAAGAGACCCCCGAGGTGAGCCTGACCGGTAAACAGTGGCGCGACAAAGTTACCGACGTGGCCGACTTGAACATCGGCTGGGTCTAGCTGGGTCGCTTCAAGACCTGCGCGCACTGTTTCGATAAACAGCTCGGAAATGTTGCTGCCCTCGCGGCTAACATTGCGGGCAAAATCACTCTGGTGACCGCCCAGAATATAAATAGCGGGTCTGCTCATAATAGAATATCCATGGTGTGTGGCCGGTGCCAATTTGGAACGACACGTTAACAATAATAGCGTGGTGAATTTTCTTAAGTGTGTGTATTAATAACGGCTTTGTTAAAACCGTTCAACCAGCGTGGCGACACCGACCCCCGCGCCCCCGCAAATGGCGACTATGCCGCGTTTGAGGTCACGGCGTTCAAGCTCATCCAGCAGCATGCCTAATAAATTACCGCCGGTGGCACCCAGAGGGTGGCCGAGGGCGATGGCACTGCCGTTGACATTAAGCCGTTGGTTATCAATTGAAAAATGCTCCTTGTACATCAATACCGTTGAGGCAAAGGATTCATTGATTTCCCAGAGGTCTATGTCTGAGGCTTTCAGGTCGCAGGCGTGCAACAGTTTTTCTGTGGCGCGCAGGTGGCCTGTGAGCATTCTAACCGGCTCGTCACTGGCGTTGGCAAAGTGTCGTATGCGTGCACGGGGTTTTAATTTCAGCGCTTCGCAACGTTCCTGGCTTGCCAGTAAGACCAGTGAGGCGCCGTCTACCAGTGCTGGTGAGTTACCTGCGCTGTGACGAGCTTCGAGCGTGGTACCCGGATAGGCCTTGTCGATCAGCGGCTGGCTGTGCGCGACAAAGTCGGTAAAGCTGGGTGGCAGTTTAGCCAACTTATCCAGAGAGATGTCGGCGCGTATGCTTTCATCCTGGGTCAGTAGAGGTCGACCTTGGTCATCGTTAACCGGCACGAGTGAGCGGTCAAAATAGCCGTGCTCGCTGGCGTTAGCTGCGCGTTCGTGGGATTGCTGTGCGAGTTGATCCAATTGCGCGCGGCTGTAGTTGTTTTGTACGGCAATCAAATCAGCCGACAGGCCCATGTGCATAAAGCGCGTTGCCTTCATCACTTTGGGGTCGGAGTACCAAGGCCCTTTGTCGGCAAACATGGGCACGCGGCTCAGCTGTTCGACACCCCCTGCGACGACCAGTGACTCCATACCCGACATCACTTTACTTGCCGCAAGATTAATGGCGTCGAGACCCGAGCAGCAAAAACGATTGAGGGTGGCGCCGGATACCTGGTCGGACCAGCCGGCGTAGAGGCTGGCGATTTTGGCTAGGTTGGAACCTTGATCGCCGCTCTGGGTAGAGCAGCCGAGCAGAACGTCTTCGACCTCTGCGCTGTCGAGTTGATTGCGCTCGCTAAGGGCTTGGAAAAGGGGTTTCAGTAGATCTACGGGTTTGAGTTTGCTGTAGACGCCGTTTTCGGCTTTGGCGCGCGCGCGTGGAATGCGAACTGCGTCAATAATCAGTGCCTCATGCATAGCTTACTCCGTTCATAGATATCGTTGTGTTTCTAGGTGTTCAAGGCCGATCACTGAGTGACCGACCTTGAACGTGGGTTTACTTAATTGTGTAAACGTACGGCAAGAACGGTATCAGTTAAAGTTGTGCTCAACCGTTAGGCCGTAAGTGCGCGGTGGCGCGTACAGGTCTACCGTACCGGCGAAACCACTGACGACTGAATGCGCACGGTACTCTTCGTTGCCGAGGTTGCGACTCCAGGCCGTGACCTGCCAATCTTGCTCGGCGCTCTGCCAGGTTACGCTGGCGTTAAAGATTTCGACTGGGTCTTCTTTGCGCAGGATGCTGTTGTCCGGGTCAAAGAAGAAGCTTGATTTGTAATCGTAACTGACCGAGTACTCAACTTCGCCGCCGGTTTCCAACGGTTGCAGGTACGACAGCGCAATGTTGCGGCTGTGCGATGGTGCATTGGGCAGCTGGTTGCCGGAGTAGTCCTCCTCGCCGCTGAAGTATTGGTCGTACTCGGCATCGAGGTAAGACCAGCTACCAGAGATCTGCAGGTTTTCGGTAAGCGCCGCGACAAATTCTACGTCTAGGCCCTGACTGGTTGCCTCAGCGTTGTCACTGACCAGGTTGAAACCGCGCAGACTGAAGACTTGTAAATCTTTGTAGTCCATCTTGTAGGCTGAAACGTTCAAGCGTAAGCGTTGGTCAAACCACTCGGTTTTAGCGCCAATTTCTAGGTTAGTGGCCTGCTCGGGCGCCAGTGGTGTTAGGGCGAAATCGATGCTAGTTGACTGACCTGGGAAGGCGCCGCTCTTGTAACCTTCGGCCAATGTTAGGTAGACGAAACTGTCATCATTGATGTGATAGTTAACACTGAATGACGGGGTAAATGCTTCCCAATCTTCACTGGCTTCACCGTGGTACGGTGCGTTGAGGTTCAAAGGTACACCGGCGTGTCCCAAACCTTCGTGATCAATGGCGGTCTGTATGGCGCGTTTTTTATCGTAGCTCCAGCGTGCGCCTAAGGTCACCGACAAGTCTTCAGTCAGCTCATAATCGGCCTGACCGAAGAACGCGTGGGAGGTGCTCTCTACGTCTTGTAAAAACTCTACGTCGCCACCAATAAATACCGCAGCGCCGAGAGGCCCATTGGGTCCATAAGGGCTGGTCGGGTCAAGGCTACCGACTTGTGAGTAAAAGCGCTCGCCACGCTCAACCGTCTCGCGCATGTGGAAGTAACCCGCCAGAAACTGTACTGGCCCGTCTAGATCAGAGCTAAAACGTATCTCTTGGGAGATTTGCTCCGCTTTTTCTTGAGCTGCATCCTGAACTACTAAAGGCAATACTGCAGCGGGCAGGCCGCCCAGATCATCCAGCCATTTGTAATCACTTTGGCGATAAGCGCTGATGGAGGTCAACTGGCCCAGCGGCAAATCCCACTCAAGCTTTGCCAGCACACCGCTGACATCACGTTCCTGGTAGCTCACTGCATCAGAGGCGCACTCGCGAATGGCGCCACCGGTGGTGGCGTTAACCGCTGCTTGATACAGAGGGACAAGGGCACGAGTGTCTAGGTCCAGTGAACCCACCACACGGCAGTTACCGTTGTTGCTGTCTTTTGAATAGTCGGCGGCCAATGTGATGTCGAGGGTATCACTTGCCTGTATTAGCAGTTGGCCACGGGTACTGATGTTGTCCACATCGTGGGTGCTCTGACCGGTGGTGATGTTTTGTGCATAACCGTCCGTGTCTTTTTTACTGAAGGCAAACTTTCCCGCGACCGAATCGCTGAGTGCGCCATTGACCAAACCCTTGATGGTAGTGAGGCCGTCACTGCCTAAGGTTCCGCCTAATTTGGCCATAAATTCTTCGGTGGGTTTGGCGCTGTGCACGCTGATGGCGCCGCCGACCACGTTCTTACCAAACAGTGTGCCCTGTGGGCCACGCAATACCTCGATGCGCTCAATATCGTAGAGCTCCATGCTCGCGCCGCCGGCGCGGCCGATGTAAACCTCATCGATGAACATGGCCACCGGGGCGTCGGAACCGGCTGAATCCTGAGTTGAACCAATACCGCGGATGAAAATTTGTGGCTCGGCCAAATTAAATTGAGTCATGCTGAAGCCGGGGGTTCGACGAGAAATATCCGCCAGACCGGTAATACCTGCATCGTTGATGTCGTCGCCGCTGATGGCGGTTACGGACACCGGAACTTCTTGCAGGCTTTGCGCGCGCTTCTGCGCGGTAACAATTATTTCTTCCAACGCGTAGGTGGTCTCTGCCTGCGCGAAGCTGCTCAATAGGGTTAAACCTGCCAGGGCGATGGCGGCTGGAATGGGTTTTAGTTTGTGGATCATTGCTGCGGTCCTCTTCAACTATTATTGGGGTTGGAATTATTATTTTGTGGGTAGAACTGGGTAAAACGTTTACAACAAACTGTGCTGGAGCGGGTGTTTTCGTTCAGCTCGTTGGCTGTCACATCTGGTTAAAAGCGCACAGCGTTGTACATGGTTTTTAAGGTTGTGCGGGTTGGTGTACTTGCGGCTTTGTCAGGCGCGGTACCAGCACAGGTGTATTCGCTTTGTAGTGCTCGTAACTTGGGTTGCCCTGCCAGCGCTTGTCGGCGCTGGCTTCTAACATGGGCACACCGCTGATGCGGGTGATCAGTAGGGTGACAAAAATTGGTGAGATCAGCGTTGCATACTGCCATCCAGCCAAGGCTGGCAGGGCGATGAGGCTGATGCCTATCCACAGTACAATTTCACCGAAGTAATTGGGGTGACGGGAGTAAGCCCAGAGCCCAGTTTTAATAAAGCCTTTTTTGCCCGCTTGCTCGGCGCGAAAAACACGCTTCTGATGGTCGGCGATGACTTCAATGGCAAAACCAAACAGCCACACCAGTAAACCTACAAGCCCAAGCCAACCCAGAGGTGCGGAAGAATTTGAGGTGATGGCGGCCAGTGCACTGGCGCAGGTAACCGATACCCAAAGTCCTTGGATGGACCAGGCTACTAAAAAGCGTAAAAAATTGGGTTTGATGGCATCAAAGCGTGTGTCCGATCCATCCTTTGATATACGGATAAACAGGAAGCTGCCTAGGCGTATTGCCCACACGGAAACGAGTGCGGCCAAAAGCAATGAGCGAGCGTCCTGTGCACCGGATAACAGCAGTGCACAGACCACTACGAGCAGGTAGGTGAGGCTTCCTGTTAGGTCGTAAAAGTGTTCGGTTTGAAATTTGTAGGCTGGAATAAATGCCAACCACTGCAGGGTAAAAGCCAGTGTTACGCAAAGCGCAAACACAGGTACACCAACAGCCACTGATCCGCTCCAGCTTCCAGCACAGGCCAGTAGCGCGGCGAGCACCAGCACTATCGTCATAGACAGTAACAAACGATATCTTTTTACCTTCATAGCTCTTTTTCCATGTTGTAGAAAACAGCGCACTCTTAACTCGCGAGTTGACGCTGTTTACCGGTCAATATTTCTGCGCATGAAACGGGAAGCCCGTTTTAAACGCAGTGCTTCAACAAAAATTAAGCGTTAACAGCCATAGCGGGCCTTTTAAAAAGGTCCGCATGGTGTTTTTTTGGGCGTTACTCGCCTTATTCTTGGAAGGATCTGATGGTTGGGCCATCGGCCCAGGTAGCGTGGGTGCCGCTGCAAATACGGTGCGGTAGCATGATGCGGCACACGGGACCGGCTTCGATATCTTTGGCGTCGATCAATACGCACTCGGAGGTGTCGGTTTTCATGTCAGTGATAAAGCTCACGAGGTAGCCGTCGTCCTCATCCACCGCGTTAATGCGTGGAACAAAGGGCGCTTCACTGCCAAAGCGTTGCTCGCCGAAGGGCAGGCTCCATGACTCGCCTGTTTCTAAGTCGTGCTTGACCATGCCGGAGAAGAGGAACCAATTTGGCTCGCCCCAGACAGAGTAAACGTAGCGAGATTTACGGCCGGCGTACTGCTGGTTAAACGTGCCGAATTCCAGCGGACGATCGTCCAAACGCTCTTCAATCACCGCGCCGGTTTTTAAGTTAAAGCGCCAGCGGTGCAGCTTGGATTGGAAGCAGTCGATGGAAATGTTCGCCATCATTTTTCCGACCATTCTCGGCAAACCTTCAATTGGCTCTGGATCTGGCTTGTCTTGGAAGTAGCCGTCGAGAATGATTTCGTCGCCCTCTTCATAAGCGTTCATCCAATGCAGTACATAGGTGGGGGCGGCTTCAAACCACTGCACGTCTTTTTCGCTACCGAAGCGTGGCAGTATGCCAAAGCGCGTTGGTACATCTGGGTAGAAGCGCGCGTGGTGTTTGTCTTCTTTCAGCAGTTCTGGATCCCAGAAAAGCGGCAGATCAACCAAAATGGAGTAGTTCTCGGAGAAAGCCATGTCGTGGGGCAAGCGCGGCCCAGGCAGGGGTACGGGGGTGTAGTGCACCAGCTTGCCGTCTTTATCAATCACACCATAGTGCTGGTAAGGCGGGTGTTTACAGTAGTTAAAAAACAGCATCTCGCCGGTGGTCTCATCCACCTTAGGGTGGGCTGAAATACCATCGAGTGGAGCCCAGCCAACCGTGCCCTGCTGCTCAAGTGTGTAAGGGTCTAGCTGATAACCGTCGCCACACTGCCAGAAGGTGGACATGATCTTGCCCGCGTGAACCACCACGTCGGTTGAAGAAGCATCTTTAAGGTGGCCTTGGGCGCCTACCCCTTTGCGCTTTGACATACCTACGCCATTGGCAATACCCGCCCACAAGGCCTCACCGGCCTGTTGCTCGGCAACAAAGGCCTTGGTACGCACGAAGCGGTTGCGATATTCAGCCTTGCCGTCGCGGAAGGACATGCTGTGGATCATGCCGTCGCCATCGAAGGGGTGGTAGTTGCCGATAGGCTCTTGCACGGGGTTTTCAGTATTTCGGACATAGACGCCATCGATGTCGTTAGGAATCTCGCCAATGACCTCCATCTCGGTGGCGGTGTACTCGGTGAAGTTCGGGGTCCATGCACCGTTGAGGTAAGGGTGGTGACTGGGTTTTAAGGTGTGCTTAACCTTGTTCTCATGGGTGATGGGCATGTTTGATTCCTGTTGTTAAGACGGCTGGCGAGTCTGAGTAGTTGGTTTCATTATGAGACCAATCGAATATTTGTCAATACATCGTCGAGACAAAAATGTGTTGCGGTGAGGTTGCTCGAGGGCGGAGACTTGCAAGCAATTGACCGCAGCGGCGTTTATACTGGTGAAAATTATAGTCAGGAGTACAGAAAATAAATCAGTTGATCGTCAACAGTTCCATTGCCCACGGCTTGGATATTATCGGTGACCGTTGGTCGCTGCTGATTCTGCGTGATGCGTTTTTGGGGCGCTCACGCTTCGAGCAATTCCGCCGCCACAGTGGTATCAGTAAGGCGACGTTGACTCGCCGGCTTGATGCCTTGATCACCGAGGGCGTTCTGTATAAAGGGCTTTGCGCGCAGGGGGCTAAGCGCTTTGAATACCGTCTGACGGAGAAGGGCAGCAATCTATTTTACTCATCATTGCTCGCTTGGCAGTGGGAGCTGGAGTGGGGGACGGCGCAGCAGGAAAGGGCGGACGAGCACCTGCCGCACCAGTTATTTCACCGTACTTGCCAGCACGAACTTTACCCTCAGGCGGTGTGCGGGCATTGCCGTCAGGCGTTTGGTATTGATGATGTGCAGTTGACCGTGGCGTCACCGGATGCGGCACTACAGCTCGATGTGATTAAGTCACTTAGCGGTCAGCGTCGAGTGCGTTCCTCCGTTAAAAGCGGCGAAGAGGA
>Ga0209826_1001366_pt1 | contig 17006 bp, 15 predicted proteins | sample GOMGulsemesocosm_5_FD_184637 | JGI IMG/M metagenome (GOLD analysis project Ga0209826, IMG submission 184637) | Methane-oxidizing microbial communities from mesocosms in the Gulf of Mexico - GOM15C Gulf of Mexico (SPAdes) (version 2) | ecosystem: Environmental > Aquatic > Marine > Cold seeps... | reverse complement strand
ATATGAGACAGCGACATTAACATAATTAATATCAGCACTTCGCTAAAATAAAGGCGCTTCTTTTAAGCTCTTATCATTAGTACTCGAATAGCTGTTGAACAGAATAAGATCGGCGCTAAACAACTATTCATTTGGACGCCTTCGCGGAGAAAATCAATAACAAGAGCCCTATGAGTTACGCAGCGAACAACACTGACAAGCAAGACTCTGACGCAAGCAAGTTACTTGGCCATGCTAATAAGGAAACAACCGAAAGGGTCTACTTGAGAAAGGCTAAAAAAGTAATACCTATTCGCTAAAATGTTAGGCAATCACGATTAGTAAAAGTATGCAACTCATTGAATTGTAACGATAAATTGGTCGGGGCGAGAGGATTTGAACCTCCGACCACCAGTACCCCATACTGGTCTTTTTAAAACCTAACCTATTGATTTAAAAAGAGTCGTTTGTTTTATCGTCTAACCTTTTGTCCATTTTACTACCTATATTAATCAATAAGTTACGGCTTTAGGTTAGACACTTCTTTGAAAATATAACAATCTCAATACTACGCTTTATTTAATCGTTCCAGAGGGCTCACCACATTATGTAATTGCTGCTTTAAAACATGTGTTTAAATTTCAATGGTTTTAACATCTTTATGCCCCAATAACTTTTGTACGACTCGTATATTAGCACCTGCCTCTAACAAGTGCGTTGCAAATGAGTGTGATCTTCCCCCGATATAAGCGGTAGCGTTTTAGGTATGGTTATACCCCGTAATTTACGGCCTTTACTACACACTTTCAGCCCCAATTTTTGCCTGCACCCTCCCAAAAACGCCCCATAATAGGTATCCATTCATGTCGTTCAGAAAACTCAGGTGCTCTCAAAAACAATGTTTTTAAAGCTGCTATCAAGAACCGATTACGCTCATAGCGTAAGTTATCATCGTTGTGGTTTTTAGTAGAAACAACCATTGCTCTTCTGATAATCATTTCACATCTTTAACCTCAGTGTCCTTTATAAAAGGACGACAACTCTTTTTAGCCAACTGCGCTGGATTTCCACAACAATATTCCTCACTCATCAGGCATTCATAAAAAGCAATAATAGCCGTAAATGTTGCTTGCAAGGTCTGCAGGGGTGGCCTGTACTTTTTTTATCAGGTTTTGAATTATCGCCTTTAGAAATAATCAAGCAAAAAGGTAACTAAGCTTTATTCTGTATATAAGTTCCGTCACCCTTGGTCTGAAATTCTCATGGCTTGTTAGGCAAACCCATGACAGCAGTGGTTTACAACAGAAATCAGCATAATCTAAAATGTCCCCTTTCCGGCGCTCAGTGTCTCTTTAATTATGAGTGGCCATATTTATCTCCTAAATTGCGTACAATAAATATATCACCCGACTAAGTTAATAATCACCGCGTTTTCCACTGAGCCAAATAGAGATAAGCAACCAAATACCCCCCACTACCGCACCTAGAAAACCAAGAAGCCCGAAGAAGGGTAAGCCTAATAAAGTCGGCCCACCCTTTACGGTCATCACAATGGATGAGCCGATAATCAGTGCCGCAGTAATCATCCCCATCGTTAAACGACTCACTGAGCGATCCATGCGGTTTGCAAACCGTTCTAGATGTGCAACTTCAATATTAACTTTAAATGTATTTTTACGAATGGCTCTGACCAGACTTTTCAGATCTTTAGGAACGCCTGCGATAATGCCAACCACTTCGGTAAAACCTTGCCAGCCCCGTTTCGCGAGCAGATTAGGCGCATACCTTGATAACATCGCTTTGCTTAAAAAAGGGCCAATCTCACTCGACATATCAAAAGAGGGGTCAAGCTGCCGACCGAGCCCTTCGAGCGTAAGCAGTGCTTTTGTCATCAAGGCGAGATCTTGAGGAAGTGCCAATTTATGATCTCGCATCAGTGCGATCAACTCATTCAGCAGTTGAGGAACATTCAGCTGTTTTAGAGATAGACTGTGATACTGATCTATAAAGGTATCCATATCGACTTTTAATGCCTCACTGTCGATATCTGTTGCAGTTGTCCAGTCAAGCATCACTTCGACGACACCATCCGTGTTTTTTGTGACCATCCCGTTTAACAGATCCATCAACTGGTAACGGCGTTGCTCAGAGAGATAACCAATCATCCCAAAGTCTATAAAAACCAGCTTCTCGCCGGGTCGGTAAAACAGGTTGCCTGGGTGCGGGTCTGCATGGAAAAAACCATCTTCCATAATCATCTTCAATACTGCATTAGCACCCCGCCGAGCCAGTAATGTCCGATCCATTCCCGCTTCGTCTAAAGCTTTCAGGTTGCGTCCCGGTATCCCTTCTATATATTCCTGAATATTCAACCGTTCTCCGGTCATCTGCCAATAGACTTTGGGAATCGTTATATTGGGATCAGCGCTGAAATTGGCCGCCATTCGCTCCGCATTTCGACACTCTTTGGCAAGATCAAGCTCGTACATTAATGAACGGCTGAATTGGCGCACCGTTTCGCGGGGATGAAACTGCTGTAAGTTTGGCATCTCAATTTCAGCAATCTGTGCCAATTTGGACATCAGCCTCAAATCGGCTTCAATTTTTTTGTCGATTCCAGGCCGTCGTATTTTCAGAATCACCTTTGTGCCATCGAGTAACGTTGCACGGTGTACCTGTGCAATAGAGGCTGAGGCCAAAGGTTGCCTATCTAGCTCTGCAAAGAACTGTTCAGCCCTTCCACCAAGACCGGCTTCTAACTGAGGACGTAATTCTTCAAAAGGCAGCGCCTTCGCATGATCCTGGAGCTTCTCAAATTCGGCTATATATTCAGGTGGAAAGAGGTCAATACGAGTCGCAAAAATTTGCCCCAGCTTAACAAAGGTGGGTCCAAGCTCTTCAAGTGCTCGGCGCACACGTTCTGGTGGCTCAAGATGTGCGAGCTCTTCCGCTTCGTTCCAATGCAGTACCTTACCAACCTGCTCCAATACCCGCCCCATTCCCAGCAATCGCACGACATCGCCAAAGCCGAAACGGATGAGAACCGAGGCGATTTCATGCAGGCGTCCTAAATCACGCGCAGCCGCCAGTGTTTCCCAGAGCATTAGTCGTCTTTATCTTTTGATTGCTGTTTTGATTGACCCGCAACACCACTTGAAGAATCCAGACTATCGGCAATCCCTTCTAGCATTCCTGCTGCCAGTTTGGTTAGCAGGGAACCTGTTGTTTTGACCGCTTCTACACCGGATTCAAACTGATTTTTACCGGTATCACTCGCCGTGCTCATGAGCTCTGTCAGCCCCGCTTTTAACTGCTCACCAACAGCTGTTCCACTGTATTGAGCGTGATCAGCAAGCTCATGCAATATGGTTGAGGTTTGCGCTTTACTCGCGCTTGCACTATTACGTAATGTCTCCAAAAACAGCTCCTCAAGCCCCTGAATATCACTCAACGTTCGCTTTAGCTCATTCTCAGAAAATGCTTCACTCCGTCCTACGGCCTCTTTCACGGCAAGTTTAGAGGCCTCCGCCGCCTTTGACAGCGCCTCATCAAGTCCTGATACCGCTTTATCCAGAACCTCTTTTGTGGCCGCACCCTGCCCTGTAGCACCAAATCCGGCCCCTTTGACCACCGCCTCTGCAACCTCTCTGACCGATTGACTATCCAGATCACCTTTTGTTAATGCCTTAATCGTTATTTGCCGTACGGTTTCTTTAATATTCTCACCCGTCTCTACCGCAGTCTGAATATCCTCCAGAAGTTTCTCATTACGCTGTGATGCTACCTGTTCTTCTTTCATTTTATTGCTCCCAATCAAAACGACAATTAAATATAAACCTATTCCAAAGCCGAAACGGCTACTTCATAGAGAACTCTTTTTATAGCATAAGAGCTTACGCTTCTATGCAGAATCATGACCTAAAATCTCTTTGATTTCCGGAAGCGCTCTCCGTACCGACTTTTCTCCCTCTTCGATCGCTTCACCTGCCCGGTAAAATTCCAACAGGCCTATCTTCGCCAGTTTAGGTGCCAACAGGGTATCCGGTGGATCACCTGCTAATCGACTTCTTGTAATCCTGTCCTGGGTGATATTAATAGAGCCAGCCATCGCATCAAACAGGCCGGGAGGCTGCTGGCCACTTTTAGTGATCGGCAAGAGAGAGCCTGTATATTCCATCACTAGATCGGTTATCTTTTGACTGAATGCATTATCAGTCGCCTTCACTTGTGTCGTACTTTCAAAATGCCTACCAACGAGATCCCCATTCAAATTAACGGCAATCACAACATCTGCCCCCAGTGCTTTACAAACTGATACCGGCACAGGATTAACCAAACCACCATCCACAAGCCAGCGATTATCATTATTGATTGCAGGAAATAGTCCTGGTAATGAAATGGAGGCCCAAACTGCTTCAACAATAGCCCCCTCTGTATGCCAGACTTCTCTACCAGTCGCCAGTTCAGTTGAAATAGAAGCGTATCGTTTATTAACCTTCTCAATCAGTACCGAATCATCCGCAACATATTGATTTAAAAAATGATGTAATCGCTCCTGATTTACAAAACCATTGAGTGTGCGATTAAACTCAAAGAATCGTGCAATATCGAACTTCGTTAAAGAGCGAACCCAGCCCTCAAGCCTTGGTAGGTTACCGGAAACATAAGAGGCGCCCACTAAAGCACCAATAGATGTCCCACAGACTATATCTGGGTGTATTCCCTCTTCCGCCAATGCGTTCAGTACACCAATATGTGACCAGCCACGTGCCGAACCACTCCCTAATGCCAACCCCAGTTTAAGCTTCTTTGCCATATTTAATTTTCTACCTATTTATGATTCAATTGCTCTTTTTAGTCTCACCTAGGCTCTTTTCCCAGTGGGATTGGAGGATAATTTTAGAACCAGCTCCACAACCGATTACAGACTTCATCACCTCTTCTACCGGCAGATCAATTTGAGAGACAGAAGAGGCTGGCAGGTGAAAAATATTCCCTGATGTCGGGTTTGGCCCAGTGGGGACAAAAACAGTGTAATAGCCATTGGGATGCTCATCGGTAATAAAGGCCGTCATCATGATTTCATTACCGAATGGTTTCACTAACGCCACAGCCGAATAGGCTGATGAGCGCTCACCGAATAGTTGTTGAAAAGTTTGTGTGGTTAACCGATAACCTGGAATAAACCTTCCTAGCAACTGTTCCGCTTTGGCATGAAGGAATGATCCAGCCTGAGTTTTAACAACAATACCGATAAAAAAACAGGCTCCAACAATAGCGGAAATAACCAGTAGGTTGACCAGTATTTCCTGCATATTTGATTTCGCAACAATGATGCGGGTGAGCGGCTCGATAATGCCACTGACCCAACTAAAAACCCAGTCGAAGACAACCAGTAATAGTGCGCCGGGAAAAACAACACTTACACCACCCAATAGAGATGTTTTTACAAAGTTTCGTAGCTTTTGGTAATGCTGATTCACTTCCACGGGGTAGCCTTTTTTGCCTTCTTAACCTGGGTTCTCATAAAAAATATAGCTTGTAGAGTAATCACTAAATTCAAAATACACCTTCTTCTCTCCAGGGTCTTTAGCCATGTTTTGATTGCTATCTAAAATACCATACCCATAACGATAAGCCCTAGACTCACTGCTGCTGGTGCTGACCGCCGTTGAAAGCTTATCTATTTTAATAAACCGCTTGACTAGTTTATTTCCCGCGTAAACATCCAGAACACCATCTGTGCCGGTATAGTTTTGAACAGCTCTACCGAACTTATTCTGAACCTCCTGAGTACAGGCTGATGTTAGTAATAGTACTGATCCTGTTAGTGCTGCAAGTAATAATTTTTTCATTTTTGACCCTCTTTCCCTAGCTTTATACGCACCTTTATCTACAAGTGTAACCACCATCAATAACTAATTCACTTCCCGTTACAAATTTTGACTCATCAGAGACAAGGTATAAAATCCCGTAGGCAATATCTTTTGGCTCCCCGACATGCCCGATAGGATGCAGGCTATCAAGGCGTGCTCTAAACTGAGGATCTTTTTCACCTAATGCTTCAACTAAAGGTGTCCAGATAAACCCCGGATGCACTGAATTAACTCTTATATGATCTTTTGCGTAAATTAATGCATCATTTTTAGCCATTAACCTGACCGCCCCTTTTGATGCATGGTAATGAGGAATATCTCCAGCACCGACTAGGCCATAAATTGAAGAGAGGTTTACGATACTTCCCCCACCTGATTTTTGCATGTGAGGAATCGCCTGTTTTGTACAAAAGAAAACACCTTTTACATTGATATTCATAACGGCATCCCACTCACTTTCAGTTAACTCATGCGTTGGTTTATCAACACCGGCAATGCCTGCATTATTAACCATAGCATCAAGCTTTCCGAATTTTTCGACAACGCCTGCAAAAACCTTTTCTACTTCTTTTTCGTTAGAGACATCAAGATGCCAAAACTCTGCTACACCGCCTGATTGGTTAATTTCTTTAACCAGCTCTAATCCCTCTTTATCAAGAATATCGGTAACAGCAACCTGCGCTCCTTGTTTTGCCAGCAGAATTGAGGTTGCACGCCCAATTCCCAGTGCGCCACCAGTTACCACAACAACTTTTCCATTCACTCTTTTCATCATCTCTCCTTTTTCTTGAAAACAACCTCTTAATCATATAGCGAAAGTAATAGCAGCCCTTCGAAAAGGCTAAGCAATGCTACTTTTACAATAAAAGAGCTGTTGCTGTTCAAGTTACGCTTCATAATAGGTTTTACTCATTTTTTGATATCTAAAAATGCCGGCGAAGAACATTCGTCTCCGTCGGCACTGTTTTAGAAGCTATTCGTCCTTAACCATCTCTGCTGCCTGCTCTAGTAACTCTGCAAGTTTGGCGCGAGCTTGCTTATCTTTGCGTTGAACGGCCTGTTTGACCTCTTCGATGTCTGCTGACATCTTGGCAAGCTCTTTTTCACTACGATTTGATGCTTCTAGCTTCAAGCTTTCATACGATGCTTTTGACTCATCCAGATAAGCAGCTGCCTGCTCACCCGTTGCATCCGTCTTCATCGCCAGATGGGCTTTCAGCAAAGCCGCTTGCGCTTCCAGTTGCGTATAGCGTTTTTTCAGCAGCTTTGTCTCATCACTCTCCTGAAAACTTTTCTCATAAGCTCCTATCCGTTCTTCTGTAGCGGTCACTAAGATACTGATACGTAACTTAGCTTCTTCACTGTTCTCACGAATGAGTTGCTGGACAGCATGGCTCTGCTTCTGTAGTTCGGCGATTTGCGCTACTTTTGCTTTGCTGGCAGTCTCTTTTGCATGTTGCAACGCATTCTCAGCCATTTTTAAAGCTTCCTGAGCTTTCTCTGGAGATTCCTCTATTTCTAGGGCAATACGAGCTTTTAACGTAGCCGCCTTAGCCTGAGCGAGTGCATAACGTGTTGCGGCCGCATCTTTAAGCGCAGTGCTTTTTGTTTGAGCCTGAAGCAAAGCGACATTCAGTGCAGACTCTGTTTGGTTGGCGATGGTCTGTAACTCAGCTTCAGCACCCTGACGTTTTTCCTGTAATAACTTCTTCGCCTGATCTATCTGTAATTTGAGTTCTGTGATACGAACACGTGTCACCTGATCTGCTGAATCCCAACCTTCAACCAAGCTGTCACGCGCCTCATCCAATGACTTGAGTGCAGCCTCTCTGTTCTGCATCACCCAAAGTTCGCTACGAGCCTGAAGCAACAATACTTTTGCTTTGGCCAATGCAACCTGTGCCTTTAGCGCGTCTTGCCAGCTTTGCTCGGCACTTCTCTGGCTAGTTTCTGGGTCCGGCTGATTCGCAGCCATCAGCTGTGGTGCAGCTAATCCCGCGCTCAAACCAAGAATTAATACCGTTGTCGTAATGGTCTTTTTCATGACTTGTCCTCTTTATTTGTTTCTTTATTAAAAGCGGCTTTTGCCCCTTCCCACATACCCGTAGCGGCTCCTTTAGCAATTGCCACCATCCGTTCACTCAACTCTTTTGCCTCTTCACTCAAGGCATGTGCAGCTTTACCGCCAACCTCTTCTGCCTTTTCTAGTGCTTCGCCACCCAGCTCGATAAGCTGGTTCGCTGCAGTACGCGAAGCCGCCAGAGCTTTTTCTTGCAAACTGGAGCCGGCTTTTTTGGCATCATCAGCTAACTCATGCAAGATTCCACTCGCCGCCTGCCCTGATTTATCAGCCACCTTGCGTAAAACTTCAACGAACAGCCCACCGACCGCTTCAAGATCACTCTTAGTCTGCTCTAAATCATCGGCGGCAAATTCTTTTACGCCATCACCCACTCTGTTGAGACTTTCGTGCGTAAATTCAACGCTATCAGTAAGTCCTTGACGTACCCCTTCAGCCGCCGCATTAGTCGTTTCAGAAACATGACTCCCCAGCTCCTCTGCTGCTTCAATCGCTGCTGACAGAACCGTTTCAGAAATATTACGCACTCGATCAGCCGTGAAATGAGCCTCTTGCATCGCTTTAGCCGTCGCCTCCCGCGTCACTTTTTCAACCGTTCCCTCAACATCGGAGCCTGTCTCAATCGCTTTGCGAACAGCTCCTTTAACGGTCTCTTTAGTCAGTCCAAGTAACTCCGCACTTTTCAACTTGGTGTCACTCAAAGCGGTCCCAATATCAGCTTTAACCTCATCACTGAAGTTGTCTGCCGCCTCTTTAGCCCCTTCCAACGCCTCATTGATACCTACTGCGAGCTTGGACTCTTCTTCAAGCAGCATTTTTTTTGCTTGGCTAAGATCTTTCTTTGTGCCGTCCATTAGCTGTAGTTCAGCCTGTTTGATAGCATCTACGGCTCCATGTAATGCTGCGGAGATTTTTTCTTGAGTAGCCTCTCCAGCTTCTACCAATGTATTAACTGAAGTATTGACAGCTTCTTTTGTAATCTCACGTAAATCTTTTGTGCCGTCTTTAAGATTTTGTACTGTTCCTAAAACAGCCTTGTGGGTAATTTTATAGGTCTGATGTGCAGTCAACTCACCACTTTCTGTGGCTTTGTTGATGTTCTCTGTCAGTTGTTTTTTCATTTCCTGAAACATAATTTCTCACCTCGTAATGGTTAATGGTTGCGTTTGTTACGCTTTATAAGAGAGAAAGTATTTACTCCCTTGAGAAAAATAATAATCCAACAGGAGATCCGGCGATGTAACCTAAGTTACAGTCAGTACGAATTAATTAATCTTTTTTAAAGAAAACTATTGATTTGCTTTTTCAAGCAACGCCTCTAAATCGAGAATTGACCAGTGCCCCCGTTTGCCAGAAATGACTTTTTCCTGTTTCCAATTTTGTAAGTGACGAGCAATCACAACCCGCACAGTACCGATCATTGTGGCAATTGCTTCTTGAGACAGATCATTAATAAGCTGTATTTCGTGTGGCAACTTATCGATAACAAGATTTCGCAGAATAAGGCGTGAAAGCCGAGCTTCTGTATCGTACAGCGACAAATCGATTACCTGATTGGCAAGCACACGCATCTGTTTTCCTAGATAGGGCAAGAATGCTCGGTTAAACTCTACATGTTGCTCGATCCAGACTCTTGCCTGCTGAACAGTAGTGGAGAGCACTTCCATGTCATCGAGAGCCGTGGCAACAGCATCATGCCTCTCGTCATCTAATAAACTGATTAGGTCAAAGCCATCACCCGGCCCGATTAAAAAAAGAGTATGCTCCCGACCATTATCTGGGTTGCAAACAGAAACCTTCGCTCGCCCACTGATAATGAGATAAAAGCGGTCTGATGCCTGTTGTGGCGAAATAGCCATCTCTCCCCTAAGCAGAGTCTGATACTGAAAAATCCCCAGCATTTCTTCTAAAACAGCCGCATCCAAAGTAGAAAAAAGAGGTGAACGTGCTAGCACCTCAAAACAAGACTTATAGTATGGTGAATCCTTTCTCATCAAGCTTTCCCTCGAAGATTAATTTTATTCAGTTAGCCAAATTGCCGCTTAAAGCGCCAGACTCCAAAACTAAAGATTAAGCTCCCCAGCAGCGCAAGACCAAGCAGTGAATCCCAGAGAATATCTAGCCCCGCCCCTTTTAACAGGATGCCATAGCCCATTTCGATATAGTAATAGAGTGGTGAAAGATACATCGCTTCGCGCAACCCAGGTGGCATTGCCTCGGGCGGTGTCCAGACACCAGAAAGTAGAATAAGTGGCGCAAGAATCATGATGGTTAGCATACCGACCTGAGCAAGGTTACGGCTCATTGTTGCCGCAACTAAGCCTATACCTGCGGTACTAAAAACATACAGCAGGGTCACCGCAAAAAAGAGTGGCAAACTCCCCTTAAAGGGAACTTCAAACAGTAAATCTAAAATCAGAAAGACACTGACGGCTGTTCCTAGCAAAATCACCAACATCATAGAGAGCACTTTGGGTAGCAGAATTTGGATGGGTGATAATGGTGAGACGATTAGCTGCTCAATGGTGCCACGCTCCTTCTCCCGTACCGTCGCTGCCGCTGGCAAAACAATGGCAAGTACGGTGATCACCGTCATCAATTCTGCGATCGTGAAAAACCAAGCATCGTTCTGATTCGGGTTATACCAGACCCGATGACGATCTTCGATATGCGGCAGTGTGGCTAGGCTATCGGCGCTTAGGCCTGCTCGATCCAATGCTGCCTCAAAACCATATTTGCCAACGATCTGCCCAGCGTAACCAGCCGCCAAAGTACCTAGCACTGCATTACTGGTATCAACCTGTAGCTGTACCGCCGTTGGCCGCCCCTCCATCAGCTGTTGCTGGAAGTTAGGTGGAATATCAAGTAGCGCCATCACCTTGCCTTCATCCAACAGGCGCATTCCGGTCGCGGTATCACTCACCTCGCCATCAAGGCGAAAATAGGGTGGTCGAAAACGGTAAATAAGCTCTCTTGAGGCAAAGCTATGGTCACTATCAATTACCGCAATACCGGCCTGGTTGAGTTGCAGGCTCACCCCAGAACCGGCGATATAAATATCCGCGGTAAAGGCATACAGAATCACAAACATCAAGGCGGCATCACGTAATAATTGCAGCAGCTCTTTGGCGGTTAAAACACGTAAACGACGCAGCCAAAGTGCTATTTTAACGAATGGTTCAACACTCATGTTTTAGGCCGTTTTCGGAATAGAGAGAAGCTCAACAGCCATAAGACAGCAGCATAAATCATCAACATCAATACATTTCTCCAGAGTATCTCCGCACCCACCCCTTTAATAAAACTCCCCAAGACAATATTGGTGTAATACATGGCAGGAAAGAGATGCGCCTCTATCTGTGCAGCAGCCTCGAGTGACGAAACGGGTATCAACAAACCAGAATAGAGTACTGAAGGTACCACCGTAATAATTGCGGTCATAATCATCGCGGCTACCTGTGTCTGTACGAGCAGCGAGACCAGCAGGCCGATACCCGTGGTACAAACCACATAGACGATTGAGGCCAGCAAAAAAAACAGTGGGTCACCTTTAAACGGGGCTCCAAATAATGTTGTCGCCATAAACCAGAGGATAAAAATATTTATGATCGAGATGCCTATATAGGGAAGCAGCTTACCGATCAAAAACTCACCCCGTGTGACGGTGGAGGTGTAGATATTGTAGATGGAGCCATTTTCCTTCTCGCGCACCACCCCCAGCGCGGTGAGAAATGGGGGGGAGACCATCAGGATAAACATGACCAGTGCAGCCGCCACCGACCAGCGACTCTTTAACTCCTGATTATACAGATAGCGCAACTCAAGCTTTACGGGCGAAACCAGTGCCGTTGCCCGTTCAAGCGTCATCCCCTGTTTTCGCGCAATCCATTTTGCCATCAGCTCTGCATTTGTCGCGGCATTGATCGCTATCACATAGCCTTTTGCGGTCTGTGCACGAAAGGGAAAGGTACCATCAATTAAGCTCTGTACCGGAGCAGGATGCCCTTCCGTTAAGTTCTTCTGGAAATTCTCTGGGATGATAATGGCGAGCCGAATTTTGCTGTCGGCAAGCAGCGGGGAGAGTTCTCGCTCACTTTGCACCTCACCTTGATAATCAAAATAACGCGAGCCCATAAATTTATGTAGGTATTCACGGCTCATCTCACTACGGTCTTGATCTAGCACTGCAAAAGGTAGCTTTTCGACATCAAGAATAATGCCATAGCCAAACACCAGCATTAATACACTCGGCACAATAAAGGCCAATGAAAAGAACAGTCGGTCACGCAAAATTTCACGCCACTCTTTAAAGGCCAGTACACGGATTCGTCTAAGATTCATCGAGCCGCTCCTTTTGTTTCAAGCGCTAACACGCGGTAGACAAACACATCTTCCATTGTTGAGGGGCGTTCGTTAATGGCTCTGACGTTAACCCCTTCTTTTGTTAATACGCGATTGATGCGAGCCATTGCCGGCTCGACCGCCTCTACAAATAGGTGCACTCGCTTACCAAATAAGGCCGCACCCTCAAAACCGCTCTTTTCCAAACAATCTAGTGCAGCCAGTGGCTGGTCGGTCAACACCTCTAATAGCTGCCCCGCCTCTTTCTGCAGTGCCTGCTTCATTGCCTCGGGGGAATCATCTTCGACCACTTTCCCCGCATACATAAGAACAATATGGTCACAATGCTCCGCCTCACTCATGTAGTGAGTTGTCACCAATACGGCAATATTTTCCTGTCGGGACAGGCGTACCAGTATGTCCCAAAACAGCCGTCGCCCAACCGGATCAACACCGGAGGTGGGTTCATCAAGAAACAGTACTTTGGGGCGATGAACCAGCGCGCAACCCAGTGCCAATCGCTGGCGAATACCCATAGGCAGGCTAACCGCTCTACGTTTTTCAAAGCCTCTCAGCCCCGCCATTTGTAGAACCCACTCGGTACGCTGTTTTGTCTCTCGCGCACTTAACCCATAAATTCCGGCATAGAGGCGAATATTTTCCAATACACTCAAATCTAGATAAAGAGAGAAGGCTTGCGACATATAACCAATACGCTCTTTGATCGCTTGGCCTGCTTTACGCATATCGGCACCCGCCACACGCCCCTCACCCGCTGTCGGCTTTAAAATACCGGTGAGCATTCTAATGGCGGTGGTTTTGCCCGCGCCATTCGCCCCCAATAAACCGAATATCTCCCCCTGTTTAACCTGAAAGCTGACCTCATCAACGGCCCGAAAATCCTCAAAATCACGTGTCAGCCTATTGGCCTCAATCGCTAGCATATCTCGAGATTCTGCTGAAACTGCACGCGGCTCAACTTGAACGGGCCGCTCTTGCTCGTGTTCAGCACCCGCAATATTCCGTTTGCGCAACATGGCAACAAAGGCATCTTCCAGCTCTGGCACACCTGCATAAAGGTCATGAACGGTCATATCTGGAATAGCCTTGAGTACCGCCTCCTTTGCTTTATTAGGCGATAGATCATCCACAAAAATTTTTAACCTGGGACCCATTGCCTCAATTTGGCTAAAGTGTTTTTTGAGTTGATCCAGCGCCTCAATTTGGGGTGCTACACGCAGCTCCACAATGCTGCCAGGAGCCTGCTGCAAAATCGTTTCAGGTTCCCCTTCAGCCAATACCTTGCTTTCATGCATTAACGTAAGACGGTGGAAACGGCTTGCCTCATCCATGTAAGAGGTGGAGATCAGCGCGGTAATCCCCTTTTCACGCAACAAAGTTGCCAAAATAGCCCAAAAATCTCGTCGGGAAACAGGGTCAACGCCAGTGGTTGGTTCATCGAGAATGATTAATGCAGGTTCATGGATTAGGGTGCAAACCAGCCCCAGTTTTTGCTTCATTCCACCTGAGAGCTGCTTCATTGGTCGCTTAACAAAGGGTTCAAGCCGTGTCATCGCCAGTAGCCTTTTTTTGCGTTTTGCCAATAACTCATTAGACACATCACGCAACTGGGCAAAAAAGTCTATATTTTCCTCAACCGACAGATCACCATAAAGATTCAGACCCAGCCCTTGTGGCATAAAACCAATGCGGTTTTTTATCTTTTCTGCCGCCGCCTCAGAGTCAATCCGCTCACCAAACACGGTCAACTGGCCGCTATCGTAAGTGAGTACCCCTGCAATGGCCTTCATCAGCGTACTTTTACCCGCGCCATCGGGACCAATTAGCCCATAAATCTCCCCCGCCCTGATGTTGAGTGAGAGCCCGTCCACTGCAACTTGCTTACGATAATGTTTAGAGAGCTGTTGAACCGTGACAATCGGCTCCGCCACTGGGGTTACCAGGCTGGATTGACCCACTCAACGCCCTCCTGCCAGCGGATAACCGTATCAGCCGGTAATCCTGGGCTTAAGCGGTGATCTGGGTTTTCATTTAAATATAGCTTCACCGCATAGACCAGCTTAACTCGCTCATCGGGCGTTTGAACCTCTTTGGGGGTAAACTCCGCCTGAGAGGCGATATAACGTACCGTTGCTGCAAAAGGCTTCTCGGGGAAGGCATCGGTATAGACCTGTGCCGCCAACCCCAGTCTCACTTTGCCGATCGCCTTTTCAGGGATATAGACCTTTAGATACAAGCGGTCAAGATCGACAATATCAAATAATGGGCTTCCCGCAGCCACTACCTCACCCTCATCAGCCATCCGCGTGGTAATCACCCCTTTTGCCGGTGCCCGAATCGTTAGGTCATCCTGAATGCTTTGCATTTCTTGTAGAGCGGCTTTCGCCGCACCACACTGCGCCTTTGCCGCGACTAAGCGGTCTTTATCAACCCGCCAGGCAAGCGTTGTTCGCTCAGCCTCCTGCTGACTGGCCGTTTGGCTTTTTAACAGGTTCTGCAACCGCTTTTTATCTCGCCGACTTTGCTGTTCTGATGCCTCAGCTGCGCTGCATTGCGCGTTGGCAGCAATAACCCCCTTTTCCGCTTGAGTTACCTTCGCACTTATCTGCGTGTCATCCAGTCGCACGAGCACCTGCCCCTTATCGACAGCATCACCCTCGCGCGCTTTAAGCTCGGCAATTCTGCCGGGAAACTTGCTCGCAACGCTGTAGTGATCACCTTCGATACGCCCATTTGCCTGAATCAAGCCTTCAGGAAGTGGTTTTTCATAGAAATTCATCCACCAGACTAACACTGCCAACCCAATCAAGATAAAAACCGACAGGCTAGATATTACTGTTTTAAGCACTTTATTCATTTCAGCATCCTTTTACAACTCACCTAATGATCGTTTTAATCGTAAGCTTGCCAGCACCGCATCGTAGAGTGCATTGGCGTGGTTATACTCACTGCCTGTTCGCAATGTTTCCGCATCGAGCACCTCTGTATTGGTAGAAAGTCCATTTTCATAACGGTCACGGTTCACTCTAAGGTTCTCTTTCGCCTGCGCAATAGTTTTTTCGGTCACCAGAATACGTTTACGCGTCTCTTGACTATCCAACCAATATTGACGCACTTGTAAGGCCACCTTTGTAGCCAGATCATCGTGCTGCTCTTGCAGCATAGCCGCGCCCCGTTCGATGGAAGAGGCTCTATGTTTAACAATGCCTCCATCAAACAGTTGCCATTGTAGCCCCAGATTAACTTGCCACTGCCCTTCATGAACCTGATAGCGGTTTTCGTGATACCCATAGCCTCCATTAAGCACAATTTGAGGCGATGTTTCAGCCCTAACGGCTTTAGATTGGTGATGAAGCGCGGTAATTTGATCACTGAGTATCAGCAGCTCATGGCGCTGAGCAAGTGCCCGTTCGGTGAGTAATTCCACCGCTTCATGATTATTCTCAGAGTAGATCTCATCCAGTGTGACCGACTGGTTTAGCGCTCTATTCAAAAAACGGTTATAGGCTGACTTAGCAATATCCAAGCTATTTTCAACCTTGATAGCCGACTGCTCTGCATCGGCAAGGGCAACCTGTGCTGCCAACAGATCATTTTTTGACACCATCCCCTGCTGATAGAGATTTTTAACATCCCCGGCATGTGCCTGAAGACTAGCAACATGGCTGAGTGCAACTGCCAGTCCCCTTGAGGCTCGTAACACAGCCACAAATGATTCAGCCACTGCGAGCTTGAGATCGAGACTGCTCGATGTCAACTGGCTGCGTGAAGCACTCAGCACTGAACTGGCCGCTTTGATACCCCCGCTGATTCGGCCACTGGTGTAAATCGGTAGAGAGACCGTTGCCTGATAGGAGTAACTTTCTCTTTCACCCATCGGGAATTCAACGTTTAGGCCACCCAAGCTGGCTTTTGCGGCAGGGTCATTCTCCATCGCTGTGTAGCCCGCCCCCACCGAGAGATTAGGAAGCCGTGCTGATTTTGCCGCCGCCAACTGTTCGGCTGCTGCTGCGCTGTTTTCTTTCACCGCTTTAAGGCTATGATTCACCTTCAATGCAATTGCCCAAGCCTGTTCCAGCGTCTCTGCCTGTATAGAAAGTGGCACCACTAAACTGACCAGTAAAAGCACTGTACAAGCTGTTCGTCTGTAATACATCATCTGTTTTCCTTTACTGCATTCTCTTCTGATTCTTTTTGATTCGTAGCCAATTCACGGCGCATCAATGAATAATAAAGCATTGGCACGACAACCAATGTCAGTGCTGTGGCAACGATTGTCCCAAAAATAAGTGATATGGCCAACCCACCAAATACAGAATCTGTCAGCATCACAGCCGAACCCAATATAATGGCAAGTGCTGTCAGTAAAATAGGTCGAAGGCGAACCGCACCCGCCTCACTCACTGCCTCACGTAATGGCATGCCTCGCTTCATATAGTCCTGTATAAAGTCGATAATCAATAACGAGTTGCGTACGACCACGCCCGCTAGTGCAATCACACCGATCATTGAGGTCGCCGTAAAGGGCTGTCCCATCAACCAGTGACCAGGAAACACACCGGCCAACCCTAAAGGAATGGCAGACATTGCGACTAAAGGAACTGTAAAAGAGCGGTAATAACTGACTAAAAGCAGATAAATGAAGGCCAATGCCATCGCCAGTGCATTGAACATATCCCGAAAAATATCTAGGGTGAGTCGAATTTCTC
>Ga0209826_1001363_pt1 | contig 17042 bp, 8 predicted proteins | sample GOMGulsemesocosm_5_FD_184637 | JGI IMG/M metagenome (GOLD analysis project Ga0209826, IMG submission 184637) | Methane-oxidizing microbial communities from mesocosms in the Gulf of Mexico - GOM15C Gulf of Mexico (SPAdes) (version 2) | ecosystem: Environmental > Aquatic > Marine > Cold seeps... | reverse complement strand
TGGTGAGACCGTCGCCTAGCTGAAACGCCAGTACGGCTATCTGTCGCGAGATGCCAATCAAGTCCGAAAGGGGCGCCATGATGGGCATGGTCAAAGCCGCCTGGCCGGAGCCGGAGGTGACAAAGAAATTGAACACACTCTGAAATAAAAACATGGCGGTGGCCGCGACCACGTCCGGCAGGCCAGACAATGTCTGCGCGGCGCTGTTTAAAATAGTGTTGAGTATGCTCGCCTGCTCAGGGCCATCGCCGCCAAGTATCAGTACTATGCCCTTGGCAAAGGCCACCACCAGCGCCGCTGGCAGCAACTGCGCGGCGCCCTGGCGAAAAGCTTCCACCGAGCGGTTGGCGTTCATGCCGTCGAGCCGCGCCCAGCAGCCAATGATCGCTGCTACCAAACCCATGGTGAAAAACTGGGTGGCGATCTCTGGCAGATAGTAACTGCGCTGGGTGACCCCCCAGATCATCCAGCTCATGCCCGCCAGCAGTGTCAGCAGTACACCCCAGTCGCCGCGGCTCAGTTGCGTCACCTCGCTGATTTGGCCCTGTGGCCGCTGGCTTTTATCCTGTTGGTGGGTCAGAGATAGCTGCGGTTCGCGTTTGATTTTGTTGGCGTACCAGAGGCTAAAGAGCAGTCCCAGCAGGGTAAACACACACCAGAGAGCAACACGAAATTCGAGGCCCGACAAGAGCGGCAGCTGGGCGATACCCTGAGCGACACTGACGGAAAATGGATTCATCCACGAGCAGGCAAAACCGATTTGAGTGGCGACATAGGTCACCAGCAGAGCGGTCAAACTGTCGTAACCCATGGCGAGAAAAATGGGTACCACGATTAAAACAAAAGGGATCACCTCTTCACCCATGCCGAAGATGGCACCGCCCAGAGAAAATGCAAAAAATAAAATAGGCACTGCCAAAAATTCCAGCGAGCGACTTCGAGCAATCAGTACCAGTAGGCTGCGGTTAATCGCGCCTGTGGCCATGACGATGCCAAAGGCACCACCGGTAATTAGGATAAAGGCAAAGACGCCGATGGATGCACCCCATTTGGTGCCGGCGACCAATCCTTCAAAAGGTAAATTGAGCAGACCGATTTCACCACCCTGGGCAAAAACGGGTAAACCATTGGGTCCGCCCGCAGCAGCGCGGAAGCTGTCGGGGTTAAGCAGTGTGCGCAGCTCACCATTGGCTTGAATTTCTTCGACCAAAGTAAATGAGCCTGGCGTCACCAGGTAGGTCAGTGCAAAAGCCAACAGCGCCACACCCATCAAAATCAGATAGGTATCGGGCATGGTGGACGTTTTAGTTTGGACAGAATTCGACATAACAATCATCTTTTCTGGTTAAACAGGAGGCGCACATCCTTGTGCGCCCAAGTTTGGAGCTATGGGTTTAGAACTTATGGCTGTAGTTCAGTGTGGCAAAGCGGCCCATGGACGAGTGGTTGCTGTGGTCAACGTTGGCGCCGGTACCCAGTACCAGTGGTGGCTCGCGATCAAACAGGTTCTCGATGCGCATGCTGATGTAGCTGCCGCTTGCCAAGTCGTAGCTGACATTCAGATCCCAAATGGTCCAAGAGCTGACGCTGACGGTTTCATCGGCGCCAATATTGAGTGCGTTGCGCACCTGGTTGCTCGGGTCATCTGTGTAGCTGTGGGTGTAGCTGGCTTGCAGCGAACTGCTCCAGCTGTCGTAGTTCCAGCGCACCTTGGCGTTGGCCAGCCAGCGTGGGTACTTGTAGTCGCCCGCTAGGTGCTCAACACCTGATGTGTCTGAGGCGATGCGGTCAAACTCGGCCAAGTAGGTTGCATCAAATGCAAACTTGAGAGAGCCGAAGCCGTCGGTATCCACATACTGGGTGTAGGAAATATCGACACCATTGGTGCTCTGCTCGCCGAGGTTGGTGAGCAGGAAGTGGGCGTCGGTGACATAACCGTTACCATCGACTTCAAGGCCTGGTGTGCCGGTTGGCAATACACCATTGGTCACAGTGAACTCACCGTTGATGGCGCGACGAATAAAGTCGTCCTCGTCGATGCCTACCAAGTTTTTGTGCTGGATGTTCCAGTAGTCGAGGCTCAGGCTGATGTCTTCGGTGGGTTTAATGACAACGCCGAATCCCCAGGTGGTTGCCTCTTCTGGCTGTAGGTCTGGATTACCCAAGTCCTCTGACAGCAGTGATTCACCGTCTGCAGCAGAGTCTCCGTCACAGGCTGCTGGGGTTTCTTGACAGTCGACGGTGTGGCTCGAAAGCAGCGTCTTGGCTCCGGCCTGAGCCAGCGATGGGGCGCGGAAGGAGGTGGACCAGTTACCGCGGACAATTAATTCGTCCATCGGCTCGTAGCGGAAGCCAATCTTGGGGTTTACATCTGATCCGAAGTCGTCGTAGTGGTCATAGCGGGCCGCCAGCTGCAGTTCAAAGTTATCGGCCAGTGGCACATAGAGTTCACCGAAAACAGCCATCTGATCGCGTTCGTATTCAGCACCGGTGGAGCTGAAGCCGAAGATAGGCTCTGGATTGGACGAGGTGGCCAGCGCTTGCGCGGAAGGTGTGTCGGTCACTTCTTCGTGACGATATTCACCGCCTACTGCAGCGTAGACTTCACGGCCCATCAGGCTAAATACTTCACCAGAGATGGTTCCGTCAATGGCCCACATGGAGGATTCACCCTTGCGCACAGCATCGCTCTGCACATAGTCGAGCATACCGTCGGCCTGGTTGGCCTGACCGTCAAACGGGTTGTACCAGAGAGTGGTCTTGCCACTGTCCTCACAGCTACCGCCGTTAAAGTCGTAATCTCTCTGAGCTATATCGACATCCCAACGATTGATGGTCGAGCCATCGGTACAGACGTTGCCCAACAGGCTGTTGATCAACGCTTCCGATTGGTAGAGGCCCGAGACGGCTCGTTGTTCAGACTTACTGCTGCCATAACTGGCAGCCACTTCCCAGTTGTAGCGATCAAACTCACCTTCAAGGCCTGTGACCAGGCGGTAGGATTCTGATTCTACTTCGACCGCGCGTGGCTCCGGAAAAGCGCCCCATGCATAAATTGGAAAACCATTGTAATCGCTGAAACTAGAACCACTTTCAGCTTCCATGTCTGCTATCAAGCCGGCTGGCCAGAGGGGGGACTCGGGATCAACCGGAGTCCTAGAAAACTTTGCCGGAGAGCTGACGCCCTGGGACTCATAGGTTTGGTACATGGCTTCCGTGAAGAGGGTTAAGGTATCGCTGATGCCCCACTCGTGAGTCGCCGTAAGTCCTAGGCTTTCATAGTCGTCTTCAATCGAGGCGTATTGGTTGCCGTCCAGTTCGCAGTACTCACCAAAGCTGCCATTGCCAAATTGATCATCCGGACAGCCGCCATCGCTGGCCTTTTGAGTAATGTCATTATAATTTAAATATAAATCGTTAAAGCTAGGGTAGATACCTTGCTGGCTTGGGCGTATCGAGTTTTTAGAGATGTCGCGGTCGCGGTCGTAAAAACCATTGCGGGTATAGTAGTCCACCAACACCATGGTATTGGTGTTGTCAGTGTTGCCGCCCCAGATCCAGTTCAGATTGTAACGACCTTCATCGGTGGAGGCCGATGAGTTGCCGCCAGACACGGAGAGTTCGCTGCCTTCATAATCTTCGCGCAGAATGATGTTGACCACACCGGCGACGGCGTCTGCGCCGTAGGTGGCAGAGGCGCCGCTTGGCAAAACTTCAACACGCTCAATGGCTGCTGCGGGAATGGAGTTCACATCGATAAAGGATTCCTGGCCACTGGCGAAGGAGCTGACGCTCATACGACGGCCATTGATCAGTGTCAGAGTCGAGGCGGTACCTAGGCCGCGCAGTGATACACCGCCGGCGCCTACAGGCGTTTGGCCGGAGAGAGGACCACCCGAGGAGCTGGAGAAGGTACCAGAGCCTCCGCCCGACTGGGTCAGGTCTTTTAGAATTTCAGCGGCGCTGGCGGCGCCGGACTCGGCGATGTCTTCGCGATTGATTTGTACTGCCTGTACCGCACCTTGCAGGTCCAAACCCTTGATGTGGGTACCTGTAATAACGATTTCCTCGAACAGTTCCGACTGCTGGGTATCATTGGCCTGTGTGGCTAACGGCACAGTGATGGCCAGTGCACTCAGTGTCATTTTTACAGCATGACTCAACGGATGCTTGGTGTGCACCTTGTGTTGTTGTTTCATGAAACATCTCCTTTTTCTGCCCCAATATTTATTATGGATGACTGGCGACTGCCAGGGCGATAAAGCTGAGTACCCGTAAAATTCAGGCGCTCAAATACATTCTTTATCGGTAGAAAACCGGGTGAGCAGACACAGTGATCTGTCGATCACTTCGCTGTCTTTAAGGACGACGGCTCAATACAGACGCACTTGTCCTGCAATTTCAGCTGTGCTGTTCTCTTGGTGGAAAGGGAGGCAATAGGGGCAGGGATTGCACACACAGACCATCAACCCGGTTGAAACCGGGTCGGTGGTTATTCGTCGAACCACTCACTCAATTGGTAGTTGACCGAGCAGTTCTGTGGTCTGTGTGTTGATGTCATAACTGGCTGCTTGTTTATTATAATATATCAGTCACAATTTAACGTTCATGGTGTTAGAGAACGGGTCTTAAGTCAAGCAACCATATGTGACACTCGATATTATTTTTTGATGATAATTTAAAAGCTAATTAACATTTTTTGTTTTTGTTATTTCATCAATGGCCTGCGCCATGGCCTCGATCAACTGGTCAATTTCCTGGCGGCTGATGGTCAGCGGCGGAGAGATGGCCAGGGTGGCAACACTCGGCAGTGGGCGAACAATGACGCCCAGTTGACGCATGCGTTGAGAAATTTTTAATGGCCACTTGTCGCCGGCATCAGGCAGGGTTTTATTTTTTTTGTCCGCCACCAGCTGTACACCGGCGAGCAGTCCGCGGCCACGAATCTCTCCGACCTTTGGGTGCTCGGCAAAGCGCTGTTGCAGTTGGCGGTGCAGGTAGGCGCCATTGTCTCGAGATTTCTCAACCAGGCCTTCATTTTCGATTAGCTGTAAATTAGCCAGGGCGACGGCGCAACCGACCGGGTGGCCACTGTAGGTGTAACCGTGGTAGAAGGCGCCGAGTTGATCGGAACCGAGTTTTAAGACTTCCCAGATAGCGTCGGTCATAAACGCGGCTGACATAGGGAAGTATCCGCTGGTGAGGCCCTTGGCGGTGCTCATCATGTCCGGCTGGCAGTTCACCTGTTCGCTGCCAAACCAGCTGCCGGTGCGACCATAACCACAGACCACTTCATCGGCGACCAATAAAATATCGTGTTGTTTCAGCAGCGTTTGCAGGCGTGGGAAATAATCTTCCGGTGGCTCGATGATACCGCCAGCGGCATTGATGGGCTCGGCAAAAAATGCGGCTATGTTGTCGGCACCTTCGCGCTCGATCAACTGGGCGACCTCGTCAATCAGGCGCCCGCAAAAGTCCGCTTCGGTTTCGCCCGGTAGGCCGCGGGTGTAGTAGTGCGGGCAATCCACGCGCAGCACAAAGTCCTGCGGCAGCGGGAAGGAACGGTGGAAACCACCGAGACCGGTGAGGCTGGCGGTACTGATCGAGGTGCCGTGGTAGGCCTGCTGACGGGCGATGACCTTGGTTTTGTTGGGCTTGCCGCGCAGTGTGTGGTAGTGCCAGGAAATTTTAATCAGTGTGTCATTGGCATCGCTGCCGCTGTTGCCAAAAAACACCTTGCCCATTTGCGCCGGTGCATGTTCTAGCAGCTTGTCCGCCAGTTGTACCTGCCATGGATTCGAGGCGTTGGAAAAGGTGTGGTAGTAAGCCAGTTGTTCGGTCGCCTCTTTCATAACCTGGGCCAACTCTGCGCGACCATAGCCGACGTTGACACACCAGAGACCGCCGACGGCGTCGAGCAAACGGCTGCCTTCGGCGTCTGTCACATGGCAGCCGCTGGCGGAAACGATCATGTCTGGGCCCTTGTCCAGCAGTGCGCTAATAGAAGACGCTGGGTGTAATAGTACCTCGGCGTCCCGCTGGGACAGGGCTGCAATTTCATTTTTCATACATCGGTCATCCGGTTAGGGGGATATTTTTTTTAATTAATCAGTCCCACTCGGGGTCCACTTGTCATGGTTTTATTGTAGGGGTTAAGAGAAAAATGAAATTCGTAATTTAGTGCCAACGGCGAGATATAATTCGTTATGTTCAGATTCCTACGGTTAAAAGCGGCGGTATTGGGCGCCCGTGCTCAGCGACCGAATTTAATTCGTAAATACCCTCCAACTTCCAAACCATGTTCGCGGTTATTGGTTGCACACTATCGGCCATACCGGATTGGAGATCCCCCATGCAAGTAATGACCAATCAAGAACTGGAGCTGCTACAGCTCATCGATGGCCGTCAACAGGCCATGTACGACACCACCGTGTCCCTTTGTAATGTCAATTCTGGCAGCTACCACCGCGAGGGTATCGAAGCGGTGCAGGCGCAGTTAGAAGCGCTGTTCGGCGACATCAGTGACACTAGCGAGAAGCGCGAGCTGGCCCCGGTAAAGCAGCTAGATGACAGGGGCGAGGTGGTTTTTTATCAGCCGCCAGCGATGCAAATTTTTCGCGCCAGGCCAGAGGCGCCACTGCAGATTCTCTGCACCGGTCACTCTGATACAGTGTTTGCAAAAGACAGTGACTTTAATAGCTGCTGGCGCGAGGGCGAACTGCTGCGCGGCCCGGGTGTGGCCGACATGAAAGGCGGCCTAGTAGTGCTGCTGGAAGGTTTGCGGGGCCTGTCCCAGTCTCCCTATCGCGATCAGTTTGGCTTCACCATCGCCATCTCCCCAGATGAGGAAATAGGCTCGCCCAGCTCAGCCGCGGTGTTGATGGAGCTGGCACAGGAGGCGGACTTTGGTTTGACCTATGAACCAGCCTTGGCCGACGGCACCCTGGCCGGCGCGCGCAAGGGCAGCGGCAATTTTACCATTGCCGCCAAGGGCAAGAGCACCCACGCCGGGCGGGATTTTTTCTCCGGACGCAATGCGGTGCTGGCGATTTCGCAACTGGCGACAGAACTCAGTGAACTCAGTGATGCCGACGCCGGTATTACTCTCAATATAGGCAAGATCAGTGGCGGCGGCGCGGTCAATATTGTGCCGGACAACTGTGTCTGTCGCTTTAATGTGCGCGTCACCGAAGAGTCGCAGCAGCAGCAGATGATGACGGCGATGGCCGCAATAATCGAATCGATCGAGCAGCGCAGCGACTGCGAGCTGAGCCTACACGGCCACTTTAATCGCCCGCCAAAACCCATGACGCCAGAGCTGCAGTCACTGTTTGAACTGTTGCGCTCCTGCGGTGAGAAGGTGGGGCTCAACATTCAGTGGCGCGCCACCGGAGGCTGCTGTGAAGGCAACAACCTGGCCGCCGCCGGGCTGCTCAATATCGACACCCTGGGTGTGCGCGGCGCCAATATTCACAGCCATGAAGAGTACGCCTATATTGACAGCTTTGTGGAGCGGGCGCAGTTGACCGCGCTGTTTGTTACAAAACTGATAGAGGCAAAAAATAACGCGCAAGTATCTGGCCTGAATCAGAGCTTGGTCAGCGTAAAAAATAATTGTGAAAAGCTAGAGGGTTAGTCGATGTTGGTAATCAGACCTGTTATTCATACGGATCTCAATGATCTGCTCGATCTGTCGAAAAAAGCGGGCAAGGGCATGACCTCGCTGCCCTCCTGCCCCGAGGCTCTGGGCAAGAGCATTCAGCGCTCAATGGACAGTTTTGCTCGGCGCGAGCGCCACGCCGATGATTATTTTTTATTGGTGATGGAAGACCGGGACAAACAAAAGGTTGTCGGCACAGCTGGCGTCTATGCGCAGACAGGTGCTCGCCAGGCATTCTATGCCTATCGACTCATGTCCCTCACCCACTACTCGCACTCGCTGGACAAGCAAATCCGCAGTGAAATGTTGCACCTAACCAATGACTACACCGACTGTTCCGAAGTCGGCACTCTGTTTTTGGACCCGGATTACCGCGGCAACGGTCACTGGTTATCCAAGGCACGCTACCTGTTGATGGGACAGTTTCAAGAGCGCTTCCACAGCCACGTAATTGCCGAGATGCGCGGTTGGGTTGACGAGCAGGGGCAGAGCCCATTTTGGCAGGCCATTGGTCAGCAATTTTTTGACATGGAGTTTGAAACCGCCGACACCCTCTGCGGCACAGGCTCGAACCAGTTTATTACCGAGCTGATGCCCAAGCATCCTATCTACACCTGCATGCTGCCCCATGCGGCAAAAGGCGTGATAGGCAAGCCCAACCCGGCGGGTGTACGGGCCATTGAGTTGCTGCAGAACGAAGGTTTTGTCTACGACAAGGTGGTGGACATATTCGATGGTGGCCCGCTGTTAAAAGGCTGCGTCAGCCAGTTAAAAAGTGTACGGCGCATAGAGCAGGGCGAGGTGCGAGCCAGCGGCGAGTGCATGCTCAGTGAACCGACCCTAGTGGCTACCAGCAACCTTAAAAATTTCCGCGTGCTGCACACCCGTATCGCCCGCAGTGGCGATGGCGTGGTGAAGCTGGCCGAGCAGGATCTGGTAGCTCTGGGTGTTACACCTGGCGCTCTGTTGCGTTTTATTCAGCGCTAGTCGCCAAGGAGTCATTGTGATGCAAGCAAGTGTATTGATCGATAACCAATGGCAGTTGGGCGCCGGGCCGCTGCTGCAATCGAGTAACCCGTTGAACGCTGAGTCCCTGTGGCACAAGGCCAGCGCCAGTGTCGAGCAGGTGCAACAGGCGGTGGTCTCTGCAGGTCAGGCGCAGATGGCCTGGGGGCAGAGTTCGCTGCAGTCGCGCATTGCTATAGTCGAGCGCTTCGCGACGCTGCTAATAGAAAGTACCGACGAGCTGAGTCAGGCCATTGCCCTGGAAACCGGCAAGCCGGATTGGGAGGCGACCACCGAGGTGGGTGCCATGGCCAACAAGGCGGCGATCAGTATTCGCTCGCTGCGTGAGCGCACCGGTGAACGTCAGGGTGAACAGCTGCAGCTGGCCCATCGTCCGCACGGGGTGATGGCGGTTTTTGGCCCCTACAACTTCCCTGGGCATCTGCCCAATGGTCACATCATTCCGGCGCTCTTGGCCGGCAATGCGGTGGTGTTTAAACCCAGTGAACAAACCCCCTGGGTGGCGGAGATGACCACCAAGCTGTGGCTTAAAGCGGGCCTGCCCGCCGGTGTCTTGAACCTGGTGCAGGGCGGCCGCGAGCAGGGTGAAGCCCTGGCCGCCTGCGACATAGACGCGCTGCTGTTCACCGGTTCTTCTGCGGTGGGGCGTGTGCTGCACCGACAGATGGCCGAGCGCCCGGAAGTTTTACTGGCGTTGGAGATGGGCGGCAACAACCCGCTGATTGTCGATACCGGTGTTGACATAGACGCGGCGGTGGACGTCATAGTACAGAGCGCCTACCTCAGTGCCGGTCAGCGCTGCACCTGCGCCAGACGCCTGATTCTGATCGAAAGCTCAGACAGCCAGCGCTTGCTGGACGCGCTGGTGGCAAGGTTACAGCAGGTCATAGTGGCGGCGCACAACGCCCAGCCTGAACCCTTTATGGGACCTGTGATCAACCCGCAGACGGCCCAGTGTCTGCTGGATTACCAAGCTCAGCTAGTGGCCAAGGGCGCCAAGCTGCTGCACGACATGGCGCCGCAGGACGCGACATTAACCCTGCTTAAACCCGGTCTGCTGGATGTGACCGCTTTAAGTGAGCGCGACGACGACGAGTGGTTCGGGCCGCTGTTGCAGGTAGTGCGCGTCGACAGTTTTGAACAGGCGCTGGCCGAGGCCAACAACACCCGCTTTGGTTTAGCCGCCGGTTTAATCAGCGATGATCAGCAACACCAACGACAGTTTTTAACGCAGATAAGAGCCGGTGTGGTGAGCATTAATAAACCCACCGCCGGCGCTTCCAGTGAGCTGCCTTTTGGCGGTGTAGGGGCCAGTGGCAACCATCGCCCGAGTGCCTTTTACGCCGCTGACTACTGCGCTTGGCCACAGGCCCAGAGCCTGGGTCCAGCGACTTTTTCCGCTAGCCCCACTTTACTTCGAGGTCTGAAGACATGAGCGCATGTGAAGTTAATTTCGACGGTCTAATTGGCCCCAATCACAATTACAGTGGCCTGGCATTTGGCAATCTGGCCTCATCGCGCAATGCCAATAACGTTTCCAGTCCGCGTCAGGCGGCACTGCAGGGGCTGGAGAAAATGCGCAGCCTACACCGACTGGGCTACCGCCAGGGTTTTTTACTGCCGCAGTTACGCCCCGATCTCGCGCTCTTGCGCCGGCTGGGATTTACCGGCACTGACTCGGCGGTGATAGAGGCGGTGGCGCGTCAGGCGCCTGAGCTGCTGTCTATGGTCTATTCGGCCTCGAGCATGTGGGCGGCCAATGCCGCCACCGTGACGCCCTCGGCCGACGCGGCCGATGGCAAGGTCAACTTTACCCCGGCCAATCTGGTGACCACGGCCCACAGGGCCATTGAGCACAACCAGACTCAGCTCTGCCTGGAAACGGTCTTCGCCGACTCGCGCTACTTTAATGTGCACCGCGCCCTGCCGTCACAGGCACGTTTTGCCGACGAGGGCGCGGCCAACCACAGCCGCCTAAGCAGTGATTACGGCCAGCGAGGTGTGGGTCTGTTTGTCTATGGTCGTGGCGCTCAGGGCGATACTAATACCTTGACCTTCCCAGCCAGGCAAACCATGGAAGCCTCGCAGGCAGTGGCGCGTCAGCACGGTGTCTGTGAGCAGTCGGTCTACCTGCAGCAGAGCGCCATCGCCATTAACGCCGGCGCCTTTCACAATGATGTGGTGTCGGTGGCCAATGGCCCAGTGTTGTTTTTCCACGAGCAGGCCTTTGAGGCTGCCTCGCAGCAGCGTGCCTTTGCGCAGCTAAAAGAGCGCGTCGATTTTCAGCCTGTGTGTGTGCCAACGGCCAAGGTGTCACTACAAGACGCTATTGGCAGCTACCTGTTTAACAGCCAGTTACTGGCCGGCAACGACGGCAGCTTTGAAAACATGCGCTTGATAGCGCCGACCGAGTGCCGCGACAACCCGCGCGTCAATGCCTACCTGGCGGAGCTGGTGCAAGACAAAACACAGCCTGTTTGCGCGGTGGAGTTTGTCGATGTTCGTCAGAGCATGAGCAACGGTGGCGGCCCTGCGTGTCTGCGTTTGCGTGTCGCCCTTAAGGACGATGAGCTGGCCGCGGTCAACCCGACCTTTATGCTCGACGACGCCCGCATTGATGAGCTTCAGGCCTGGGTTAATCAGCACTACCGCGATGAGTTACGCCCAGATGACTTAAAAGATCCGGCCTTTGTTGCAGAGTGCTACGCCGCCTTTGATGATCTGACTCGGCGTTTAAACCTAGGAAATTACTACGATTTTCAGCGGGCGTAATACGTCCATTTCACTTTATTGATTCACTTTGATTGGGTAAAAAATGATGATTGGTCGCAAGGAAACGGATTCATTGGGCAGCAAGGAAATTCCCGATGCTTGTTATTACGGTATTCAAACTCAGCGTGCGGTAGAAAATTTTTCCATCACCGATATTCCCTTAAGTATCGATCCCGAGATGGTTGAGGCACTGGCGATGGTTAAAAAAGCCTGTGCCCTGACCAACTGCGAGCTGGGTGTACTGGCGGTGGATAAGTGCGATGCCATTGCCAGTGCCTGCGATGAAATTATTGCCGGTAAGTTGCACAGTGAGTTTGTGGTGGATGTGATTCAGGGTGGCGCGGGTACCTCGGCCAACATGAACGCCAATGAAGTGATTGCCAATCGCGCGCTGGAATTGATGGGCAAGAAAAAGGGTGAGTATCAATTTCTGCATCCAAACAATGATGTCAATTGTTCCCAGTCCACCAACGATGTCTACCCGACGGCGCTGCGGCTGGCGCTCTATAACAAGAGTCGCGGTCTGTTGAACACCATCGCTTTTTTGCGCGACGGCTTTTCTGTCAAGGCCGAAGCCTTTAAGGGAATCCACAAGATTGGCCGCACACAGATGCAAGACGCCGTGCCCATGACCTTAGGCATGGAATTTGGCGCCTTCGCTACGGCGATCGGTGAAGACATACACCAGCTTGAGCATGCCGCTAACCTGCTGCTGGATATCAACCTCGGGGCGACGGCCATTGGCACGGGTATTAATACCCCGCAGGGCTACAGCGACAAGGCGATCGAAAACCTGCGCGAAGTGTCATCTGTGCCGGTAAGGCTGGCGGAGAACCTGGTTGAAGCAACTTGGGATACCGGTGACTTTGTCCAGCTGTCCGGGATGTTAAAGCGCTACGCCACCAAGGTGTCCAAAATTTGTAACGACCTTCGGCTCTTGTCATCCGGGCCTTTGTGTGGCCTCGGTGAGATTAATCTGCCGAAGATGCAGCCGGGCTCTTCGATCATGCCCGGCAAGGTCAACCCGGTGATCCCGGAGGTGATGAATCAAATTGCCTATGATGTGATTGGCAAGGATGTGACGGTTTCCATTGCCTCTGAATCCGGTCAGCTGCAGCTCAATGCATTTGAGCCGATTATTGCCAACTGCTTGTTTTTGTCCTTGGCCATGTTGACCCGTGGCAGCCGCATACTACGCGATAAGTGTGTAGAGGGCATCACCGCCAACACGGACAAGTGCCGCGAGTTTCTCGACAGCTCGGTGGGCATAGTCACCGCGCTCAATCCTGTTCTCGGTTACGAGGTGACCTCAAAATTGGCCGCCCAGGCTGTGGCCGAAGGCAAGTCAATCAAGTCATTACTGGTGGAGCAGGCACTGCTGCCGGTAGAAGAGATAGATCGACTGCTGCAACAGGCTATCGCTCAATAATTCATGGGTCGACCCTTTTGTCCTGCTCTGTACTTGACCTCTTTGGTCTGCTGTTCGCGATAAACCCCTAGTGTATTGCGGACAGTTCTTTTCTCTCTATCTATTCCTCTCCCTGTTCGTCTCGATCAGCGGCTGTAATTTATTTTTAACTTTTGTTTCTCGGTGTTCAAGTTCAACAGCTTATCTTTGTGCATAAAACACGGGTGGCCTTGTGTTGATCAATAATATTGACGACCAGCAATGCTGTGCCAAATTAATCTGTCTGGTGGTTTGAGAATAGGAGCCGTTTGATCGACGTGCGGTTAAATGATTGGAGGGGATTAACGAGGCTGACCAATACTTAGGTGGCATAAAAGCACTGAGCTAAAAAATAGCAAAGCCTTCAAGACCACTCAGACTGAGGGATCTTGGCGGGTGAGTGAAGGCTTTAGTGGCCGAGCATTAGCGCTCTGGGCCAGGCTGTCGTTTTGCAGCGCTTCGGCCGGTGCCACATAGGCATTGCTTTGCGCTGAGGTTTACGGCAGTAGCTGTGCTGCTGGCTGGGAGTCGCGAACTAAGTGGGGAAGTGTCGCAAACTGGTCGGCGCGCTACACTAAATGCAAAGCCGTCCAGAGTTAGGCGGCGCGCTACAGCTGGCCGGGAGTCCCGATGGTTTTCGGGCATAAAAAAAGCCCTGATCGTGAGATCAGAGCTTTTTCGAATATGGTGCCCAGGAGAGGACTTGAACCTCCACGCCCCGAAGAGCACTAGCACCTGAAGCTAGCGTGTCTACCAATTTCACCACCTGGGCAATGTTCAGCGAGAAATGCATCCCGTTGAAGTGCGCGCATATTAGTGACATGGCGCTTACATGTCAATTATCTATACTGAAAAAAAACGCATTTAGTGCCGATTCAGGACCACTTTTCCGGTATAGTCGCACGCTGTTCATTTATAGGCATTTTCTGCTGGCTGTTTGAAGTCAGTGAAGGAACATTATTGGACGTGCCGCCCTCCGAAGCCATCAGGCAGGATTTAGAATTTTGAGTAAAGACAAAGCGCCGGTCGACGACCCGCATCTGGCTCGCGAAGCCGCCAAGTACGACAACCCCATTCCAAGCCGCGAATACATCATTGAGGTGTTGGAGCAGGCCACAGGCCCGATGACGCATGAAGATCTCTGTGATTTTCTGAAGATGAGCTCTGAGGACGACATTGAGGCATTGCGCCGTCGTCTGATCGCCATGAGCCGCGACGGTCAGCTGTTGAGCAATCGTCGTCAGGGTTACGGTGTCATCGATAAGATGGATTTGGTGCGCGGTCGCGTACAGGGCCACAAGGATGGCTTTGGCTTTTTGGTGCCCGCCGATGGTGGCGATGACCTGTTCCTCTCCTACCGTCAGATGCGCAAAGTTTTCGACGGTGATGAGGTCTTGGCGCGCAAGACGGGTACAGACTTTAAGGGGCGCTCTGAGGGCGGCATCGTTGAGGTGCTGGCGCACAATACCAATCAAATCGTTGGTCGCTTCTTTAATGAAAAAGGTGTGTTGTTTGTTCGCCCAGACAACGCGCGCCTGTCTCACGATGTGATGATTGCCGCTGACGGTTGTGGCAAGGCCAAGGCCAACCAGTTTGTGGTAGTGGAAATTACCGCCCAGCCAGGCCGTAACAATCCGCCGACGGGTCGTATATTGGAGGTGCTGGGCGACCATATGGCGCCGGGCATGGAAATCGATGTGGCGATTCGCGCCCACGGTATTCCAAACCTCTGGCCGAGCGATGTGTCGGCTGAGGCCAAGCGCCTGCGCAGCTATGTAGAAGAAGACGATAAAGACTACCGCCTCGACATGCGCGACATGCCGTTTGTCACCATTGATGGCGAAGACGCCCGCGACTTCGATGATGCGGTCTTCTGTGAGCCAATCAAGTCCGGCGGCTGGCGCTTGTATGTTGCCATTGCTGATGTCTCGCACTATGTGCCGGTGGGCAGTGCGCTGGATCGCGAAGCGCTGGTGCGCAGTACTTCTGTGTACTTCCCGGACCACGTCGTACCTATGTTGCCGGAGGCTATTTCAAACGGCCTGTGTTCTCTGAATCCGCACGTTGATCGCCTGAGTATGGTCTGTGAAATGACCATTTCAGAAGCCGGTCAGATTGAGGACTACCAGTTCTATGAAGCGGTGATCTACTCCCACGCACGCCTGACCTATAACCAGGTGGGTGCGGTGTTGGATCAGGAAGGTGCGAGTTTCGGTCGTAAGATCCTTAACAAGTTGGGCTTGGGTAAGAAAGCCAAGCTCGAGATGAGCGAAGACCTGGAGGCTGTGCTCGACGATGTTAAAGAGCTGCATCACTTGTACGGTGCTCTGCGCAAAGCGCGTGATGTTCGCGGTGCGATCGACTTTGAAACCACCGAAACGCGTATCGTCTTCGATGAAAAGCGCAAGATCGAAAAGATCGTACCAACCGTGCGTAACGATGCGCATAAGCTGATTGAAGAGTGCATGCTGGCGGCCAACGTCTGTGCGGCTAAGTTCCTCGAGAAGCACGAGCTGCCAGCCTTGTACCGTGTTCACCCTGGCCCGAAAGATGCCAAGTTGGACAACCTGCGCGCCTTCCTTGGTGAGATGGGGTTGAGCCTGAACGGCGGCGGTAAGCCAAAGTCTGGCGACTACCAGAAGTTGCTGCAGTCTATTAAGAAGCGCCCAGATGCGCGTCTGATTCAGACGGTCATGCTGCGCAGCCTTAGTCAGGCTAAGTACCAGCCGGATAATGACGGCCACTTTGGTTTGGGTTATGACGCTTACGCGCACTTTACCTCGCCAATTCGTCGTTACCCTGATCTGCTCGTGCACCGTGCGATTCGCCATGTGGTGCGATCGCAGGTTAAAAGTAAGCATGTTGTGCGCGTCGACGGCGCTCGCGATATGCCGAAGAAGAACATCTTCCCTTATAGCATGGCCGACATGGCCTCTATGGGTGAGCAGTCGTCACAGAATGAGCGCCGCGCCGATGAGGCGACACGCGAAGTGGTCAGCTGGCTCAAATGTGAGTACCTGCGCGATCATGTGGGCGATGAATTCGATGGCACCATCACCGCCGCGACAGGTTTCGGTCTGTTTGTTGAATTAAAGGACCTCTACGTTGAGGGCCTGATTCATATCACCAATCTGCCGAAGGACTACTACCACTTTGAAGCCGCGCATCACCGCTTGATGGGTGAACGCAGTGGGCAGGTGTTCCGCTTGGGCGACGAGCTGCGTGTGCGTGTGGCGAAGGTTGAACTGGATGACCGCAAGGTTGATTTCGAATTAGTCGAAATCAAAAATAAGGTCAAAGGCAAGCCTAAGCCTGCCGACGACAAGCCGAAGGGCAGGGGGCGTGATGATCGCGGCGGCAAGGGCCGCAGTGGCGATCGCAATAAGCGCTCTGGAAGTGGGCGTGGTGACAGCCGTGGTCGTTCTGACGATTCGCGCGGTGACCGCAAGCCAGCGGGCCGTGGCGGTCGTGGTAATTCCGGTGGTGGTCGCGGTCACTCTGATAACGCTCGCGGCGGTCGCAACTCTTCAGGCCGTAACACGACGGCGGGTCGTGGTGCTTCAGGTGGTCGTAACGAGGGTCGTCAGGATGCGCCACGCAGTGAGGGTGCGGCTAAGAAGCCAAGCCGTTCGCGCAATCGCAACCGCTCGCGCAGTCGTAAGCCTAAAGCTGATTAAGCATCGCTGAAGGTTTAAGCGGCGGGGTTCTTCTTTGAGGGGCTCCGCCGTTTTTGGTTTGGTGGCCTTGTGTGGAAAGAGCCTTCAGCGGCTTTATATGGAAAGAGCCGCCGTTTTTGTTTTTTCTGGCGTCTGTTTTAAAATGATATTGTATCCAAAATTAGAGAGATAATGCCTTGGCTAAGTTAGAAGTGACCTTTGGTTTGCACTCGGTGCAGGCGCTGCTCAAGAGCGCCCCCCAGCGTGTTAATGAAGTGCTGGTACTCGAGGGTCGTCAGGATCAGCGAGTGCAAAAGGTGCTGGCGTCGGCGTCCAAGCAAGACATCAAGGTGCGCACGGTTAAGAAAAAAGAGCTGGAGAAGCTCGCCGGTGAAGGCAGTCACCAAGGGGTGGCGGCTTACACCTTCCCAGGTGAGTTGCACGATGAAGGCTTCTTGATGGGTTTGGTTGAGGGGCTCAC
>Ga0209826_1001362_pt1 | contig 17044 bp, 10 predicted proteins | sample GOMGulsemesocosm_5_FD_184637 | JGI IMG/M metagenome (GOLD analysis project Ga0209826, IMG submission 184637) | Methane-oxidizing microbial communities from mesocosms in the Gulf of Mexico - GOM15C Gulf of Mexico (SPAdes) (version 2) | ecosystem: Environmental > Aquatic > Marine > Cold seeps... | reverse complement strand
GCAGTCTCAGTTAATTCTGGACTGCTTTTTTTATGCCTGAAATTTATAGTGTGGGTTTGAATTTTCCAGAAGCCAGTTCATGTCCTGGTTTTGACTGCTCTCTTCGTAGGGAGTAAAATTTTTTGATGGCTAATCAGCCATTTTAAAATAATTGGATAGTTAAATTTATGCACACAACACCACAAATAAATTCACAAGCACTGCCAGAAAGCGTGCAATAAGAGGCTTATTATTTCTATTTATTTGTTAAGCAAAGGATCTCTCAGAAAAAACAATTTCTGCTGGTTTTGATGAGGGCGAATTATTGAGTGAGCAAAGCCTAGTCAACGAATGGAGCAAGGAGGATGAAACATAGAAAGAATTTCAGTAGCGGATATTGTTTTCGTTAGTGATTATGTTTTTTGTATCTAGGTAAATAACATTTTATAATGGCAGTGAGAAGCCCATGTATGAAGCAAAACTTAAAGCAAAGATAGGAGCTCAGATTGTATAATTTTTTAAAAGCTATTTTTCAGAATCGAGTTTTACTATGGTCACTAACAAAAAATGATTTCAAACAACGGTACTTAGGCAACATGCTAGGTATTGCGTGGGCGTTTATTCAGCCTACAGTAACAATATTAATATTTTGGTTTGTATTTCAGGTTGGCTTCAAGTCTCAGCCTGTTGATGACTTCCCTTTTATATTATGGTTAATAGCGGGCATGTTCCCATGGTTCTTTTTTGCTGAAGGGTTAGCAAATGGCACAAACAGCATTGTTGCCAATAACTTTTTAGTCAAAAAAGTGGTTTTTAGAGTCAGCCTACTACCGATTGTCTCACTTATGAGTGCCTTAGCCATTCATGCTTTTTTTATCTGTTTTATGTTTGCCATGTTCATCTACTATGGCTATTCGGCAGAAATATATTGGCTGCAAATTCCATATTACCTTCTGGCAACAAGCGTATTATTATTAGGACTATCCTGGCTAACCTCATCAGTCGTTGTTTTTTTTAAAGATATGGGGCAATTTGTAGCGATGATGATACAGTTTGGCTTCTGGCTAACCCCCATTTTCTGGTCAATGAAAATGGTACCAGAAAAATATCACTGGGTAGTACAGCTCAACCCCATCGTCTATATTATTAATGGTTATAGAAATAGCATGATTTATCACCAATGGTTTTGGAATGATATTAATGCTACTTTATATTTTTGGCTAGTTACGGCAGGAATATTTATCTTAGGTGGGTTAACATTCAGAAAACTAAGGCCACACTTTGCGGATGTCCTGTAAAGAGTCGTTAAGTAAAATGACAAAGCATACGAAATGAGATTAACATTATCTGAAATCTCAAAAATTATTGCGCAAAAAAATATTATTTTTGGTGATGATTCAAAAATATTCCTTTTTGGTAGTCGTTTAGACGATACAAAAAAAGGCGGCGATATAGATTTATATATTCAGACAGAGAATAATGAATTTTTTAACAAAAAAATCAACTTTATAAGCAATTTACATAAAATGCTGGGCGAGCAAAAAATAGATGTTATTTTTGCACAAGACGCCACAAGAAGCATTGAAAAACAAGCGATAAAAGAAGGTGTTGAATTGAATATAGATAAAATAAAGCTAGAAAAATACTTTAAGGAATGTGACAAGCACTTACAAAGAATAGAAGAAGCCTATGAAGATATTAAAAGCTTAATTCCACTCAATGCAAAGTCATATAAAAACTTAAGCAAACATAGCGTACAGGCCTTTGACCAATATCTATTCAGATTTACTAAGTTGCAAGATACAATGGGTGAAAAAATATTTCCACTGATTGTTCAGGCTTACGAACAAACGACACAGCCACAACCTTTTATCGATATTTTGAATAAGCTAGAGAAATTTGGTTTTCTTAATAGTACCGAAGAATGGTTAAACCTTAGGCAAATTAGAAATGCCATTGCTCATCAATATGATGATGAAGCACAAGAAATGTCTCAAGCAATTAATAATATAATTAATCAAAAAGAAATTATAAAAAGTATCTATTTAAAAATTAAAATTAAAAATAATAATTAGATCTTAAATAACAATGAATTCTAAAATGCAAAATGATATCGCCATCAAGGTAGAAAACCTAACAAAAGTTTACCACCTATACGACAAGCCACAAGACCGGTTTAAAGAAGCATTGCATCCCTTTAGAAAGTCATACCATCATGATTTTTTTGCAGTTAATGACATAAGCTTTGAAATAAAAAAAGGCGAAACGGTTGGGATTATCGGCAAAAATGGCGCGGGAAAATCAACACTGTTAAAAATGATAACAGGGGTTTTAACGCCTACATCAGGCAATATTCAAGTTAATGGCAAAATAGCCTCATTATTAGAACTAGGTGCAGGTTTTAATCCTGAAATGACAGGGCTAGAAAACATCTATCTCAATGGCACATTAATGGGGTTTAGCCAGCAAGAAATGGAGCCTAAAATAGATGCCATTTTAGAATTTGCAGATATAGGCGAGTTTATTTATCAGCCCGTTAAAGTTTATAGCTCGGGTATGTTTGCACGTTTGGCTTTTTCTGTCGCGATTAATGTAGAGCCTGATATTTTGATTGTTGATGAGGCGTTGAGTGTTGGAGATGCAAGGTTTCAATCAAAATGTATTCGAAAAATGGAAGAGCTGGCTGAAAAAGGCATAAGCATTTTATTTGTTACCCATGATATGCAGTCAGTTAATAAGTTTTGTAAGGAAGTTGTCTGGTTGCAAAATGGCAAGATAAACCAGATGGGAGAGCCTGCAAAAATTATAGAAAACTACGTTTCTTTTATGACTTATGGCCTAGAAACAGTCAGAGAAAAAATACAAGGAAATGAACAGGAAACAAAGCTGAAGAAAAAAGAACTAAAGCTAATAGATGCCAGTAATTTAGATTCTTTTGGTGAAAAAAAGGCAATTATAAATGGTGCTGTTTTTATAGATAAAAATGGCAATCCTACCAGCCTATTAACACAAGGTGATTATGTCAGTTTTATATGTGAGTTTTCAAATTCTGTAGAGTTACATGATGTTGGAATCGGCGTGTTATTTAAAGACTCACTGAATAATGACATCCTTACCTTTAATTCCTACATGTATGACGCTCCAATAGCCGCTGTAAAAAAAGACAGCACAACCAGAGTGACAATAAAGTTTAAAGTCCCCAAGCTTTTTCCAAGGGAATATGTAATCACGGTAGCTTTATCGGAAGGAACACAACAAAACCATATTCAGCAACACTGGATACATGGGTTGACAACGGTAAATATTATATCTAAAGATCATATTGATGGATGTTTACTTTCTTTATACCCAGATGAAATTGAGTATTCTTATGAGTAATTATGATGTTAGTTTAGATCTAGATTCTAGAAATAGTTTATCTTTGATTATCAGTAGGATTTCTAAAAATAGTACTATTTTAGAGTTTGGTCCTGCGAATGGGCGAATGACTAAATACCTTAAAGAAACGTTAGATTGTACTGTTTATGCAGTCGAGCTAGATAAAGATGCTGCAAAAGATGCCGCTTCATTCTGTGAAGATATATTAGTGGCAGATATAGAAGAGTTTAAATGGCTTAAAAAATATCAACATATTGAATTTGACTATATTATTTTTGCTGATGTTCTTGAGCACCTTTATGATCCACAAACCGTACTAACAAAAGCAAAAAGACTTTTAAAAATAGATGGAAGTGTTTTAATGTCACTACCAAATATTGCCCATAATGCCATTATTATGGACTTATTAGATGATAAGTTTACCTATAGAAAAACAGGCTTACTTGATAACACGCATATTAGGTTCTTCACCAAAAACACATTAGAAGAACTCATTACAAAGTGTGGGCTTGAAATAGCATTTGAAACCGCATCGTATGAAGAGCCTTCTAATACAGAGTTTAAAAATAACTATGCTGATCTGGATGGCCCTATTGCAAATTTGCTAAGTAGTCGAGTGTTTGGAGAAGCCTACCAATTTATTTTTGAAGCAAAACACAAAGCCCATCTTTTAGAAACAGACTTTTTTCAAGAAGACCTTGCATCTTTATATATTGACACGGGTAAAGGCTTTAATGAATTAGAGAAAGTAACAACCATCTTTAATTGTCAGTCAGATAAAGTCATAAGTTTTACACTAGAGGAAGGCTTCCATAATGTAACGGCAGTTAGAATTGATCCGCTTGAAATGGATTTATCTCTTAAAGTAAAAATTCTAACTGTAAACGGTATAGATGAAACAAATAATATAAACCATAACGCTATAGCAACAGACAACAATGAATTAAAATTTCTGAATAATGACCCTCAATTATCAATTAATCTTGGCGCACCTATTACACTTAGAAGCGTTGTATTAGAGTATGAGTTTTTAACAAAATCTTACACCACAAAAGATGAAAATATTGAATTACAAGCTCAAACCGTAAAAAGTCAAGAACAACAGCTTCAAGAAAAAGACAGCCATCTTGCAGAGCAAGCACAGCAGATTGAAACGCTTAACGACACGATTTTAGCACACGCTCAAACCGTAAAAAATCAAGAACAACAGCTTCAAGAAAAAGGCCGCCATCTTGCAGAGCAAGCACAGCAGATTGAAACGCTTAACGACACGATTTCAGCACATGCTCAAACCGTAAAAAATCAAGAACAACAGCTTCAAGAAAAAGGCCGCCATCTTGCAGAGCAAGCACAGCAGGTTGAAACGCTTAACGACACGATTTCAGCACACGCTCAAACCGTAAAAAGTCAAGAACAACAGCTTCAAGAAAAAGACAGCCATCTTGCAGGGCAAGTACAGCATGTAGAGGAGTTTGATATGAAAAAATTTAACTTAGAGGAAGGAATTCAATCAATGAGGTTGGTAAATAGAGTAAAGCGTTTGATTGGTGTTTATCGATCAACTGAATTTTGCAGAAAAGAATTACCAAATGACTATTCACTTCATTTTGATAGTGATGGATATTTAAAAGCAAACCCTGATGTTGCTGAGGCTGTTGATGATAGGGTGCAAGAGTCGGCATTGGCACATTTTTGTGAACATGGTTTTGAAGAAATCTTAAAAGGGGATAGGAGATTGCTTGAAAACATCCCTTTTTATAATGATGAAAATTACAAAAATACAAGAACAGATGTCACGGAAGCGATAAATAATGGAAGCTTCAAGCAGACTCACTATGTTCATTATCTATTATATGGCCACAAAGAGCTTCAAAAGGAGGTTCGCCAAAAGAAAAGAGCCATTATTAAAAGTAGAATAATGAGGAATATTACAGACAAAAGAAAATTGAAAATTGCTATTAGTCTGTTGCGCCAGCATGGAATTAAGCCTCTTTTACAGAAAATAATATACCACCCCGACTTAACACAGATAGTAAATAGCCCTATTTCTATTGCAGAGCCAAAAAAAATTGCAAGAGATACTTTGGGAAAGTATTCATTAAGCCTTGTTGAAAAAATTAATACTCATACGTATATCGAACCACAAAGGCCTATTGGTTATAAAGATTTGCTAGCCAATACTGAATCAACTCTATTATTTTCTATAATAGTTCCTGTTTACAATATTAGTGAAGAGCTATTAAGCTTATTAATCGATTCAATATATAGCCAGTGGTACCCACATTGGGAGTTGATTCTCATTGATGATGCCAGCTCTTTAGCTGAGACTCATCGCGCTTTAAGTGTAATTAATGATGCTAGAGTACAAAAAATAAAACTAGAAAATAATTCAGGTATTTCAGAAGCAACTAATGTGGGACTAAGAGTAGCCAAGGGAGATTATATTATTTTTGCTGATCATGATGATGAACTGACTCCTGACTGTTTGTATGAACTGGAAAAATGCATTCGCCAAGATAACCCTGACTTTATCTATAGTGATGAAGATAAAATCGATGAGCTAGGTAACTATGTTCAGCCTCACTTCAAACCTGACTGGTCCCCCGACACAATGATGAGTACTATGTTCACAGGACATATTTCCTGCTTTAAGCATAGTTTATTAAAGCAGGTCGGTGAGTTACGCGGACAATTTAACGGCTGCCAAGACTGGGACTTTGTGTTGCGCTTTACTGAGCACACGACACGAATTAGTCATATTCCTAAAATACTTTATCACTGGCGAATTATCCCTCATTCTATTGCGGCAGACCTGGCTGCTAAGCCTTATGTGCTAGAAGCATCAAAAAAAGTACGAGAAGGTGCTTTAACTCGCCGAAACTTGGACGCTACTGTTGAAGAGCTACCCCAAGGAAAAGGGTATTTCCGTTTGAATTATCACTTGAAGGGTACGCCATTAATTTCAATTATTATCCCCACGAGAGATAACACTCAAACGCTTCAGACATGCATTGATTCAATTCAAAAAATATCTTCCTATACCCACTATGAAATCATTATTATTGATAATGGTTCAATCACCAAGAAAGCTATTAGTTATTTTAAACAACTGACTGAACATGACAATATAAGGGTTATAAAGCATGACATTCCTTTTAACTACTCCGAATTAAATAATATTGGTGTAGAGAAGTCTAAGGGAGAGATCCTATTGTTTTTAAATGATGACACGGAAATTTTACAAGCCGACTGGCTGGAGCGATTGGGTGGCTATAGTCAACTCCCTCATATTGGTGCTGTCGGCGCGAAATTAATGTATTCAGGGGGGGGGCTTATTCAACATGCGGGTGTTTTAAACCTAGAAGAGGGGCCAGGTCATGCATTTCTAAAACAAGACCCTGATAGCCCCGGCTACTTCATGAGAAGTTTACTAGAATATAATTGGCTAGCAGTGACTGGTGCCTGCTTAATGGTGATGAAAGATAAATTTTTAGCTATAGATGGGTTTAGCGAGGAATTGCCAATTGCTTATAATGATATAGACTTCTGTATGCGTTTACATGATGCGGGATTCTACAATGTGGTTTGCCAGTCCGTGCGCTTAATACATTACGAATCGGTATCCCGAGGGGCTGATGACGTTAGCCCTGAGAAAATAGCTCGATTAAAAAATGATAAGATATTGCTATATAACAGAAACCCAAAATACTTTCAAAAAGATCCTTTTTACAATTTAAATTTACATCCAAATGGTATCAATTTTGAGGGAGTAGAATAGTGATGGAACAAGGAAAGGCGGACATACCTAAAAAACTATTATTACAAAACGAGATGCTAGAGCTACAAAAGTTAATTGATCAAGTAAGCGTTGTTTCATTCGATTTTTTTGATACTTTATTTACTCGACCTTTAGCTCACCCTGAAGATATTTTTACTATTATAGCTGAGCAGTTTGCTATTTCAGACTTTGTGGCCCGTAGACGTACTGCTCAAGCAAAGGCTTTTCAGCAAATGCTTAAGGAAGGCCGGAAAGAAATTAACCTGACTGATATTTATAACTGTTTTGAAAAAACAGCTGTGCCTAACGCAGACTTAATGCAGGCAGAATATAATTTAGAATTATCTTTGCTTGAGCCTATTCCTGAAATGTTTGATATTTTTATATCATTATTAGAGGCACCTAATAAAAAAGTAGTTATCATCTCTGATATGTATTTAACTACTGATTTTTTTATAGAGGTACTTAAAAAGCATCAAGTAAAAAATGTTGATCTATTTGTATCTGCGGACTGTAATGCTACTAAACGTGACTCTGGTGAGTTATTTGAGTTTGCCATAACTGAGCTAAATATTCTCCCCAAAGATATTTTACATATCGGTGATAATTTACTTGCAGATGTAACACGCCCTGAAGAAAAAGGACTTTACGCATTTCACTACCAAGACAAACTAAAAAGAAAAGAACAAAGAGATAACCCACTTTCCTTATCTATAAGCTCAGGATTGCTTTATACTCGTGCTAGAGAGACGGCTCCAGACTCGTGTGTTGCACTTGGGTTTCGGTATGGTGGGCCCATGTTAGTAGGTTTTTTCAATTGGATTAAAGAGCGGGCAAATGCTGATAACATAGATCATATTTTATTTATTTCTCGAGATGGGTTTTCTCTAAATAATATTGCGAACCTCCTTTCTGATAAAAAACTACCGGAATACTCTTACTTCCTTAGCTCCCGAACAAGTTTAACCCTTGCTTCAATTACAGCTGATAATTTTGAACAGTACATCCCTTTTCTATTGTCTGGGACGAATAACCTTCAACCTCGGGAATTACTTGAGCGCATAGGTGTCAACCCTCCTTCACCTAAAATCATGAGTGACCTTGGCTTAGGAAGTGATATAAAAATAACACCTAGCTTATCTAAAGAGTTAACAGATTTTTTATATGCATATCGCTGGGAAATTCTTAAGGTATGTAAGAGCAATCGCTATGCATTGTTTAACTACTTAAAAGAGATGGGGCTCAAAGATGGGAAAAAAATTGCCTTAGTTGATGTTGGGTGGAGTGGCAGTACACAGGTAGCCTTTGAAAAAGCGATTTCAACCTTGTTAAATATTGATGTTACTGGTTATTATTTTTGCCTGGCTCCAACACCTGAATGCATTAACAACCAGACTACACAAAAAATGATTCCCATGATTAGTTCAGATGTAGCTGATAAGAGCACTATTAATAATCTTTATGATTATCGAGTTGTTATTGAAAGCTTCTTTTCAGCGCCACATGCAACAGTCATTGGGCTCAATTATGATGGCAAACACAATATCCAAGCTATGTTTGATACTGGTCGAGGGGAAAGTAAAGAAAACTTAAGAATTACAACAGATATAAGTAATGGAGTTAGTGCCTATACGAAATGTTATAGCGAGATAACTGATAAATTTGGAGTGAATTTATCTCCACTACAGTTTGTGACACCTATATTTGAACTTTGTAATGAAAATAATAAGGACTTAGAAATATTATCAGAAATGGTGAATTTTGATGCATGGGGAAGCTCAAGAAATCATCAATTTATCTTTAAGGATTATTTGAAATGAAGTTATTGAAAGCTATTCCTTTGCATTAAAACTAACAGGTGGTACCAATTCCAAAATGAGTTTAAAAGGCCTGTTAAGCTTGAGTTGCGAGCGAGTACAAGAACGACTTAGCAGAGGAATTAAATTACCAAAAAGTCTCGTTGTATTTGCTGAATGAAAAAAAGGGTAGATACTCAGCGTAATTTGGATTGAAAATATAACGCATAGCTTTTTAAGCTAATAAATAAATGCAATAAAATATTTCTTAATAATAGTGAAAAATACTGTCCTCTGAATTCGTATATAAAATGAAAAAATACGCTGAGTAGTTACAGAAAAGGAACCAATAGTTTATGTTAAATTTTAAAATTGAAATATTAGTATTTAGGTGGTCTGTGTGAGCCATATAAAGCCTTTAGCTGTTGATTTAGATGGCTCTTTAACTTACACCGATACCTTACATGAATCTACATTAAAGTTATTGAGCAAGCAGCCACTTGATGCATTCAAGCTACCTTTGTGGTTGACTAAAGGAAAAGCTTCTTTAAAAAATAAAATTGCTGAAAAGGTGGAGCTTAACCCAGCAAGCCTTCCTTATAACCAAGATTTGCTTGAATATTTAAAAGAACAAAAGAAAACGGGGCGAAAGTTAATTTTATGCACCGCTGCTGATAGCTCTATTGCTAATAAGGTGGCAGAGCATCTGGAATTATTTGATGAAGTCATGGCTAGTGATGGTGTTACTAATTTGTCTAGTACTTCTAAAGCAGAGGCATTAGAGGCTCGCGTTGGTTTAAAAGGCTTTGATTATGTGGGTAACTCAAACGATGATCTTGCTGTTTGGCAGCGTGCAAACAAGGCGATTATTGTTAATGCTTCGTCATCCGTTATAAAAAAAGCAGAGAAAATTTGTGATATAGAAAAGGTGTTTCCCGCTCCGAAACAAGATATTCGAACATGGATTCGAGTTTTTAGACTGCATCAATGGGTTAAAAATATTCTATTATTTATGCCGATGGTTGCCGCCCACCAGTTTTTAAATATGGACATGTGGCTCCCTTTGATTATCGCTTTTTTTGCATTTAGTCTTTGTGCTTCATCTGTTTATGTCACCAATGACCTGTTTGATTTAGAGGATGATCGCCAGCACCCAAGAAAAAGAAAGCGGCCTTTCGCATCAGGACGAATACCTATTTTGACAGGTGTTGTTCTTGCACCACTATTATTAGCTAGTGGCTTTATATTAGCTGGGTTTGTCGGGGGTAGCTTTTTACCTTGGCTAACGTTTTATTTTCTATTGACCTGTGTCTATACATGGCGTTTTAAACGCATCGTTTTATTAGACTGTATGACACTGGCAATGCTTTATACATTACGTGTTGTTTCAGGTGCGGCGGCAGCTGACATGTCACTCTCATTTTGGTTATTAGCTTTTTCTGTCTTCTTGTTTTTATCTCTAGCATTTATAAAACGTTATGCGGAACTAGAAATACAATTATTAAGTGGGAAACAAAAAATAAAAGGTCGGGGTTATTACACGACTGATGCGGCTATCATACAAACGCTCGGTATAACGGCAGGTTATGCTGCAACCTTAGTATTGGCTCTTTACCTAAATAGCAGTGCTGTTGTTACTTTGTATTTATTTCCAGAAGCTATTTGGGCGGCTATTCCTATTATGTTGTTTTGGATAAGCTGGATGTGGCTACGCGCGCACCGTGGTGAAATGCACGACGATCCGATTGTTTTTGCACTTAAAGATAAAACCAGCCTATTCTCTGGCGCCCTATTTTCCCTTGTTCTGTATATTGGAATGGTAGGTTTGCCATGGTAAAGGTTTCGTCATGGGGGCAGTTAGATCATTCTGAGCACCATGTTAGCTACTTATCTAATAGAGATGATGTCGCTTCGCAGTTAGCCAATACGTCTTCTCATGGCCTTGCGCATGGAATGGGGCGTAGCTATGGAGATGTTTGTTTAAACCCAAATGGTCAGCTGTGGAATACCACGGGATTAAATCGTTTTATTAGTTTTGATGAAAACACGGGGCTGTTAAGCTGTGAAGCGGGTGTTTTATTACGAGATATTCAGCAGTTATTTATTCCTAGAGGGTGGATTCTCCCTGTAACACCAGGCACACAATTAATAACTGTGGGTGGGGCTGTTGCTAATGATGTTCATGGTAAAAACCATCATGTTTTAGGTTCTTTTGGTGACCATATTCAAAAAATCAAGTTATTAAGAACCGATGGAAGCATTATTAATTGTGGCCCAGAACTGGAGCCAGAATGGTTTGCTGCAACAGTTGGCGGCTTTGGGTTAACAGGAGTGATTGTTGAGGTTGAGCTTCAATTACACTCTGTACCGAGTGCGTGGATAGATGCTGAAAACATACCTTACGATAACTTAACTGAATTTTTTCAACTAGCGGATGATTCAGAAAAAGATTGGGAATATACCGTGTCATGGATAGACTGCCTTTCTAAACAGGGGCGAGGTATATTCATGCGAGGTAATGCAAGTGAAACCAGCGAGCCAGTTGTTCAAAGTAAAAAAATAACAGTGCCTTTTGCCCCCCCCATATCATTAGTTAATAAACTCACTTTAAAGCCTTTTAATATGGCTTATTATCATAAGCAAAAATACTGGGCAGGCAAACAACATGTACATTATGAACCCTTCTTTTATCCTTTAGATAAATTGTTAAAATGGAATAGAATATACGGATCTAAAGGCTTTTATCAGTATCAAAGCGTTATTCCGCGGCATGTAGGTGCTGATGCAGTTCAAGAAATGCTCAATCAAATATCTCGCTCAGGCGAAGGTTCATTTTTAGCCGTGCTTAAAACCTTTGGTAACAGAGAGGCTGTTGGTATGATGAGCTTTCCTCAACCTGGCGTAACGTTGGCTTTAGACTTTCCAAATAAAGGTAAAAAGACAATAAAGTTACTAGGAAATTTAGATGCTATTGTGCGTGAAGCTAAGGGAAGAATTTACTTAGCGAAAGATGCACGAATGCCGCGCGATTTATTTGAAGCAGGCTACCCAAGCCTTGATACGTTTTTACAATACCGTGACTCAGGTATTAGCTCGGCACTATCTCGCCGTTTAATTGGAAGTTAAAATGACAGATAACACTAAAAAAAGAATCATTATTATTGGTGCAACCTCATCTATTGCTGAGCACTGCGCTCGTTTATGGGTTGCAGAACAATCAGTAGACCTTGTATTAGTAGGCCGAAATGTAGAAAAGTTAAAAAAGCTCGCGATGGACTTAAAAGTTCGCTCTCCACAGTCCACAATTAATGAGATAACAACAAACTTTACCCAAGCAGATGATATTAATGCTTTAGTAGACGGTCTCGCCTCAAAAGGTACGCTTGATTTGGTTTTAATCGCACACGGTTCATTGCCTGATCAACAAGAATGCCAATATAATTTAAATACCTGTGCAGATGAAGTGCTAATAAACGGAGTGTCTCCAGTACTGTTTTCTGAGGCATTTATTGCTTATATGGAAAAAAACAATACAGGTACTTTAGCGGTTATTGGTTCCGTTGCAGGCGATAGAGGTAGGAAGTCTAATTATGTCTACGGTGCAGCCAAAGGTTTAGTAACACGCTATATTCAAGGCTTGCAACACCGTTTAGCAAGTACAAAAGTAAAAGTGGTATTAATTAAACCAGGCCCTACTGAAACACCAATGACTGCACACCTAAAACAGCAAGGGGTAAAGCTTGCCAGTGTTGAGGATGTCGCTGAAGGTATAGTGAAAGGAATAGAAAAAGGAAAACCTGTTATCTATACGCCATCAAAATGGATGGTTATTATGATGGTCATTCGTCACTTGCCTCGGTTTGTTTTTAATAAGATGGATATTTAGATGAAAAGGTTAAGCATTAACTTTATTTCGCTAGGTCTTTTATTGGTTTCAGTTTTGGCCGTTTTTCTTCAGTTTTCTCCTCATATGCCAACGATGGGATTAGATCCTTCGTGGCAATTTGGTATGAATTATGCCATATCTCACGGCCTTTCATTTGGACATGATGTCGTTTTTACTTTTGGACCTTTTGCACCTGTTTATACTGGGCAGTATCATCCTGAAACATATTCTTTGATGCAGTGGGGAGGGCTTTATTTGGCTTTAGCTTTCTGGTTGGGAATTGCTGTCTTTTTAAATGAAATATCACTGACTTGGGTTGTTGTCTTTTGTTTTATTTTACTCGGAATGATGATTGAAAGAGACAGTTTACTTTTGTCATTGCCGCTCATTATTGGTCTGGCCGTATTTAAAATAAATGATGATGAACAGAAATGTAATAACTATTATTTGATGGTTGGGCTATTAATATATATGTTTTCAGCACTTGGATTGCTCACTTTGGTGAAAGGTTCAATGCTGATATTTTCTATTGCCATCATAGCTATATCTTCGTTACTTTTTGCTTCAAATAGAAAACATTTATTCGCAATTATTTGCATGGTATCCCCCCTGGTCTCAATATTAGTTTTTTGGGTGATATCAGGACAAACAATAAGTAACCTGCCCAGCTATTTTACAAACATATTTCCCATAATTTCAGGGTACACGGAGGCTATGTCTTCCAATGGACCGTTGGTTGAAATAATTATTTATATTATTCCAGGGTTACTTTTATTACTCAGCATACTACTGCAAAAAATCTTAGAGAATAAAAATAAATTATTTTTAATTACAGTTTTTTCATTATTTTTATTTCTAGGATTTAAAGCTGGATTTGTTCGTCATGACGGTCACGCATTACTCCCTGCATCAGCTATTTTAATAGCAACTATGCTGTTAATCCTTACTGAGCATAAAGTTCAGGGTAGATTAATAGGCTCCTGTGTATTATTGGCTGTACTTTGTTGGGGAGTTATAGATGCTCACTATGTTAAAACATCTACACAGAGTGTAACCGATCGAATAATTTCAAAATATTCGATATTTTGGTATGGTCTTATAAAAAAAGGAGAAAATATTGCACATTTGGATATTCAATTTAAGCAAGCTGTTGATACTATAAAAAAACAAATGAACTTCCCTGAAATGGATGGATCTACAGATATTTACTCATACAATCAGTCGGCTTTAATTGCATCTGATATTCTTTGGTCGCCTCGACCTATATTGCAAAGTTACTCGGTTTACACGCCTGCTCTAGCAGAATTAAATAGAAAGCATTTAATAGGAGATTCTGCTCCAGAAAATATTATATTTAGTGTTGAAACAATTGATAGTCGAATCCCTTCATTAGATGATGGTGCAAGTTGGCCGGAATTGATTACTAACTATAAGTGGATTGAAATTAGAGATAACTTTCTCTTTCTTCAAAAAAGAGAAAAGTTTAACAACGCTCAAAAGTTAAACAGCTTGATAAGTATTAAATCTACTTTTGGACAAAAAATAGTTTTACCTGTTTCTTCAAAACCTATATTTATGCAAGTTGATATAAAGAAGACATTTCTAGGTCATATTCTTAGTATTTTGTATAAACCAGAGCAACTTTACATAAGAGTTGAGCTTCAAAATGGCAAAGAAAGCAAGTATCGACTTATTGCTAATATGGCAAGGTCTGGGTTCATTATCTCACCACTAATTGAAAATACAACAGAGTTTTCAATGCTATTTGGTGAAAAGTTTTTGCTAAATAACAAGCAAGTCAAAGCAATAACTATCAGCCCAGTAAGTGGAAAGAATTCATGGCAGTGGAAAAGTGAATATTCAATTGAATTTAGTGAATTAATAGGGCCAAACTCTGTAGAGCCGTCAGAAAGATATAATATATCAAGGTTTAGTAAGGGCTTAACGGATAAAGATTTACAATCAACAGGGAACTGCACTGGCTCGCTCGACATAATTAATGGGCGACTCGCGTCAGAAGCAGGCGAGCATTTTGCATCGGGACTATTGAATGTAAATGGGTGGATGGCTATATCTATAGAGGAAGGGGTTTTACCCGATTCTGTCTATATTGTATTAACCAATAAAGAGCAAGGTAGTCAATATGTTAAATCTTTATCATCGCCGAGACCTGATGTGGGGGCTTATTTTAAGAAAACAGAAATGAATGGTTCAGGATATAAAGTAATGGCGGACGTTTCAACGCTAAATGGACTGTTTGAGCTTGAAATAGCAATCGAAAGAGATGGTAAAGTGATGCTCTGTCCACAATTTAAAATTCCTCTACGGATTAAATCTTTATGAAAAAAATAATACTCCCTGGTGGAGCCGGCTTAGTAGGTCAAAACCTTATTGTTAGGCTTAAAAAAAAGGGCTATAACAATATTGTGGTGCTAGATAAGCATAAAGAAAATTTGGCGGTCTTGAAACAGGTTCAGCCTGATATTGTTGCTGAGTATGCTGACTTGGCAGAACAAGGTGAATGGCAAAGATATTTTGAAGGTGCTGATGTGGTTGTAATGTTGCAAGCTCAAATTGGCGGCAATGAATACCAAGATTTTTCTAGAAATAATGTTGATGCCACAGGCTTAATTATTGAGGCAGTTAAGAATAATAATATCCCTCAACTTGTGCATATTAGCTCTTCGGTAGTTGAATCTGCTGCAGATGATTTTTATACACAAACTAAAAAAGAGCAGGAGAGGATGGTCATTGATAGTGGTATTGAGTGCCCTATACTACGTCCTACTTTAATGTTTGGTTGGTTTGATCGTAAGCATTTCGGTTGGTTATCTCGTTTAATGAAAAAGATACCTGTTTTTCCTATCCCAGGGAATGGGAAATATATGAGACAGCCCCTGTATGTTGGAGACTTTTGTCATATTATTATCAGTTGCATTGAAAATAAAGATTTAAAGGGTATATACAATATATCAGGTCATGAGAAGGTGGATTATATTGATATTATCCGAGAAATTAAACGGGTTAGCCAAGCAAAGGCAATCATCACAAAAATCCCATACCGTTTATTCTATAGTTTGCTTTGGATTTGGGGGCTGTTTGATACGAACCCACCTTTTACGACTAAACAGCTTGCAGCATTACAAACAAAAGATGAATTTGAGATCATTGATTGGCCTACTATTTTTGGTGTACCGTGCACGCCCTTTAAGCTGGCGATAGAAGAAACTTTTACCCATCCAACATACAGCAAAGTAGTTCTGGAGTTTTAAAGATGTCTAAACAACGTATTGCTGTACTTGGGGCAGGGCCTATGGGGCTAGCTGTTGCTTACCAATTAGTTCAAGATGGCTATCAGCCTGTTATCTTTGAGGCGGATGATAGAGTAGGAGGAATGACTGCTGCTTTTGATTTTTCGGGGTTAAATATTGAACGTTATTATCATTTTCATTGCATTTCTGACCATGATTTTTTAACGGTATTGGATGAACTTAATTTATCTGAAAAGATGAATTGGGTTGAAACTAAGATGGGCTATTGGTTTCAAAATAAATTACAGCCTTGGGGCAACCCTATGGCATTACTCAAATTTCAGGGTTTGAGTTTTATTGCTAAGTTTCGTTATGGTTTGCATGCGTTTTTATCAACTAAACGAAAAAACTGGGCACCATTAGATCATGAAAATGCAGTCAGCTGGATTCAGCGTTGGGTAGGTAAAGAAGCGTATGACGTTTTGTGGCGACGATTGTTTGATTTTAAATTTTATGATTATACCGATAACTTATCAGCGGCTTGGATTTGGAGCAGAATCAGACGGATAGGTAGCTCTCGATATAGTATGTTCCGTGAAAAACTAGGTTATCTTGAAGGTGGCTCTGATACGTTGTTGCAGGCAATGAAAAGTTATATTGAATCTAATGGTGGCGAGATTAGGTTGAACTCAGCTGTTGAGAAAGTCGTTATTGAAAATAACCGAGTAACTGGAATTATGCTATCAGGGGAGATTGAATCTTTTGACAAGGTTATTAGCACAATTCCACTGCCTTATATACCCAAAATAATCCCAGACTTACCCGTTGATGTTCTTAAGCAATTTCAACAAGTGAACAATATTGCTGTTGTGTGTATTATTGTAAAGTTAAGAAAGAAATTAACTGAGAACTTTTGGTTAAATACCAATGATCCAGAAATGGATATTCCAGGGTTAGTTGAATATAGTAATTTACG
>Ga0209826_1001361_pt1 | contig 17045 bp, 19 predicted proteins | sample GOMGulsemesocosm_5_FD_184637 | JGI IMG/M metagenome (GOLD analysis project Ga0209826, IMG submission 184637) | Methane-oxidizing microbial communities from mesocosms in the Gulf of Mexico - GOM15C Gulf of Mexico (SPAdes) (version 2) | ecosystem: Environmental > Aquatic > Marine > Cold seeps... | reverse complement strand
AAAAATAGCGAAAAGATTAATAAGAAGAAAGATGAGTTATTGAAAAAACTTGATGAAGAAATTGCGCCTGGTCTAGGTGATTTAATCAAAAGTTTTTTGTAAAAAAATACAATTATCACACAAAGGCACAAAGGTACAGAGATGAGAACGTTCTTTTCTTTCTATCTCTGTGGTTTTGTGTGAACAAGTTTTTTAATTTAATGATATTTCTCCTTACCCCTCAATTATTTTAAATGTCCCCAGAAATTTTCCAAAAAAAGATTCTTAGATGGTTTGATTCAAATGGTAGAAAAAACCTGCCATGGCAATTAGATGCAACACCTTATAAAACTTGGTTATCAGAAGTTATGTTACAGCAAACTCAGGTAATGACTGTAATTCCCTACTTTAATAGATTTATTGAATCATTCCCAACTGTAAAAGCTTTGGCTGAAGCTCCACTAGACAGAGTGTTATCTCACTGGGCTGGCTTGGGCTATTATGCCCGAGCTAGAAATTTACATAAAACAGCGATTACCATTAATGAAAAAGGAGGGGAGTTTCCTGAAGATATTGAAGGTCTTATAGCCTTACCTGGTATTGGTCGATCAACCGCAGGTGCAATTTTAAGTATTGCTTTTAATAAAAGCCATCCTATTTTAGATGGAAATGTCAGACGGGTATTTGCACGTTTTTATGCTATTTCAGGCTGGACTGGACATACTAAAATAAGCAATGAACTGTGGAAAATAAGTACGCGTTATACGCCTATTTTACGCTGTGCAGATTATACCCAGGCCATGATGGATTTAGGTGCGACTTTATGTACTCGAAGTCAGCCAGCTTGTGATATTTGCCCTATAACATCAGCTTGTTTAGCTAGGATTGAGGATAAAGTTACATTATTACCTACACCAAAACCGGCCAAAGCGATTCCCAGTAAAAAGATTACCTTTTTAATTCTGAAAAATGAAAATCAGCAGATATTATTAGAAAAAAGACCGCCTGTTGGAATTTGGGGAGGGTTATGGAGCTTGCCAGAATTTGAAGCATTTTCTGATATTCAATTGCTGTGTGAGCAAAAAAAAATAACTGTAAATTCTATTTTGCAATTAGATGAACAGCGACATACCTTCTCACATTATCATTTGGACTATACTGCTTTTGTTGTAAAAATACAAAACCCTAATAATAATGTGATGGAAGCTAATCAATCTGTCTGGTATAACGTGGAACAGATTAATGATTTAGGGCTAGCAAGCCCAATAAAAAGACTTTTAAAAAATTTATAAAAAGAGTGTGTTATGACAAGAATGGTTAAGTGTTTAAAGCTAGGTGTAGAGGCAGAAGGATTGGTTTCAGTTCCTTTTCCTGGTCCAAAAGGACAGTTTATCTTTGATAATATTTCCCAAGAATCATGGAAAGAATGGATAAAGATGCAAACAATGATTATTAATGAGCAGCGTTTAGCTAGTTTTGATCCAAAAGCAAAAAAGCTTATAGAGGAAGAAAGGGAAAAATTTCTATTTTCAAGTGGTTTTGAAATGCCCGAAGGTTATGTGCCGCAGAAAGATTAAGAGCAGGTAAAAGGTTCAAGGTGAAAGGTTAAAAAAGAGGGATTGATTAAATATTTTTTAAAATTTTTATTAACTATAACCAGCCCTCACAATAAATAAAAGGTGCTAAAGAACTACGATTAAGCTCTTCCTTGCACCTTTTACCTTTCGTCTGCTCTTCTATCTCTTCATTGAGTCAAAAAACTCTGCATTAGTTTTAAAGTCTTTAAGCTTACCTAGTACAAATTCAGAGGCTGACATTTCATCCATAGGCTGTAGAATTTTACGTAAAATCCAGGTTTTTTGTAACTCTTCAGGGTTGACCAGATAATCTTCTCTACGTGTTCCTGAGCGATTAATATTGATCGCAGGGTAAATACGTTTTTCAGCAATTTTTCTTTCAAGGTGTAATTCCATATTACCTGTTCCCTTGAACTCTTCGTAGATCACTTCGTCCATTCTAGAGCCAGTATCAACAAGGGCTGTAGCTATAATTGTTAAACTACCCCCTTCTTCAATGTTTCTAGCGGCACCAAAAAAACGTTTAGGTTTTTCTAAAGCATTGGCATCAACACCACCTGATAAAATCTTGCCTGATGATGGTGTGACCATATTGTAAGCTCTTGCTAAACGGGTTAAAGAGTCTAACAAGATAACTACATCGTGTTTATGTTCAACTAATCTACGTGCTTTCTCAATAACCATATCAGCAACTTGCACGTGCCTTGTTGCCGGCTCGTCAAAAGTACTTGAAACTACTTCACCTCTTACACAACGCTGCATTTCTGTTACTTCTTCTGGGCGCTCATCTATAAGAAGTACAATTAAATAACACTCTGGGTTGTTTTCAGCAATAGCATGAGCAAGACTTTGAAGAATCATTGTTTTACCCGCTTTCGGAGGAGAAACAATTAATCCACGTTGGCCTTTACCGATCGGAGCAATTAAATCAATGACTCGACCCGTAAGATCTTCACTCGTCCCGTTGCCTTGTTCAAGAATAAATCGTTTGTTAGCAAAAAGAGGTGTTAAATTTGAGAAGAGAATTTTATTTTTTGCATTTTCTGGGGCTTCAAAGTTTATCTTTTCAACTTTAAGCATTGCAAAATAACGCTCATTATCTTTAGGGGGTCTGATTTTCCCACTAATCGTATCTCCCGTGCGTAAACTAAATCGTCTTATTTGACTGGGAGAAACATAAATATCATCTGGACCTGCTAAATATGAACAACCTGGGGATCGTAAAAAACCAAAGCCATCTTGTAATATTTCTAGTACACCATCACCAAAAATATCTTCGCCGCTTTTCGACTGTTTTTTAAGGATAGCGTAAATAACTTCCTGTTTTCGTGCTCTAACTATATTTTCAATACCTAAAGACTCGGCAATAGTTACAATTTCACCAATTTGTTTCAGTTTTAATTCGGACAGATTCATATATTATGAGGATTTCAAGAAATGATAAACGGCAATAGCCGTCAAATAAATAAGGTAATATGGGGGATAAATTTGTTGTGTACCTAAGATGCTCTGAATCGAGCAGATTTTGGAAGTATAGCCTGTTAACTAGGGGTTTGCAAACCTTTTTACATTTTTAATTAAAAATGAAGTGAAGCAGCCACAGCTAAATCACTTCATTTCTTAACAAATTTAGATATTGCTATCAATAAAGTCTGCTAATTGAGATTTAGTTAAAGCACCTACTTTGGTTGCTTCAACATCACCATCTTTAAAAATCATTAGTGTTGGGATGCCACGAACACCATAGTGTTGAGGTGTTGCAGGATTGTCATCGATATTTAATTTTGCAACTGTTAATTTATCCGCATATTCAGTAGCAATTTCATCAAGTACTGGGGCAATCATTTTGCATGGTCCACACCATTCAGCCCAATAATCAACTAGTACAGGTGTTCCTGACTTAATAACTGTGTCGTTAAAATCAGCATCCGTTACATGAAGGACAGAGTCACTCACGTTATTCTCCAAAATTTTTAAAAGCTAACTATAGAGTTGATCGTAATAAGTTGTCAATCAATTTCAGACAAATGCATTTTTACGTTATCCTATACAGTATGAATAAAACGCATTTAACGAAAACACGATTCAGTAATTTAGAGTTATCGGACTCTATTATTAAAAGCCTAAAACAAGCCGGTTTTATAGAATGTACTCCCATTCAAGATAAAACATTGCCTCTTTCTTTACGTGGAAAGGACGTTGCAGGACAAGCTCAAACAGGAACAGGCAAGACAGCCGCTTTTTTATTGGCAACGTTTCAACATTTAATGAATGATGAAAGTGAGGTCATAAAAAACCCAAGAGCATTGATTCTTGCACCTACCCGTGAATTAGCCATTCAAATACATAAAGATGCGATGCTGCTAGGCAAGCTTCTTAATTTTAAATATGCTTTGATTTATGGTGGAACGGACTATAAAAAACAGCAAGATTCGTTAAAAGGTAGTGTTGATATTGTTATCGGTACACCAGGTCGTGTTATTGATTTTCAGCGGCAAAATATACTTAACCTCAATAATATTCAAGTCACGGTGATGGATGAGGCTGACAGAATGTTTGATTTAGGTTTTATAAAAGATATTCGTTATTTATTAAGACGAATGCCAGAGCCTGAAAAACGTTTAAATTTACTGTTTTCAGCGACTTTATCATATAAAGTAACTGAACTTGCTTATGAGCATATGAATAACCCAGTAGAGGTTAAAATTGAGCAAGAAGAAGTAACATCAAAAGCCATTTCCCAAAGTGCTTTTTGTCCAGCAAATGATCAAAAAGTGCCTTTATTGCTTGGCTTATTACAAAAACATCAGCCAGAAAGGTCTATTGTTTTTGTTAATACCAAGCGTTGTGCAGAGCAATTAGAAGGATATTTGCTTGCAAATGATTATAAGGTGGCTGTTTTAAGTGGAGATGTCCCGCAAGAAAAACGCCAACGGCTACTTAATGACTTTCAAGAAAATAAAGTTAATTTAATGATCGCAACGGATGTTGCAGCTAGAGGCCTGCATATCCCAGCTGTTTCGCATGTCATTAATTATGATTTACCTCAAGATGTTGAGGACTATGTACACCGTATAGGTAGAACTGCCCGTTTCGGTAACACCGGTATTGCTTTTAGTTTCATTTGTGAGGATTATGCCTATTCTATGCCAGATATAGAAGACTATATTGGTGAGAAAGTGGCTGTTAGCCCGATTACAGAGGATATTTTAGCGACAGATATAAAGTCTCCGGTAAAAAGGCCTCCTCGTAAAAGTAATTATCAGGGAAAAAAGCCTCATCCAACTAATAAAAAGCCGTATACACCGAGAAATAACCCCCAAACGACGAGTAGTGCCACTAAAAAAATTACAGAAACTAAAGCTACTGCCCCCGCTTCTGTTAAGGCATCAACAACCGAAAATCCTCAATAGCTGGAAAATCAGTAATCTCTCTTTTAGCTAATTGGGAATCGGGCTTACTGATTGAAATTAAATATTTGATACCATAAAGTCTGGCTGACTTTAATACGGCTAGACTGTCATCAACGAGCAAGGTTCTTTCATTGTTAAATGCTTGCTGTTTATATAATTGAGTCCAGAATGTTTGCGTTTCTTTCGGTGAACCATAATCATGAGAACTGATAATTTGGTCAAAGAAAGGGGCTAAACAGGTTTCCCCCATTTTCAAATCAAGACTTGCTCTGTGTGCGTTAGTGACGAGAATGACTTGCTTAGAAGACTGCTGAAGTGCTTCTAAAAATTCTGTTACATGAGGTAGAACAGCAATGAGTCCAGCTATCTCAGCTTTTAAACCTGCTATATCAAGTTTTAATGCATTGCTCCAATAATCAAGACAGTACCATTCTAATTTACCTTCCATTTCCTTAAATTGAGGGATAAGCTGTTGTTTTGCTTGTTCTATAGTTAAGCTGTTTTGTATGGCATAGCGGCTAGGCACAAACTCTAACCAAAAATGGTTATCAAAATTTAAATCTAGTAATGTGCCGTCCATGTCCAATAAAACGGTATCAATGTTTTTCCATTCAATCATTTTAGTATTTTTAAGATAGTTGTTGGTGTATTTTTAACTTAGCCAATTTTGTTTTTAATAATAGTATATCGGTATCGTTAGGCTTATTCTCATAACGTAAACGACTATAAATATTACTTATTTCTTGTACTTTTTCGGATAACTCTGGTCGCTGTTGTTGTATTCTATAACTAAAGTTAGCGACTGTTTCACCAGGTTTTTTGCTAAAACCTATTTTAGCCATTTTTTTACAAAATAATTGATAAAGTGCAAGTTCTTTATTAATTTTAGGTTGTTTTTTTCTTAAAATAAACCAGGCGAGCACAACAGTAATAAAACAAATACAGCCCATTAGATAATAGGCTATGGTTTTTATATTGTTAATACCTAGCGATGATAAAAACTTATCTTGATTGTTGCCAGTATAGTTAATGACCCAGCGTTGCCAGCTATAATCAACATTACCCCAGATTTGTCTTGCTTGTTTCAGCAAAGACAAAGCTTGGCTTGCATCGCCGAACATAGGTGAAAAATTAACCAGCCCCGAGGCAATTTGTAAATCAATATTCACATCTTGTTCAATTCTTTCTGGCGCAATCGCCGCCGTAGGGTCGACCCTAACCCAGCCCTTATTTTTTATCCAGACTTCAGCCCAAGCATGAGCATTAGCTTGTTTAATTTCTAAAAAACCGCCAACCTGATTAAGCTCCCCACCCTGATAACCACCAACAACACGTGCAGGTATATTGGCCACACGCATTAAATAAACAAATGCCGTGGCATAGTGGCTACAAAAACCATTTCGATTGTTGAATAAAAAATTATCAATAGGTGTATCTCCCATTAGAGGAGGTCTTAATGTGTAATGAAAATTCTCGTTTTTAAAATGAGACAATAAAGACTGGATAAAAAGTTCAGGGGGGTGATCAAAACCCTTTAACTGGGTCACCAGTGTTTTAATTGCATTAGATGCATCTACTGGGAGTTGTAAATTTTGTTGGCGCTCAACTTCAGTTATATCCCCTGTATTATATTGCGAGTGTGAAGTAAATTTATACTCTGCTCGTTGGTGTTTATTATTAGGGTTAATTAACTGATGCTGTGTGTTTTTCTTTAATGATTGAGGGAATGATGAAGGCATATCAAGGGCGAAAACCCAGTTCTTGTTCTGGGCTTCCATCATCACGGTATATTGATACTGTTTACCTGCATAACTGATTGTGTCCTTGCCTTTTATTGCTGCTTTCAGTTCTTTCCAGCGCAGGCCATCGGTATAAGAATAAACAGGTCCTCGCCAATAGCGTTGATTAGAGGGAGGGAGAGTATTAGTGAATTTTGCCCTAAAAACCAGTTCATCTGATAAACCGAGTTGACTAATCGCACCAGGTTCTAAGCTATCACTTAACCCTGTGATAGCTGAAGGTTGTTGTTCAAACCACATCCATTTTGGCGCTTCAACTCGAGGAAATAGAACAAATAAAATAATACTAAGGGGCAAAGCTTGAAAAACAATAATACTCGTTGTTTTTAATGCTCTGATTATTTCGGGCTTTTGGCTGTTGATTGAGATTAGGGTCGCTAATAAAACACAACAAACAAATAAAATATATAAAGCCATTAAAATATTTTGTTGGTACAAAAACTGAGAGGATGCAACGATAAAAGCCAAGTAATTTATCAGATATAAATCGCGCTCCTTGGTGGTTTCTAATAATTTCAACCCTAAGGCAGTAATAAATAAACTCGTGCCTGCATCTCTACCTAAAATGCCTTGATGCTGTTTATAAAGTAAAGTGATAGCAGCAATAGTCAACAGCAGTAAAACTGTTTTATTAGGTAAGTATTCTTTCTTCCAAATACACAGAAATCGCCAAGCGAGTAATAGATTAAACGTGGCGAATAAAGGAAGTGGAATATGATTTACATGTGGGAGGGTAATTAAGCCAATAGAAATTAATAAAAAAATAAGCACATGCTGATTAATATTAAACTCAGTATTTTTTAAGCTTAATTTTTTCATCAGTTTATTGTTCTAAGACTAAAGTGCTTATTTTTAATCCTAAACTTCTCTTAACTAAGGGACAAATAATAAGGATCTAGTGCATTAAGTTTTGTGAGCTCAGCATCTCATTAATAATAGCCTTTATTCAGAAATTAATTCTTTTAAATATTGATATAACAAACGTGCTGATTTAGGCGGTTTTTCTGCTTTAGCTTCTTTTTGAGCATTTCGCTGTAATTGTCTTAAGTGTTGGCGGTCAGCTGTTGGATACTCATTTAAAAGGCTAGTTAATTCATCATTACTTTTGCAAGCGATTAATGTATCTCGCCATTGCTCTGCTTGATGATGCTCCCTTACTCCATGCGCACTTTTGGTTTGAATACGCTCAAGCACTTCAGTGACTTTTTCAAGGTCAATTTCTCTTAACTTTGCAGTAATAAATTTAAGTTGGCGCTTTCTAGCTGGCTTAGTGGAAGGCATTTTTTTTGCATCATTAATAGCCCCTTCAAGTTGCCCTGGCATATGCATTGAAGTAAGTTGGCTTTCTGACAAATGGGTAAGTTCTTCAGCTAATTTAGCTATTTCAGCAATGTCTCGTTTAATTTGTTCTTTATTGGGGCGAATCGCATAATATTCTATTACCTCTCCATTTTCATCATACTCAATTTCATCGCCACCATAAGCGACTTCATTATTATCTATCATTTTTAAACCATTGCTATTAGAAATACAATAAACATTACTACAAAACCAATGGGCACTAAAACCCCCATCCAGTCAGATTTTGCATCACGGGTTTGTTGCATGGAGGCCTTAATACCTGGGCGCATCCATAAAATTACACCAATTACCATGACACCTAATAAAAGATTTTCCCACAGTGAAAGCTCCATCCTGTTACCTCTGCTTTAATTGTTACCTCTATTATATACTCCGCGAGGGCACAGTATTAGACCAAATAACATATTTTTGCTGGCTACTCATTGCTGCATAAGCAGGGCTGGTTGATGGTAGTTTGCTATATTGTAAATGGCTAAAATTATTTTTAACGGTTGGTAACACATGTTTTTTATATATCGTTTCCGCTTTTGAGCCGTTAAAGCAAACGGTTTTTAATTCTGGATGCTGGTTAAAAAATAACTGGAAATCATTAACCTTAATAGATTCCATTTTAATTGCTGCATCTAGGCTTCCTTCTCTAGTACAGCTTTGTAATACATCCCAAACGGCAATGTTTTTGTTTATTAATAATTGTTGTCGTTGTTTATAAGACATATCCATTGGCTTATTAAATATTGTTAGCATAATAGGCCAAAATGCATTACGTTGATGACCATAGTATTGCTGTTTAACTAATGAAGCATCACTGGGCATGGAGCCCAAAATTAATATTTCAGCTGATTTATCAGCGATAGGCGGAAAGCCAGTAATAGAGTTCAAGTTCTGTCTGAATAATAAAAAAATAAATCCTACCCTATCTATAAATTTGAGATAATGCACGACTTTTTTATTGATGAAGAATAGCCATGTGGTTTAAAAATCTTGCCCTTTACCGTTTTACCGAACCTTTCTCTTTAGCCGCCGAAGAGTTTGAGGAAAAACTTGCTGATAAACGGTTTACTCCGTGCGGTAAACAAGATGAATTTAGTATGGGCTGGACTTCACCTGTGGGTGGATCTGTAGAGCAATTGATTCATGCTTCTAATGGCTTTATGATGTTATGTCTTAAAAAAGAAGAAAAGGTTATTCCAGCTGGCGTTATCAATGAAATGTTACAGGATAAAGTTGCAGAAAAAGAAGAGCAGGAAGCAAGGAAATTAAGTAAGAAAGAACGCACTGCGTTAAAAGATGAGTTGATTTTTGAGTTATTACCCCGCGCTTTTTCTTTTTCTAAAAAGACTTTTGCTTATATTGATCCAAAAGGTGGCTGGATGATTGTTGATGCTGCTTCTGCTAAAAAAGCTGAAGACTTATTAAGTCATCTGCGTAAATGTTTGGGCTCCTTGCCTGTTGTACCCGTTAATACAGTGGATAAACCGGTGACCATTATGACGCAATGGTTGGTTGATAATGCAACAACACCAAAAGACTTAGTTGTTGAAGATGAATGTGAGTTACGATCACCTGAAGAGGAAGGTAGCATTATTCGATGTAAAAAACATAATCTTTCTTTACCAGAAATTACTAATCACTTAGATACGGGTAAGCAGGTGATTAAACTGGCTGTTAACTGGACGGATAGATTGTCTTTTATTGTGGATGAAAATTTAGCGATTAAACGCCTGAAATTTTTAGATTTAATTCAAGACCAAGTATCTGATACTGATGCAGAAGATGAAGTCGCTCGGTTTGATGTGGACTTTTCTATTATGTCGCTAGAGTTATCTAATTTTCTACCTCGCTTATTGGAAATATTTGGTGGTGAGAATAAGGTATAAGTATTTATGATATTCGGTAGCCTTGATGCAGCAAAGTGTAATCGGGGAAGATGTAAAAGTAAAAACCTTGATTCCACTATGTTTCATCAAGGCTACAAAAGGTACAGGTTTGAATTTTCCTATGATTAATAAAATATTTATTCCTATCGTTTTATTTAGCTGCAACATAGCATCAGCCAATAGCTACTTATATCCAAAAACTGCTGGTGACATCCTGATTAAGGATGATATTGCTGAAGAGCACTATACGCTGGCGAAGCAGAAGGATACCTTGCTTGATATAGCAAGAGAGTTTGATTTAGGACAAAATGAGATTTTATTGGCTAACCCCGAAGTTGATAGATGGTTGCCAGGTGAAAATACTAAAGTAAGAGTACCTAATAGTCGATTATTACCTAATACACCGCATCAAGGTGTCGTCCTTAATTTACCAGAGTATCGTTTATATTTTTATCCAGAACCTAGTGACGGTGATGCTAAAGTGGTTATTACCCACCCTATTAGTATTGGTAGGCTCGATTGGGATACGCCTTTAGGTAAAACCAGCATTATCCAGAAAAAAGAAAACCCGACTTGGACACCGCCTCAATCGATAAAAGATGAACATGCAGAAAAAGGTGAAATATTACCCGACGTCGTTCCTGCTGGCCCCGATAATCCCTTAGGACTTTTTGCCCTGCGCTTAGGCGTGCCTGGTTATTTAATCCACAGCACAAACAAACCTTTTGGAGTTGGAATGCGAGTGAGTCATGGCTGTATTCGGATGTATCCAGAAGATATTGAGAAATTTTTCCCGCAAGTAAAAAAAGGGACGGCTGTTTACATTGTTAACCAAGCAATTAAAGTGGGTTGGTCGCGCGATAAATTGTATATTGAAGTTTACCCAGAACTTGAGGGTAAAGAGAATAGCTATACAGAAAGATTGAATATTGCACTCAATTTAATAGAACAAGTGAATAATAATCAGTTGCCAGTCCTAAATGGTGGAAAGTTAAGACAAGCTTTAGAGCAAAGGAATGGTATCCCCGTTGCTATTTTTGAACGTATGTTTTCAATGATAGAAGCAAAAAGCAATCAAATAAATGATTGCTCACTTGATATTTCACACAGCCATGCTTGCTAAATAAAGAGCAGATTTTAGGCCGTGTGAAAAATAGGTCGTATTATTTCATCATTGATTTTTTGAACATACGGTCAAGCTTGCTGTTTGTATCTTCAGCAAATGCTGCAGCACGGTTAGCTGCCGCTTCTGCTGAAGATGCCTGTGCAGCAGCTGTTGCAGCAGATGCTTGTGCGCTTGCCGAGTCAGATGATGCAGTTGCAATACTAGCATTTAAACTGTCAATTTGAGATTGTAAGTCTTCAATAGCTGAAGTATTTGCACAACCTGTTGCTAAGCCTGCAGTAAGAACGATAGCTGAGATTTTTAGAGCTTTTATCATTTTATTTTCCTGTAAATTATTAAAGACCTTAATATAAGGTGTTAATTTTGCCTTCTTTTTAACTGATTTTCCAGTATTATTTTACTTTTACGACGGTTCCTATAGTAATCCAGCGGTCTAACTTATTAACTTGTTCATTGGTTAATGCGATACAGCCGTGTGTCCAGTTCAATATTTTATGAACTTTATTGCTTGCGCGACCTAAGCCATGAATGCCGATATGACCGCCAATCTGCGTGTCTTGAGAGGGTGCTTGCTTATATTTATGAGCTAAAAGAATAGCTTTATAAGATTCTTCCTTCAAAAAACCATCTTGTAAGGCTTTGTTGGCATTTTCAATTGATGGATAGTCAAAAGCATAAAACTTGTGGAAACGACTTTTTTTATTTATTGAGGCAATTTTATAGGAACCTATTGGCGTAATATCATCCCCTTTGTGTTTTTTAAACCCAGCTCCATTTTGGCCTATTGCAATATTATTAAAAATAAGCAAAGTCTTATTTTCCCGCTTAACTTCAAGACGAAGTTTTGTTGTATCTACAAGTATCCATACTGTTTCTGATGCCTGTGCAAAAATACAAGTCGTGGCATAAAGAAGGAGTAAAAAACTAGATAAAGAAATAAGTCGCTTAAAAAAATTACAATTCATTAATGATTTGGTGTATTTTAATGGCACGTTAATAATATCGTGAAGGTTAAAAATGCAAATAAATAGTCTATCAACTACACCTTATACTGATCAAAAGCCTGGTACTTCTGGGTTAAGAAAGAAAGTCACCGTTTTTCAACAAGCTAATTATTTAGAAAATTTTGTACAGTCAATTTTCAACTCTATAACAGGCTTTCAAGGATCATCCTTAGTATTAGGTGGGGACGGGCGTTATTTTAACCGTCAAGCAATTCAAATAATAATAAAAATTGCTGCAGCTAATGGTTTCGGTGAACTTATTATAGGCCAAGGTGGTTTATTATCTACACCTGCTGCTTCTCACATTATTAGAAAAAATGAAGCTTTTGGAGGCATTATTCTTTCTGCTAGCCATAATCCTGGCGGCCCAGATGAAGATTTTGGAATTAAATATAATGTGAATAATGGCGGCCCCGCGCCAGAAAAGTTTACCGATGCATTGTACGAAAACTCGACCACCATTACAGAATATAAAATAGCAGATATTGAGGATGTCGATTTAGATAAGGTAGGTCAGCAAAAGATTGAAGGTTTGCTTGTTACTATTATTGATCCTGTTGATGATTATGCTGATTTGATGGCTACAATTTTTGATTTTGATTTATTGAAAAGCTGTATATCATCAAATTACATTACTTTATGCTTTGATGCGATGCATGCTATTACAGGACCTTATGCGACACGCATCTTAGAAGAAATTTTAGGCGCGCCAAAAGGTACGGTAATTAATGGTATTCCATTAGAAGATTTTGGCGGAGGACATCCTGATCCTAATATGGCGCATGCTAAAGAATTAACCTCAGCAATGTTTGGCGATAATCCACCTGTTTTTGGTGCGGCATCAGATGGTGATGGTGATAGGAATATGATAATGGGTGCCAATGTTTTTGTTACGCCGAGTGATAGTTTGGCTATTATGGCAGCCAATGCACCGAGTATTCCAGCCTATTCTAAAGGTATTGCTGGGGTAGCTAGATCAATGCCTACCAGTCAGGCTGTAGACCGCGTGGCTAAAAAATTAAATATTCCCTGCTTTGAAACACCGACAGGGTGGAAATATTTTGGTAATCTTTTAGATGATGGTCAAATTACCTTATGTGGTGAAGAAAGTTTTGGCTCAGGCTCTAACCATGTCAGAGAAAAGGATGGCTTATGGGCTGTATTGTTTTGGTTGAATTTAGTCGCTAAAAAACGCCAGTCTGTTGAAGAGATTGTGGTTGATCATTGGCATACTTATGGACGAGATATTTATTGTCGCCATGATTATGAAGCGGTTGATATGGATATTGCTAATGGTATTGTCGATCATTTACGTGAACAATTGCCTAAATTAGCAGGTCAATCATTTGCTGAATATATTGTTAAATATGCAGATGAATTTAGTTACACAGACCCTGTGGATGGTAGTGTTAGTAGTAATCAAGGTATTAGAATTGGCTTTGAAAATGGCTCTCGGGTTATTTTCCGTTTATCAGGAACGGGAACCGTAGGGGCAACCTTGAGAATTTATCTTGAAAAATATGAGGCGGATGCAAGCAAACATAATCAAGATGCTCAAGAAGCACTGGCTTATTTGATTGAATTAGCTGAACAGTTTTGCGAAGTTAAAAAACGTACAGGAAGAGCAGAACCTACTGTTATTACTTAGGTAAAACATGTTCACACAAAGCCACAGAGACACGGAGAAAAGATAGTTAATTGCTCTTCTTGGTGTCTCTGTGGCTTTGTGTGAAATTTTTCTTTTGGTTTACCCTTTTGTACTCTCTATCCATTTCTCACGAAGATAAAGATCCTCAACTTTTTGTCTAGCCCAGGGTGTTTTTCGTAAAAACTTAAGGCTTGAGTTAAAGCTTGGCTGGTTAGCAAAACAATTTATTTTAATGCGCTTGGCTAATTCGTCCCAACCGAATTTTTCTACTAATTCAGTCAGTATCATCTTTAAAGTAAGCCCATGCAAAGGGTCTTGATTACGTTGATCACTCATTAGATTCTGATTTTTTGACTCTAATTTTGTTGCCATCAATATCTTTGCCATTAAGGCTTTTCATTGCTGCTTTGGCTTCACCCACTTTAGGCATTTCTACAAAGCCAAACCCCTTAGATGTTTTCTTTTCTTTATCCATCACTAAGGTGCAAGATTGCACGGTACCATAAGACTCAAAAAGCTCCTGTATGTCGTTCTCAGTGGTGTCACGGCTTAGATTGCGGATTAATAGTTTCATAAGGATAAAAGGTGATAAAAATAAAATGATTATACCCTTGAGTTGGCTGGAATATGTGTAAACTAGCAAAATATTAATTATGAGAAGCTTACGTGTCCACATTATCCCATCTTGTTAAATATCTAAAATCACCTGTAGCAGAAGGAGGTCTTTTACAGGCTCAGCGTTTATTTCATGGTCGAGGGCATGCTTATGAAGGTTTGCATCATGTCACTATTGATTGGTTGCCCCCCGTTATTTTAATAACTTTATTTGCTCCTGAGGTTCAAACTGACGTTGAAGCTTTAGCGGATGAATTACTGGCTCTTATACCTTCATGTAAAAGTGTACAGCTTCAGCATCGTTATCAGCTGGCAGGGCCTATTGATATTATTTATGGGGAGTCACTTCAACAACTGGTTATTACAGAAGGTGAGTTGAAATTTAATGTAAAGTTAGGGCAAGCACGAAATACAGGTTTGTTTTTAGATATGCAAAATGGCAGGCGTTGGGTGCAAGAGCATAGTCATAATAAACGCGTACTTAATTTATTTGCCTATACTTGTGGTTTTTCTATTGCAGCAATTGCGGGAGGCGCAAAATCTGTACTCAATGTAGATATGAGCAGTCCTGCGTTAAATGTAGGTCGAGAAAATCATCGGCTAAATCAACAAAGGTGTGATAACGTAGGTTTTGATAAAATCAATATTTTTAAATCATTTAGTCGATTTAAAAAAAGAGGTCCGTTTGATTTGCTAATTTGTGATCCCCCTACCTTTCAGAAAGGTAGTGTCGATATTGCTAAAGATTATCCCAAAATATTACGTCGTCTTAATACTTTTATGGCGCCAAGGGCTTCTTTGATTTTATGTTTGAATGCACCAGAGCTAGGGTCTGATTTTTTAATAAAACACATGACGGAACTAGCACCAGAGTATCAGCTGATTGAAGAAATACAGCCACCTGAAGTCTATGTTGAAGCGGAGGGTAAGGGGTTAAAGGTTTTGTGTTTTAAAGCGAAGTAGTTTTTTAGGGCATAAAAAAGGCCGATATATTTTAAATATACCGGCCTTTTTTATAAATTCTTAGCTATTAAGCCATTGCGCGAACTTTAGAGTTCAAGCGACTTTTGCTACGTGCAGCTTTATTTTTATGAATAAGGCCTTTAGTCACAGCAGAATCAATAATAGAAGAAACTGTTTTAAATGATGATTGAGCTTGATCTTTATCACCAGCATCAATTGATGCGATTACTTTTTTTACAAAAGTACGTAGATTGCTACGTTGACCTGCGTTACGTACACGGCTTTTTTCTGCCTGACGCGCTCTTTTTTTAGCTTGTGCTGTATTAGCCATAGTACAAAATAATTCGATGTTAAATAAGAACCGCGTATTATGTTGGCAAATGTTATTATTGTCAACACCTATTTAAAAACTAAATTAATAAGCAATTTTGAGCAAACAACTTTTTAAATCAACCGCTATTGTTAGTAGTATGACAATGATATCACGCATTCTTGGCTTTATCAGAGATATGATGTTTGCTAGAATTTTTGGTATTGACTCGGGAACCGATGCTTTTTTTGTCGCCTTTAAAATCCCCAATTTTTTACGACGATTATTTGCTGAGGGGGCATTCTCTCAAGCTTTTGTCCCTGTACTTTCCGATTATAAAGAACAGGGTAGTAAAGAAGCATTAAAACTGTTTATTGATAGAACCGCTGGAACCTTAGCGTTAATTTTATTTCTAGTGACTATTGCTGGTGTTATTGCTGCACCTGTATTAATTACAATATTTGCACCAGGGTTTAGTGACCATGGTGAGCAGCATGAATTAGCCGTTCAAATGCTACGGATCACTTTTCCTTATTTGTTTTTTATCTCCTCAGTTGCTTTTGCTGGAGGAATTTTAAATTCTCATGGTAAGTTTGCTGTTCCTGCTTTTACACCTGTATTTCTTAATATTTGTATGATTGCCGCCGCCGTGTGGTTGTCACCATTAATGGAAGACCCTATTGTTGCTTTAGCGTGGGGCGTTTTTGCTGCAGGTATTGTGCAGTTATTATTTCAATTCCCTGCTTTATATCAATTAGGTTTGCTTCCTAAGCTTAGGTGGGGATTTAAAGACTCGGGGGTCAGGCGTATCTTAAAATTAATGGTGCCAGCAATCTTTGGAGTCTCAATCACTCAGATAAATTTATTGCTGGATACTTTAATCGCCTCATTTCTTGCAGCAGGTAGTGTGTCTTGGCTGTATTATTCTGATCGTTTAGTTGAATTTCCTTTAGGAATCTTTGGTATTGCTTTAGCCACAGTTATTTTGCCTAGTTTATCTAAAAGTCACTCAGCAGATAATCCTGTTGAGTTTTCCAGGTCATTAGACTGGGCATTAAGATTAGTTTTATTAATAGGTATTCCTTCTTCTATTGGCCTATTAATGCTTGCCGAGCCGATGCTTTCAACCCTGTTTCAATATGATGCCTTTGGTGATAGTGATGTGCGTTTAGCAGGACAAAGCTTAATGGCTTATTCCATTGGTTTGCTAGGTTTTATTTTGGTTAAAGTTTTAGTCCCAGGCTTTACCTCGCGTAAAGATATGAAAACGCCTGTACGGTTTGGTATTTATGCCATGGTGGCAAATATGGGGATGAATATTGCGTTGGTTTTTCCTTTAGCTCATGCTGGATTAGCTTTAGCCACTTCTTTA
>Ga0209826_1001360_pt1 | contig 17047 bp, 15 predicted proteins | sample GOMGulsemesocosm_5_FD_184637 | JGI IMG/M metagenome (GOLD analysis project Ga0209826, IMG submission 184637) | Methane-oxidizing microbial communities from mesocosms in the Gulf of Mexico - GOM15C Gulf of Mexico (SPAdes) (version 2) | ecosystem: Environmental > Aquatic > Marine > Cold seeps... | reverse complement strand
AGATGTACTGAAAATAGGAATAAAGCCAGTTTTTACGGGTTAAACAGCCCCCAAACCAGCGTAATTAATGAAAAAACAAGGAAAGATCAATGAAGATAGGTAAAGTTGTTAGTTATGCTGAGGTCTCGAATTAATTTTATTTAACGAACAACCAGTACTAATCATATCTTCAAAGTCAACGCACATAACACTTTCAGAAAGAAAGAACTTAGATATATATTGAGCCTGTAGAATTTGTTTCTCACAATCTTGCCTTACCATATCAATATTTATAGACTCGATGTACTGCTTTTTTAAATATCCCATTCTAATTCGTAGTAAAATATCCGAATAAAACCTCTGAATCAGATTACGTCTCCATAGAAATATTATTTTTGGCTTATGATTAACAAAGGCCTCTATAAATTGTAAATTATCAACATTAAAAAAATGCTTATATAACCACTTTGATCCAAAAACATAATCATTACTTGGAAACATTTGATTTAAAAAATCCTGAGCTTTAATAGTCCGACGATAAACACCAACCTTTGGATTAGTTATTTTATTAGATATAATATCTTCATTTATACGTATCTCACCAAATAACTCTCCATGACATGCAACATCCTGAAAATTATCCAATGCGTACCTTAATGCAGTACTAGCAGCCCGGGCTGGAGAAATAATAAGAAAAAAATTATCAGGTATAAGTCTTAACAAGGAACACCCACTTATATCCTATAAAATTCACGACCGTACTGATAGATATCGCAAACAATTGAGAAATATAGACATTAAGTTGAATAATATCTACGAGAATATACAATACCGTCAAATTTGCGGCTAAGGAAATTAAATTAACAACAACAAACTGCACAAATAACAAAAGAGTTGTTGCTTCTTTAGATTCAAATGCCCATATTTTATTTAGCAAATAGCTGATTATTACTGCTATAGAATAGCCCATTGACGAAGCAACTAAATAGTTTATTTCTAACCTTAAAAATAAAATAAAACTTAAATAAAATACAGCTGTATTTATAACACCAACCAGTAAAAACTTTATGACTGTTGACGATACGTTATACCGCTCTTTGCTAAAATGCATTTTTTTGTGGGAGATCTAGATTAAGAAAATTTACAGAATTACGAAACTTAATTATATCCTGCATTTGCTCTAGACTTGAAGGCGCGACCATATACCCATGCAACAAATCATCTTTTTCTGCATAAGCAATTGCAATATGATATAGATTACTAAATTGATTGTTTTCCTTAATAATTTTATTCAGTATCTCTTTTGCCCCTTTCAACAGCATATCTTTGTGATAATCGTCACTTCTGACCAATGTAACATAACTGCTTTTAGTATATTCTTTTGCTGATAGTTTCAAACCACTTACAGATATACCATACGCCCAGTATTTAGGCCTTAATACATCAAGCTCTTTATAATGACTGAATCCAGAAAACAGAAAATTATGCTTTGCTTGTACATTCATACCGACCAATCCATTATCAGCTAGTGATTGTCTATAAATATCAGGGTATTTTATCCCAGACAACCCTACCTCTATATTAATCCTCTGTAACTCGTGCAGATATTGACAGCTCTCATTAATATCTTCTTTCTTATTTCTATTGTCCCAATGTATCATTATACAGTTTAAGTTTTCACCAAAATTCTCTCTTGACCAGTTATATTGAGCATGCATGTGCTCACGAGATAAATCATAATCAGGTGAATTAGTGTTAGTCGTACTTCCCACCTTAAATGTTATTTTTAAATCATGAACATCTCTTGTCTTGCACCACTCAGCTAGAAACAATGCACTTTTTCTATAATCTAATTCATTTCCATTGATCGGATAATTATTCGCTGCATCAACTTGACGCTCTCCTTCATCATAGAAATAATCTAAAATAGAAAAGGCTTCATTTTTATCAACAGACCAACCCCACATTGCTGTTCCGAGACTAATTGCTTTCATTTCTTTTTAGTTTTTAAATTACGCATTGCTTTGATGTATTCTAGTGATAGCGAGCCTACTTTTACTTTACTATCTGGGCTATCAGTCCATTTAACTGGCAACTCATATAATTTTAGATCAGCCCATTCGGCAACAACCAATAGTTCAGTACAAAAAAACCAACCATTGCTTTCAGCACCATTTTTTAGTATTTCGTGTAACTTTTCAGTCTTAAGGAATTTAAAACCGCACATACCATCAGAAAATTTAACACCAAGATACTTCCTAAGAATGTTATTAAATACCCGAGAGATTACACCTCTTTTTAAGCTTCTACCATATACTCTAGAATCTTTATGTAAGCGAGTACCATAGACAACATCATAACCTTCTTTCGCTAGTGCATTTAATGCTTCCGGTAAATGCCTTAGATCAGTGGCTAAGTCTAAATCCATATACCCGACCATATCTGACTGACTGTTACCCCAGGCAGTTTTTAATGCAAGACCAACGCCCCGCATAGCTACTTTTTGATAATATATAACACCAGGATTTGATTCTTCTAATTGCCTTGATATTTGTGGAGTATCATCTGTAGAACCATTATCTGCAATGACGATCCGACACTGATATTCATCATTAATATTGTTATTAATATAATCTAGTATTATTAAAATATTTTTCTCTAAAGTATCTTGCTCATTCAAGACAGGAATAACTACATCAACTGACATTACCATAATTTTAATTTATCCATTTAATTATGTTCATCACGTTATTTATCATCAGACTCACCGATAACATTATGTCTATTTACATTGACCATAACCGAACTGTGCCGTTCATTTACAACCCAATATGAGTCATGCTTGCTTTGATCATTTAACAGCCTTCCAAGATACTCACCAAAAAAACTTAGTATTACAAATAACAACATGAATAACACAGAAATAAGAATCATTGTCGAGCTCCAACCTTCAGCAACATTATGACTAACGAAATGCGTCACAAAACTATAAAGCGCAACAATTAAAGCGAAAAAACTACCTAAGAACCCTATTATTGACATCCATCGTAAAGGCTTTGTTGAATTAAAAATTAGAAGCCCCATAGCTTCTTTTGAAGAATTAAATAACCCTTTTTTCTGCCGGCCTGCTTTTTTAATAACATACTCAAACACAACAGAACCTAGACCACAATTAGAAATACGAACAAATATTTGATGATGATAATTTCTAGCTTTTGTAGCTGAATTAACAGCATTCCTTGTTAAACATCTAAATGAAGTAGCATTCTTAGGAATATTGTAACCTATCTCATCAAGTACCTTATTCACAAATGGTCGGACAACTCTATACCCTATTGTATTTTTTGGATGCGTATCAACACCTATAACAACATCAACACGGCTATTACATTTTTCCTGCATTGGTATAATCGCATCTATTGGGTCCTGTGTAGGATTGAATACAATAACAAAATCCCCAATCGAATTTTCTAAGCCTACTGTAACTGCAACTTCATAAACTATCTCATAAGATAGTTCAATGAACCTAATTGAGGAAACCTCCTTCAATATATCTTGAAGCACATCTCGAGGAACAATTCCTGGAGTATCTTCTACTATTAATATTTCATAATCAACATAGTTCGTATCTAAATAGTTATGTATGCTTTTCAATATGGTACGTATGTCTATATCACGCATTTGGCTCGCGATCAAAACAATAGAAATCAAGGCATCCCTTTTGTTTTCAAAATCATTAATCATTTATTTATCCAAACCTCTAGATGAGATAATATCAATTACATCATACACATTATCAATTTTCCCTCCCATTACACAATGAAACCCTTTCAAACCGTAGTCTTGTTTGAATAAAATAGGTCGACTATCATTAGCTTCACTAATCGGCAAAATTGTTTTAACTTCCCACAGAGATGATACATATTCACACTCATTAAGCATTGGTATATACCTGCTGGCATCTTTTTGCATTTTCCGCCAGGCAGAGTGGTGCCCTGCTAATTTATGCTGTTCATGACCATTAAAAAACTGTGTGTCATTATTATCATACCATTCATAATGAGGAGTATATCTAACGTGCGAGAACGTATGATAATCTGTTGTTGGAAATGGCATTATTGAAAAAAAGGGTCCGCACATCATAGTAATGCCTTTTCCTTTTATCTCATCGGGAACTTTGACCAAACACATCTCAGTCATCTCATGTTTGAGCGGTATCATTTCCAAGTCTGATTTACTTGTTATTGAATTAATCATTGAATATGTACAGTTAAAAACCTGACTTGCTCCAACCTGTAAAGAACCCCCACCACCTGTTATTAATTCAGTAATAAGGTTAGTTTTAGAACCGGGAAAAACAGATTCAACAGTTGTATTTAATAATATTTCTACACCTGAATTACTGAGTCGGTTTTCCATTATTTTTTTTAGTTTAACCGTATCAAATGTGTATTCAACAGTTTTAAATACATCATCAACAAGTCTTGAATTTGTAAATTGCTTAAATTCAAATGAATCCTTCTCACAAGGAGCACCAATTCTTTCACAAAAACTCTGAAATTGCTTCGCAGTAACTTTACTTAATACATTTCCAACCATATAATAATTATCAAAAGAATCATTAATACATTCACTGAATTCTTCACAAAATCTTGGAAATGAAATTCTAGACCTTAAAGCAGTCAAAACACTACGAGGATAGTGATACCCATTGTGAACACGTGCTTGATTTATATAAGACGCACGCAGCATCAAGTTCTTTTCTTTTTCGCAGAGAAGCACTTTTTTACCTGATTTTGCAAAATATTCAGATAGATATACACCGTAAAAACCGCCGCCTATTATTACAATATCATAATTATTCATATGGATTTACCAAGCTCTATGTTTATACCTATCCCAAACATCTTAATGTTTTTTTCGTATAACCTACTTTAAAATCTATAATGTACGTTACCAAAAACTTTATTGTATATACGATGCGTGATTCTTTACTTGTAAGGCATTCGAAAAGCATTAAGATCATTTTGTTTTAAAAAATCAATCCCATTCAAACAGGCTACTTGATGATTACACGCCCATTTTGGTAATGTTTTTGACACACCATCTTTCCTATTAGCAATATCTTTCACTTGTACAAGAAAGTTTTCATTTGCTTTTCTTTGGTACTTCGCATAATTTATAACTACCACGCTGCTAATCAGCGGTACCAATGAAAACACCACTAATACTGAAAGTATATTAAACCTTTGTAGTGTCTGCAGCCTGATATTATGTTTTGACAATAACAAACCAGCACTCCATACAACTCCGATATACCCGACAATCACTTCGTTTACATATCGTGGTGCCATAGCATTATTTAATCCGAAACCAAGATTAAACCTCGCTACTAGTAATTCCATTGCATATGCTACGGAAAATATAATCATCATTAATGGAATAGGGTTATCTTTATAAATTTTATTTTTAATACTCCAATAGACCACACTAGTCATCATCAACACTGCCATGCCACCAATCAACTGGATGGCGACAATAGATAATTTAGCTTTGATTATAGTTGCAGGAATAATTCCGTTAGCCATAAAGACTAGAAAATACGAAATTGCATTAAGAGTTTGATCAAATAAACCCTGATTTACTCCATTTTTTGTTAAATGTATTGTCGAAGGTGGGACTAGCCAATATATTAATTGTGAAATCGCAAAGGCACTAAATATTACCACTAAATACTTAGATAGTCTCAGTCGTTTGGATGGTGTTTCTAATAATAAAATAAAACAAGCACCGAAAGCAGCGATAGCTGCTGCAGGAGTTCGGACTTCACCAATAAAAAGAGAAAACGACATAATAATTAAAAATAAATATATCGCTCTAGTAGATGTGAAATTTAAATACAAAGCCTTTCTGATATAAAAAAACATACCGACAAGACACAGTGTACCAAATAGATCTTGAAAAGCATTAAGCCCATACGTTAACTGCGACCACTGATTCAAATTAAATGACGTGAGTATTATTGCCATAAGAGATAAAAAAGCATATCTATTGCTTAACCATGTTTTCAAAAAACCGGAGTCCCTTATAATTACAAAAACCATGATACAGATTGACATTATTCCAATGTATATATCAATATATGTATTTAAATGAAATGCATTAGCATTAAGTAGAAACCACAATTTATAAAGTGGTGTCCTTTGCTGTGAATGAGTCTCCCACAGACTGATAATATCAAAATCACCACTTTTGTAATCTTGTATTAATGATAAAAATCCCCACTGATCCCTTGAGACAATATCATTAACAACATACATTGAATAAAATAATATAAGTATTGATACAATTAAAATAAAAACAATAAGTGCTCGCGTTTGGTCTGTTTGATTTATGGTGGTTTTAATCATGATATTTAGTCCACTATTTGGTTACCTCTTAAAGCTAATTCTTAATTCACTTTCAGATATAACCTTTATTTAAGACTCTCCAAAATAACCGACATAATTCGTTCTGCAGCATAGCCATCCCCATAAGGGGAAATCCCCTGCGCCATTTCCAGGTAAGCACTTTCATCATCAAGTAATAGCTGCGTTTCTTTAACGATTAATTCATAATCAGAGCCAACCAATTTGACCGCGCCGGCTTCCACTGCTTCTGGTCGTTCTGTCTCACGCCTTAACACTAACACTGGTTTACCTAGCGCCGGAGCCTCTTCCTGCACACCACCAGAATCACTCAAAATCAGATAAGCTTTCTGCATTGCACCAACGAAAGGTAAATATTCTAATGGTTGACATAGCACTATCTGCAGGTGTTCCCCCAGCATCTCTTGTGCTACTGACTGTACATTAGGGTTGGGGTGGACGGGAAATAGTACTTGAACATCATCATTACGCTCTACGATGGTAAGCACGGCCCGACATATATCAATAATAGGCTGACCAAAGTTTTCTCTACGATGTGCTGTAACAAGAATCAGTCGCTTAGTGTCATCTAATTCAATACCTATTGCCGGGGAACTTGCTGCTGCTGTATTTAATGCATCGATAACGGTGTTACCAGTAACAACAATATCACTGTCTTTTATACCTTCCTGTAATAAATTTTTTCGAGAACTTTCCGTAGGTGCAAAATGCCACTTGGCTAACCGCCCAGCAATAACACGGTTCATTTCCTCAGGAAAAGGGTTCGACATATCCCAAGTACGAAGCCCCGCCTCTACGTGACCAAATGGTATTCGGTGATAGAAGCATGACAGAGCAATTGTCATAACGGTTGTGGTATCACCTTGAGCAAGGACTATATCAGGCTTCTCCACAAGCAATACATCATCTAAGTCCAACAGGAGACGTGCTGTTAATGTTGTCAACGCCTGATTCGGGCGCATGATATCCAGATCAAAATCAGGCTCAATATTAAAAACATCAAGCACTTGATCAAGCATGTGGCGATGCTGAGCAGTTGCCAGCACTCGACAATCAATATTTGGACAATCTTTTAAAGCTAGGATAACTGGTGCCATTTTGATTGCTTCAGGGCGTGTTCCGATAACACAGATCACTTTCTTGGACATATTTTGTCTACTCATAAGTTGGTACCTTGTCATTTTTAGATGCAATACGCTCGTCAATTAAACTTGAGGCGTAATCAAAGAGAAACAAATCTTGTTTATTGGCGTCTATTAGTTGTTGATAGCTTTCATCGGATAATAATTGTTTGATTTTATCTAGTCGCTCACTAATTGGCATGTGATAATTTTTACTTGTAGTATTTTGTGGACTTATGTTCTTAAAATTAAACTCAATACCATATTGACCTAGCACTTTAGAAAAATGCTCAACATCTTGATTAAAGAATTCTGTTCTTGCTAATAGTTTGACATTTTCTATATTTCGAATAGCTTGATGTACATCGTATTCCATCATCTTGGGCTTTCTTCTCATTAAAGGTCTCTGACGAAATGCTGCACCAAGTAAACGTGTTTGTGCATTTGAAATATGGGTTATTTCTTGGTTATCAGTAAAGCAACAACTAATCCACTTATCAAAAGTCATGCTCTGTGCATTTTTAGATGTCAATGTACCATCGTTTGTTTGACGCTTGAAGTTATAAATTGACAATATACGAAGTAAGGGATGCCTTAGAAAAACAACAGGTAGAACAAGGTAATCAAGTGACGCCGGTACTGGTAATTGAATTTGATGTGATGAAAATGCAATTATATTACTTTTTCGATCAATTGTACGGGTAAGCTGCTCTTGATCAATTGTAAAAAAAGGAAAAGGCCCATCAAAACAGATATGATTATCCCCAAAGTTTTCCGTAAGTAAAGTATCAAAGCTCGTGCCTGAGTTTTTATAAATATGGTAATGGCAAATAACTGTTCTCATGTTTAATCTCTATAAATCAATGATGATACTGGACGCTCTTCTCTGTACGTATGTGGTTTCCACATCCCCCATTTTTTTTCATACGTTTCTTTGTTTTTTTCAAACAAGGCTTCCTTTTCACCATCATCAAGTTTCGAAAAAGTAGCAGAAAGGTGGTGATGCACATACGCATCCTCTGCCAATGCGCAGATAAAGCCTTTTGACTTGATCATTGAACAATGATCATCATCTTCAAACATGCCGCGCCCATAATCTTCTGATAATAACCCAAAAACTTCCAGATCATTTCTTCTGAACATTACTGCAAAATAAGCGACCACACTAATTGGTGTAGACAAGCTTCGATAACCTGTTGTCGCTTGGCGGGCTATATCCTTCATCTGATTCATATTTTCATATTCAACAAATAGTTTTGCTTCGTTACCAATATTATTGGTTAATGGGCCGACCACTCCAATAGCTGGACCGAACATCAAATGGCGAACCATTGCATAAATAGCGCCTGGCGCTACAACGGTGTCATTATTTAGTAATAGAACATATTCACCTGACGCGGCTTCTAAACCTACATTATTACCTTTAGCGAAGCCTAAGTTCTCATTGTTTTCTATAACTTTTACATTCGAATATTTTAATGCAAAGCTTTTTATTTCTTCCAGGTCCTGAGATGGGGTACCATTATCAACAATGATTGTTTCAAGGTTCGGATAGATTGCTCCATCATCATATAATGAATGGAGGGCTGATTTTGTTAATTCTGGATCTCCGTACGATAATATAACTGCTGTCACTTTAGGCATACCAATTAGAGCCTCTTGAAACTGAGCAATACGATGTTTCCATGTGTTATTTGCTGCATATTCTTGAAGTTGAGCCCGAAATTTTCGTTTTTTACCTGCTTGAAATGCATTATGAATTTGTTCTGCAAGCTCCATAGGATTTGAAGCGACAAATGTTAATTTTGATGCACGTTTTAATTCAGGCAATGCAGTCGTCACCGTTGGTTTGCCCATTGCGGAATATTCATAGAACTTAACTGGATCACAGGCCTGAATAATGGGTACTAATTTAAAAGGAATAATCAAAACATCCATTGCATTTAAGAAATCAGGCACATCAGCGTATGAAATCTCACCATACATATTTATGTTATCGAGCTTATCAAGCTGGCCCGCTTCTTTCTTAGTAACTTCCCCACAAAGATGGAATTCTAAATTGGAATCCCTTAATGCAGCTCCCTTAATTATTTCTTCATCAAACCATTCTGCAATAGCACCTACATAACCCACCTTTATAATATTATCAGTACCATTACTAAGAGGTAGTGATTTCAAAAAAGTTGGTGCAGGATTACTCTTTTTTATTTTGCTAAAATGTGTAATTTCGGCTGCATTACGAATAAGTATCGGCTCTTGATAATGTTTATATTTATCGAATAGATATTGTGAACTTACAACAAGTTTATCGCACTTTTGAAGCATGTCATGCTCTAAATCCAGCAAGAATTGATCGGTATTTGAAAAACCTGACATATCATCCATGCAATCAAAGATAATTTGAAACTCAGGCGAAAGATGTTGTGCCAGCTGCCACCAGAATGGATGTTGAATAATAATTTGCTTGAACGATGTTGCTTTTACTGTATTACAAAGTTCATAAAATGCTGCCACCCATAATTTAATTTGCTCTGGTTTTGGTTGACCTGTGTAGGGCTGAATATGTCCGATATTTTTAGATGATAATTTAGCTCTATAAAGATCATCTGTCACCTTTATTAATTGAATGCTGTTGTCAGATAAATCCATTTCCACATAAAAGACTCTGCTTCCGTTCTCAGACATTCCTTTAGCAATATGTTGTGGCCTTTGATACCTAAAGTCCCAATTGATTATTGATAACACAAAAACATCTGGGTTCGAATCTGTCAGTGGTGCAGTAAATTCCTCTGTAGTTACGTCACTTGAATTAGAAAGCTGGTGTTGGTAGGTTAATTTTTTTATGACACCATTGGGGCCAGGTATAACTCTTTTAATAGATTCCACCCAGGCTGAAGGTAATGTGTTACGAAGTAGAAATCCTGTGCTTTTATATATATTTTTATATATTGGTCTCATGACGGTTAACTGCTCTTTCTTATATGTTGTTAAAAGTTTCCCGTACTCTTTAACCAGTGCTAAATTTTGAACCTTTAAATCATTAAATTCACTTTGACTTGAGGCAAGTTGTTGTGCTAATTCGGTGCTCTGTGCATTGGCAGCTGAGAGTTGTTCTTGTAGGCTATTTGCATGCTCGGTGCTTTGTTCTTGCTCACTCTGACTCGACGCAAGTTGTTGCTCTAACTCACTGCTTTGTGCAGCAGCAGCCACAAGTTGCTCTTGTAAACTATTTGCATGCTCGGTGCTTTGTTCTTGCTCACTCTGACTCGACGCAAGTTGTTGCTCTAACTCACTGCTTTGTGCAGCAGCAGCCACAAGTTGCTCTTGTAAACTATTTGCATGCTCGGTGCCTTGTTCTTGCTCACCCTGACTCGACGCAAGTTGTTGCTCTAACTCACTGCTTTGTGCAGCAGCAGCCACAAGTTGCTCTTGTAAACTATTTGCATGCTCGGTGCCTTGTTCTTGCTCACTCTGACTCGACGCAAGTTGTTGCTCTAACTTTGCTTCTTGCTTTAATTCTAATTCAAAAAACACCTCGGCAAAAACAGAAGACAATTTATCAAACTTTGCATTCAACCGGTCTAGTTTATTAATTGTTTTGGTGTCATTTGGATTTTGAATTAACTTTAGGAAAGTATCGTACGTTTCAAAACAAAGGCTCTCAATATCATTACGAGCAACATCAGTTGGGGCTTCCTCATAGTGAACTAAATTACTCTCAAATTCTTTACTTACTTTAATTAGATTCCTTTTATTCTTTTTCGGAAACCCTGTACCAAGATCATTCTCAATATTGTCTATTGTCAGCTCTAAGTCTGGCACCCATTGAGGAAAATTAATAAACGCTCTGTTTTTATCACGAGTGGATTTTTCTGCATTAAACAGGTAATTAAGATAAATTAAAAAAGACCGTATTTTACTAATTTTATTTCTCTTATCCAACGAAGCCGCTACTCCTAATGGATGGCGTAATGGAATTATATAATAGTCTTGCAGGTCTAAATTATTTACAACCTCTTTCCATAATGGAAAAAAAAGACTGAGTCTAGGGTCCTTAAGAATAATAGGTCCATCTCCAGGAAAATCATTTTGTAGTTTAATACTCAACTCCTGAATTGCAATTTTTGCATATTCCGATGAAAACCAGTTTTCGTGTGGTGAAATAAAGGTATCCCAAGATAAATTTAATTCACTTAATAAGTAGTCATGGTACTGAGTAACGCTTAATGATTCAAAATGTCCTTTTGGATTATCTGGTGCAGAAGGCTGAATTGATTCTGGAAATTCAAGTCCCATATTACCAAGTGTCTGAGCAAGAAACGATGTCCCACTACGGTGCATCCCTGCAATAAAAAATATACGTTTCTTCATTTTAGTCTCTCTATCATATATTGCTGCCCATAAAAGTCTAAAGCAGCTATTTAATTAAATTTACTTTTCATTTTACGCCTTTAGTTTCCTTGCGCGTTGTTATTGACAGCTCTCATTCGAGGGCTAGTAATTTTCTCAATAGGAATAATTCTCAGCTAGAAAACATTGTCATATATTCTTTTAACGCATGACGTACAAGTACAATTTGAAATTGAAAAAAAACGTATTCTACGCCCCGTCAATACTTCTGATAACTCCCATCCAACACATGTTCACACCAGTCTTTGTTTTCAAGATACCACTGCACTGTTTTTCTAATGCCTGTATCAAAGCTTTCTTGTGGAATCCAATCGAGTTCCTTTTGTATTTTACTGGCATCAATGGCGTAGCGCACATCGTGCCCTGCACGGTCTGTTACGAAGGTGATTAGGCTTTCAAAGCCGCCTGGATTCCCAGCTGAGCGGGAATGTTGGTTATCTGCGGCCAGTTCTTCAAGTAGTTCACAAATAGTTTTTACGACATTTATATTTTGCTTTTCGTTGTGACCGCCAATGTTATAAGTTTCGTTTATTTTGCCGGTTGTCGCTACTAGCACTAATGCTCTTGCGTGGTCTTCTACGTATAACCAATCGCGTATTTGATTGCCTGCTCCATACACGGGTAATGGCTTGCCGGCTAAGGCATTAAGGATAACTAATGGTATAAGTTTTTCTGGGAAGTGATTGGGTCCGTAGTTATTTGAGCAGTTGGTAATAAGGGTGGGGAAATTGAAGGTTCTATACCATGCTCGCACCAAATGGTCGGAACTGGCTTTACTGGCTGAGTAAGGCGAACTCGGGGCGTAAGGTGTGGTTTCGGTAAACAGATCATCGGTGCCTTCTAAATCACCATAGACCTCATCGGTTGAGATGTGATGAAAACGAAAGCCTGCTTTTTTTGTTTCGTCCAATGCTGCCCAATACTGCTTTGATTGCTCAAGCATCGTATACGTGCCGATGATGTTGGTATATACAAACTCGGCAGGGCCGTCAATTGAACGATCTACATGCGACTCTGCCGCTAAGTGCATAATTATATCTGGCTGATACTGCGCTAGAACGCGTTGAATTTCTTCTGCATCGCATATATCAAACTGTTCAAAGCTGTATCGCTCGTTGTCACTCACTGATTTTAGCGATTCTAAGTTCCCTGCATAGGTGAGCTTATCGACGTTAACAACGTGATAGTCGGTATCACTTATTAAGTGCCTTATAACGGCTGAACCAATAAAGCCGGCGCCGCCGGTCACTAAAATTGTTTTCATGATGTTGTTTTCTGTAAGTTTTGCAGACAAGTGGTTAGTGAGTCTTTCCAATAAGGGATACTCAAACCGAATGCGTCTTTTATTTTTGCTTTATTCAGCAAGCTATACGCGGGGCGTTTTGCGGGTGTAGGGTAGTCTTTTGTTTCAATTGGGCTTACTTTGCATTGCGTATTGCTCCCCTCAAAAATGGCTTTGGCAAAATCATACCAACTGCAAACACCTTCATTACTGTAGTGAACTAGTTGCGTATTAAAGCTTGCTTGACTAAACAACTTGCTACTGACAATACTCATAATCGCCTCAGCTAAGTCGTGCGCATACGTTGGCGTGCCGATTTGGTCGTAAATAACGGTTAGCACGTCTCGCTCACCACCGAGCTTTAGCATAGTTTTTACAAAGTTATTGCCGTATTCGGAATACACCCAGCTGGTTCTTATAATCAGTGCATTATTAGCCATAATGTTTTGAACGGCTTGCTCGCCAGCCAACTTGGTTGACCCGTAAACACCTTGCGGGGCAACTACATCAGTTTCTACATACGGCCTGTGTTGCTGCCCGTTAAACACATAGTCGGTTGATATATGAATCAGCTTGGCATGTTGCTGAACGGCTATTTGCGCCAATTGCTGTACAGCCAAGTGATTAACCTTATCGGCTAATTCAGGTTCGGACTCTGCTTTGTCTACGGCCGTATAGGCAGCGCAGTTGATGATGACGTCAAATTTATTTTGCTGAAAGTATTCCGCAATACTTTGAGTATTGCTTAAGTCTAGCTGTTCGCGATTCGCAAATACCATGTCATATTGCGGATAATTTTCGGCTATCGCATGAATGGATTGCCCTAGCTGCCCTATTGCGCCGGTTACTAAAATTTTCTGTCTCTTAGGCATGGTGATTATTCGGCGTAGTAATTGATGCTGACATCAAAACACGCCCCTAAATCAATAAAAGCTGTTTGTTTTGTGTCTTTTGCTGACAGTTGTAGCTGATCGTTGGGTAACTGCCAATTGATATTAAGCTGCGGATCGTTAAACGCTAGGCCTCTATCGCATTCTGGCGAATAGTAGTTATCTACTTTATAGGCAAAAGTGGCTGACTCGCTAAGTACAATAAAGCCGTGCGCAAAACCACGCGGCACGAACATTTGCTTTTTGTTCTCTGCCGTTAATTCAACCGCAACGTGTTGACCATATGTATTACTGCCTTGGCGTATATCTACAGCAACGTCTAACACACTGCCTTCAATAACGCGTACAAGCTTACTTTGTGCATGGGGTGCTAATTGGAAGTGCAGGCCACGTAAAACACCCTTTGATGATTTTGATTCATTATCCTGCACGAAATTAACAGCGTAACCAACCGCCTGCTCAAACAAATCTTGACGGAATGTTTCTACAAAGTAGCCGCGCTCATCGCCATGAACAACGGGCTCAACTACCATTACATCAGGAATCAATTGGGGAATAAATTGCACGGTTAACTACCCTTCTTCAGCGCGAGCTAAAAGGTATTGGCCATACTGGTTTTTAGCCAATGGCTTGGCAAGCGCGATGAGTTGTTCTTTTGAGATATAGCCTTGTTCAAAAGCAACTTCTTCTAAGCAAGCTACTTTTAAGCCTTGGCGCTTTTCTATGATTTCTATGAACTGAGCCGCCTCTAATAAACTTTCATGTGTGCCGGTATCTAGCCAGGCATAACCACGACCCATCAGTTCCACTTTAAGACGACTTTCAACTAAATAGGCTTGGTTAACGGATGTGATTTCAAGCTCGCCACGATGAGACGGCACAACTTCTTTTGATTTTTGGATGACGTCATTGGGGTAAAAATACAGCCCTGTTACCGCATAGTTACTTTTTGGATGCTCTGGTTTTTCTTCTAAGCTAACCACGTTACCATTTTCATCAAACTCTGCTACGCCATAGCGTTCAGGGTCAGACACTCTATAACCAAATACGGTGGCGTTATTTTGCTCTTTTACATTCTTAACGGCACGGGCTAACATGCCGGTAAGATCATGCCCGTGATAGACATTATCACCCAGCACTAAACACACGTCGTCACTGCCGATAAAGTCTTCACCTAGAATAAAGGCTTGCGCCAGGCCATCGGGTGACGGCTGAGTTACATACTGAAAGTTAACGCCTAGTTCAGCACCATCGCCCAATAAACGCTGAAATCCAGATTGATCTTCAGGCGTGGTAATAATAAGAATGTCTTTTATACCCGCTAACATCAAAACAGATATTGGGTAGTAAATCATCGGTTTGTCGTACAGAGGAACTAACTGTTTTGAAACACCGCGAGTAATCGGGTAAAGGCGTGTGCCGCTACCGCCTGCTAATACTATTCCTTTCATAAATGTTCCAATCAAGTTACAAAGACCCCATGGTGCTTTGTCTGTTACTAACAGTATTAATGCAGAAAATACCGTATTCCAAATACAGTTATATCCATTCTTAATTTTATGATTTCCTTGAATACTTAGCTAAAGATGCCGAGGTATTGCAATGACCGTTAACTTTTCCACTTGATTATAGTTGGTTATGAGTAATATAGGGATTGCAATGATAGTTTTTTTGCGGGGGCCTGTGTTGCCATTACTAACTTATTAAGGGAGCGCTTGTTGATTTTCATGCGTCTGCCCTTGCTGTTTTTTTTGGTTGGCGCTGATGGCTGTAGTGCGTTATATGGGCAATTTAAATGGACAGCTTTAGTGTAAATAAATTCAAACGTAACTTAAAAAGTTACGTTAGCTAGTGTTTCTTTTCAACGTTTGAGCTGAGTTGACCATTCATAGTAGTATATAGTGTAGCGAAATACCGCTTTTAGCGATCAATTTATTAGAGCGATTATGTGGCTTTAATAACTACCTTACTCCACTCATCTTTAAGACTCGCCTGTAACTCATCAACCTGGCTATCCGGACAAACTAAAAAATTTACGTGGTGTGGTTTTATTGTGAGTGAAGGAATCACCCCCTTTTTAGCACAACGTAGTAAATAAATCTTTACATCATTAAGTGTCATGCCCTCAGACCAGCTTAACTTGTGGTTTCGCATTATTCTCCATTCGCTTTCAGCTATATCTTCATCTGTTTGCATGAATTCGTGGAGATCGAGAAGATCAGCGTAAAAGGGGTATCCAAGAGATTCAGAAAATTCTTTTTTTGTAGAAACCAACTGGTAGACAACGTCGTCAATTCCTTTCTGACCTGAGCGAACCAGTTTAGGTTTTAAGCCCGTAAAAAGTGCTTTAAAGGATGCAAAAACAGGAGTGTCCTTTCCAATATATAAAACTTTTGATGCTCCATGGTTAATAGCCCATTTTTTATCAACGGCTATACCGAATTCACCATAATTTAATCTGTGCGTTTCTGAGTATTCAAGGGGTGTATCAGTAAATGAAACCATGCCTCTGCACTGAGGCTCCGTGTTCGTGTTCGTGTTCGTTTTTCTATTTATCAAATCATAAAAGACTCGACGGCCGTTTGGAAAATACACAAAACCAATGTTAAGGATGGAATTGAATTTCTCGAAACTGTCAGTATAGTGGGTTAGGTACATTTTTATTAGAAACAAGGAGGTAGTTTAAAGCAATCATGCATTGGCTGATGCACAGCACTGAATAAATAGACATTAGTAAGCCTAACGTCAAATACTGTTCTTTTCATTTTTATAGTTCGCACACCTATCTAAATTAATTTAATTGTCACTACGAGACCTCAGCATAACTAACAACTTTACCTATCTTCATTGATCTTTCCTTGTTTTTTCATTAATTACGCTGGTTTGGGGGCTGTTTAACCCGTAAAAACTGGCTTTATTCCTATTTTCAGTACATCT
>Ga0209826_1001357_pt1 | contig 17069 bp, 13 predicted proteins | sample GOMGulsemesocosm_5_FD_184637 | JGI IMG/M metagenome (GOLD analysis project Ga0209826, IMG submission 184637) | Methane-oxidizing microbial communities from mesocosms in the Gulf of Mexico - GOM15C Gulf of Mexico (SPAdes) (version 2) | ecosystem: Environmental > Aquatic > Marine > Cold seeps... | reverse complement strand
CTGATACGGTTAGACAAGGCGTTCATTTTGAGGAAATTTTAAAATCTCTACTGGATCGAAATGTCTTTCCAGATGCCATTGGAGATGAAGATGAATGGCTTAAACGTCGAATGGAAAAACACAGAAATCCAAAGGGAAGTTTCGAGCAGGAACAGGAAAATGGGATTTGGCTTCTTATACACGAACAGCGCCTACCCGATGGCGGCTTTGCTATTTTGGCGGCTGATATAACAGAAAGAAAGCAGTTCGAAGATCAGATTAGAAAAACTCAAAAGATGGAAGCTATCGGCCAAATAACTGGTGGTATTGCGCATGATTTTAATAATATTCTAGGGATTATTCGCGGAAACCTTGAACTACTTTCAGAAGTTACGAAACCAGAAGAAACAGAACCCTTTTTGAAAAATGCTGAAAAAGGAGTTGATCGAGCAGCTGACATCACTAGAAAACTTCTCGGATTTTCTCGAAAAGACTCATCCCAAATCAACGCAGTCAATTTGAACAAAAGCATTGAGACCATTCAAGACCTTATTGCCATATCCTTGACTGCCTATATTGCCGTTGAGACGCGTCTTGATACAAGTTTATGGCCTGTCGCAATTGATACAGGAGACTTTGAGGATGCAGTTCTGAATCTTTCCATTAATGCGCGCGATGCGATGGCAGACGGTGGAACCTTACTGATTGAGACACAAAATAAAACTCTTGATCAAGATCACATAAAGCATCTCCCCGCTGATCATACCGGTGATTACGTAATGGTTACGGTAAATGACACTGGGAGCGGTATGGATAGTGCAACCAAGGAAAAGGTGTTCGAACCCTTTTTCACCACGAAAGAACCTGGAAAAGGAACAGGATTGGGCCTTAGTATGGTTTACGGGTTTGTTCACCGTTCTGGCGGGCATTTATCTATTTACTCTGAAGAGGGCAAAGGAACATCCGTCCAAATGTTTTTCCCCCGAGTCAGTCACAACAAAATGGCGCAAACTCTCATCGAAGAAACTCGGATCAAACTTCCCACAGGCAATGAAACCGTTCTTGTGGTTGATGATGAGTATGAACTTCGCGAAATTGCATTACGGCATCTCAACGCACTCGGATACACTACCATCAGTGCTGATTGCGGAGAAGCTGCACTCAAGATTATTGAGAGTAGAGATGATATTGAGTTGTTATTCAGTGACATTGTGATGCCCGGCAATTTGGATGGTTATCAACTTGCAAAACACGCCCACAATGCTCGCCCAGCCTTAAAATTTCTACTAACAAGCGGGTTTGTTAAAACGTCCGAAGATGATGTTCATAACAACAGTGAATTTATGGCAAAACTTAGCCAGCACATCCTCCGCAAGCCCTACAATAAAACCGAACTGGCCAATGCCATCCGGCAATCATTAAACGGATAAACAATCTTTATAGAACTCAGAGGCCACAGGACTGCTCCTCCCACTTTGCATAAATCTACCTTTGTTCTCTTGACCAAAATCAAGGCGTCGACGTAAAAGTTTTCCTATATTGCCACACCGGTAACTGAATGAAAGGGTGTTGGCAATGCATACCAAATCTGCGGCCCGCAATATATTTTATGGTGGTTCGTTGTTTTTCTTGCTGATTTTTTTCGGCCTGACAGCGCACAGCCATTACTATGCGAAGAACGTATCAACTGACGAGACGACGCTGACTGAATCTGTCGCCCACGGCAAGAAAATTTGGGAAGATAAGTCTTGTGTCAATTGCCACACCATATTGGGTGAAGGGGCATACTTTGCACCAGAACTTGGGAACGTGTGGATTCGCTTTGGCGGAAATGACGATGAAGAAGGCGCCCGCGAAGCCCTTAAAGACTGGATGAAAAACCAGCCCTCCGGCATTGAAGGCCGACGTCAGATGCCACAATTTAACCTCACCGAAGCAGAGCTAGACAACCTCGTCGATTTTCTAAAATGGGTAAGCACCATTGATACCAATGGCTGGCCGCCAAATGAAGCTGGCTAAGGAGTAACAGCAATGAAATACCAATCTCAAAAAATTGCCATAGCCTACTTCGCGGTCGCTATGGCGTTGTTTGCCGTTCAGGTCCTTGGTGGCCTGCTTGCCGGCTTCATTTACGTCTTCCCAAACTTTCTAGCTGATTTGGTGCCTTTCAGTGTGGTCCGTATGGTCCATACCAATGCCCTCGTTGTTTGGCTTATCCTTGGCTTTTTTGGTGCCGCCTATTATTTGGTTCCAGAAGAAGCCGAACGGGAAATCTACAGTCCCAAAATCGCCTATCTTCAACTTATCATATTGACCGTCGGAACGCTGGGCGCCGTTATCACTTACGTCTTCAACCTTTTTGAAGGAAACGTTGTGTTAGGCCTACAGGGCCGTGAATTTCTGGAACAGCCTTTATGGGTGAAACTCGGCATTATTGTTGCCGCATTGTTGTTCTTGTTCAACATTTCCATGACCGTCCTTAAAGGTCGTAAAACAGCAATTACAAACGTCTTGCTCCTAGGTTTATGGGGCATTGCGATCTTCTTCCTGTTTAGCTTGTACGTGCCAGACAATCTGGTGCTCGACAAAATGTACTGGTGGTATGTTGTCCATCTGTGGGTTGAAGGTGTTTGGGAACTTGTTATGGCATCAATCCTTGCCTTCTTGCTTTTGAAGCTGACAGGTGTTGACAGAGAAGTCGTTGAAAAATGGGTCTATGTTATTGTCGCCCTTGCCCTATTCTCAGGCGTTCTCGGCACGGGCCATCACTATTATTGGATCGGAACACCGAAATATTGGACATGGATCGGGTCGATTTTTTCTGCCATGGAAGTCGTGCCCTTCTTTGCGATGGTTGTGTTTGCCTTTACCATGGTCTGGAAAGGTGGCCGAAACCATCCAAATAGGGCTGCTGTTCTTTGGGCCCTCGGATCTGCCGTTATGGCTTTCTTTGGTGCTGGCGTTTGGGGATTTTTACATACCCTACACGGCATTAATTTCTTTACCCATGGGACGCAAATTACGGCAGCTCACGGTCACCTTGCTTTCTTTGGTGCCTATGTCTCCATTAATTTGGCCATCATCACTTACTCCATCCCATATTTGCTTAAACGGGAGCCGTATAATCAAGTACTGAACATGGTCAGCTTCTGGATTATGAACAGTTCCATGGCTTTCATGACGGTCGTCCTGACTTTTGCTGGTGTTATTCAAACGCATCTACAACGGGTCAACGGTGACTACTTCATGGATGTGCAAGATCAGTTGTCATTGTTCTATGCGATGAGATTTGGGGCAGGCGCTATTTTTGTCATCGGTGCCCTCCTCTTTATCTACGCAATCTTCGTGCCTAGAAAAGAGCTTATCTCAGCTCCTAGCACAGCACCTGCTGAGTAAAGGGTATGAATATGCTGACAAAGACGAACCAACAAACATCGCCAACGCTGCCTTTCTACCAACCCGTTGGCGATGAATGTGCCATCTTCGAGAAGGCCTTTAAGCTGAAATTACCATTACTGCTTAAAGGTCCGACAGGTTGCGGCAAAACACGCTTTGTCAGCCACATGGCAGCTAAACTTGGACTGCCACTCAATACAGTATCTTGTCATGATGATTTGGCAGCGGCCGACCTTACCGGTCGCTACCTTCTCAAGGGCGGGGAGACCGTCTGGGCAGACGGTCCCCTCACTCATGCTGTGCGGAACGGCGGAATTTGTTATCTGGATGAAGTGGTTGAAGCCCGAAAGGATGTGACCGTGGTTATTCATCCGCTCACAGACGATCGCCGTATTCTCCCCCTCGACCGAACGGGTGAAATACTCGATGCCCCAGATGATTTTATGCTCATAGTGTCGTATAATCCGGGGTACCAGAATATCCTAAAATCCTTAAAACCCAGTACAAGACAACGTTTCCTTGCATTAGAATTTGATTTTCCACCACCCAAAACTGAAACCATCATTGTCTCCCAAGAAAGCGGATTGGACGCAGAACAATGCGCACAACTCGTGCGTCTTGCGGCTAAACTTCGGGCGCTCAAAGGCCAAGATCTTGAAGAAGGTGTATCCACCCGGCTATTGGTTTATTGCGCCACCCTAATTCAGGATGGTGTTGCTACAGAACGGGCCGTTGAGGTTGCCTTGATTGAACCCCTTGCGGATGATGCAGATATTAAGGCTGGCCTTAGAGATATCGTTCAAGCCATTTATGGGTGACCGCTCATGGTCCAACTGAAAAGTATTTTTGAACCTGAAGAGTTTATAGGAGCCATTTGGCATCGGTTAGTCGCGGATGTTGGCCGGGAACACCATTATCCTGAAGCAGCTGTTACGCTTGATCATATGCGTCGCAGATTGGAAGTTTTTTACCGCGGCATTGGCGGTTTTGCAGGCGTTGAAATAAAATCCATTACGGCAGAAACCGTTGACTACAGAAAAACTTTTTTGGGCCAAATTGGCCACGGATCCAGTGCCGTAACTCGAGCGCGCTTTGACGGTGACCACCTCTACCTCCCTGAGGTAATGGATTTGTTTGATCAAAAAAAAATGAATGAAGCCGCCTATAAGTGGCTCGCAAGCTGGGCTGCAATTGCGGGAACCGAGAGTCCCATCACTACCGAGGATCCTCTACAAACTGATATTTCTTTCATTCGATTTGCCATCAAGGTGCAGGACAGGCTAATCGATCGGCTACCGGGAATGAAAGCGGTATATGACACCCTTGTACCTGCTCTTTTGGAAAGCCGACCGAAACAAAAACTGCCACCAATTGAAGCCAAACTGGAGAATGCCCTTCTAGCGCTTATGACGGGAAAGAAGCCTCCTAACTTGGACAATGAAATCTGGCAGGCCCTTCTTAATCCTGAAATCGATATTAGCGCCCTGAAAGCCCCTCATGGATATAAGACTTTCTTTCCCTTTGTGCCTTGGGGGGAAATTATTCCAGCGAGAACAGCACGGCCGGGCAGTAGAAGCACACAAGAAGCTGGTGGTTCTGAGAGCAAAGACGACACACACCAAGAAGCCACCAAAAAAGCAAAACGCAAAAAATCGGATCAGATTGAAAAGGACAATTCACTGCTCCTTCATCGATTTGAAAGCATTCTATCTTGGTCAGAAATGATGAATATCAATCGCAGCATTGATGATGACGAAGAGGAGAACGCTAAAAAGGCCATGGAAGATCAAGATGAAATTGGCCTCACAAACATAGCCAAAAAAGCATCAACGAAATTGAAATTTGATCTTGATCTCGCGCCTGAAGATGTTGTGCATGAGCGGCTCGCCGCAAAATATGTATATCCAGAGTGGGATTATCGTAAAAATATTTATCATCAGGACCATTGTAGAGTTTTGGCTGCTACGGCCCCTCAAATGGAACAGGATAATGACTGGCAACCTGATGAGGAAGCCCGCCGCCGCATTCGGGCTGTAAAGCGGCAATTTGAAGCCCTGCATCCCAAACGGGAAACATTTCTCCGCCAAACTGACGGAAATGAAATTGATATGGATGCCATGTTACGATCCCATTGTGACCGTTTGGCTGACGGACAAGGCTCAAACAGAGTGTTTAGCAACACTCGCGAAGCTGCCCGTGATCTATCGGTCAGTGTCCTCATTGACATATCCCGATCTTCTGAGAGTTGGATTGAGGGACGCCAAGTCCTTGAGATTTCTCGGGAAGCGCTTATGTCACTCGCCATTGGACTAACCGCCTGCGGCGATGACAATGCTCTGTATAGCTTTTCTTCGCTCAAACGAGACCGCGTTAATGTATCCACTATAAAAGGTTTTGATGAAACCTTGGGGCCTCATATTTTCTCTCGCATTGGTGCCCTTAAACCCGGTTTCTATACCCGTCTCGGTGCCGCAATCCGGCACGTCAATCAGGAACTCACTAAGACAGCAAGTACACAAAGACTGCTTCTTGTCCTAACCGACGGCAAACCCAATGATCTAGATCATTATGAGGGACGTTACGGGGTCGAAGATACAGCCATGGCAGTCCGCGAAGCGCGCCGCACTGGAACGTCAGTATTTGGCATCACAATTGACAAAAAAGCGCAAAGTTACTTCCCCTACATTTTTGGTCGCAACGCCTATTCAATTGCCAATCAAGCCAGTGACCTCACACGAGCATTGCCTCTTATGTACCGGCAACTGGTCATATGAGCCTCCACGAAATCAACGACACGGATGATTGGGGACCGCTATCAGGATTGCCTGGAAATCCAATCATGTGGCTCCTTATTGCCAGCGAACTCTTCGTCTTTGGGGCCTTTTTTATAGGTTTCAGTCTATTACATATAACTGACCCAGAGCTGTTCAGTCAGTCACAGAACAAACTTGATCGTTTGGCAGGCGGCTTAAATACAATGGTTCTTGTATCCAGCGGCCTTTTTGCAGCGCTAGCGGTTCATTACCAACGGCAACGGAATACTCTCAAAACACGCCTATGGCTTGCAGGTGCTGGATTTCTTGGTGTTCTTTTTCTCGTTATTAAATGGACTGAGTACGCGGATAAATTCAATCAAGGTTTAAGCCCCGACAGCAATTCATTCTTTATGTGGTATTTTCTGTGCACGGGTTTTCATGCCATGCATGTGATCTTTGGTATTTTTCTACTTATTGTCATTGGTTGGAAAAATACAGATGAGAATATTCTTACCGGTACAGCCTTTTGGCATATGGTCGATCTCATATGGGTGATCATGTTTCCCGTTATATATTTGATAAGGTGAGGTGAAATGCCGTCCTTCACCTCCGCACGAGCGCTCATTTGGGTGTGGCTAGTTCTGATTGCCCTCTCCGCAGGCACTTTGTTTGTCGGAGGAGCCACATCAGAGGAAAGCTTCGGCATTCTAGGCGGAGCGGCCGTGTTCGGTATCACTTTCTTCAAAACAAAACTGATCCTCAACTATTACTTAGATTTAAAGGCAGCAATAGGCAATTGGAACATGTTCTTTTCCAGCCTAGTGTTCTTGATCTTGCTAATTCTATTTGGCTTATACTGCGTAAGCCTTCTCTTTTAAAAGAAGAACATTCAAATTTCCCAAGTTACTCCCACCAGAAGCATGTCTAATTAATTCAATATTCAATTGCTCTCGATCAATGGCAGTCCTCAGTGGATATCTTATAAAGAATTGTAAGTTAAGTGAAGTAAAGGATATCTCCAAAAGTTAAACTTTGGAGTCGATTTCCCTTATTTCAAAAATTATTTGACAACTTTTACTAGGAGTCTTGAATAATGTCTTAATACACGCCAGCGCTACCAATCAGGAGATTGAGGTCTATTTCCCAATCGCCGATGATTGCCATAGCTGCGTCCGCTGAATAGAAGAAAAAAATCAGCGCATACCCAGTCATTCAAATTAAAGACAAATGAATCTCCGGGAACGAAGACATTTCAGATTTCAAGAAAAATCGAATAACTAACTCAACAAGTAATGAATTCAAGAACTAACTTTTACTGTTATTAATTGGGGATAAGTAAAATGGAAAATAGTTTCACTGAAAAAAACGGAGTTTCCCGCCGGGGTTTCTTGTCCAGTACAGTTGCAGCTGCTGGAATGAGTACACTCGCTGTTGATTTGACATCTAGCACCGCAACGGCAGCCACAAATATAGCGTCCGCTGATATTAAAAACCTACCAAGAGTAAAACAAGAGCTGGTCGCACCACCCTTTTTCCCAAAACATGACCAGATTGCAAAAGGTGGCCCAAAAATCGTAGAAATCCGCATGGTCATTGACGAAAAAATCATGGTTTTAGATGATGAAGGCGCTGAAATCTGGGCACTCACTTACAATGGATCTGTACCGGGGCCTATGGTCGTTGTTCATCAAGACGATTACGTCGAGCTCACGCTAGTAAATCCGGCAACTAACGCGATGGAGCATAACATTGACTTTCATGCATCAACAGGTGCATTAGGCGGCGGCGGCCTGACCCACGTCTCTCCGGGTGAGGAAACTGTTTTACGTTTCAAAGCGACGAAAGCCGGAGTTTTTGTATACCATTGCGCTCCTGGCGGTGCGATGATCCCGTATCACGTAACCCATGGCATGAACGGTGCTTTGATGGTACTTCCCCGTGATGGTCTGAAGGATAAGGCTGGAAAACAGATCAAATATGACCGTGCATACTACATCGGCGAGCAAGATTACTATCTGGCTAAAGATGAAGAAGATGAATACATCACCTACGAGACGGCAGGTGAAGATTACGCGGATTCAATGGACGTTATGGCGACGTTGACGCCAAGTCATATCGTATTCAATGGCGCCATGGGTGCCTTGACCGGTGATAATTCACTGAAAGCCAAAGTGGGCGAAACTGTCCTGATTGTTCATTCACAGGCAAACCGTGATACCCGCCCCCATATGATCGGAGGCCATGGAGACCACGTCTGGTCTACGGGATCATTTTCAGATGACCCACAAACAGGCCTAGAAACTTGGTTTATTGCAGGGGGGGCTGCAGGTGCCGCGACTTATACCTTCCTTCAGCCCGGAGTTTACGCCTATGTAAACCACAACTTGATTGAGGCTGTATTGAAAGGCGCCACCGCCCACTTTGTCGTGGAGGGAGAGTGGAATAATGATTTGATGAAGCAGGTGAAAAAGCCGAGCCCCATCAAATAACAACGGTTGAATGATTTGAATTAAGCCAAAACCTTGAATGCGTGTTTTCAGGCATTCAAAAATCAGGAGGTCGTAATGAAATTTACAAAAATATTATCAATTCTCTCGTTAGGTTCTTTATTATTCGGGGCGCACAGTGTGATGGCGGCTGGTGATCCTACCGCTGGTAAAAAAGTGGCTAAAAAATGTGCCATTTGTCATACCCTAACAAAGGACGGCATTCAAAAGCTGGGGCCGAACTTGTATGACATTTTGGACAAGCCAGCAGGCAAGATTGCGGGATACAAATATTCAGACGCCATGTTGAACTCTGGTCTTATTTGGAATGCCACCACCTTTACTGACTTCATTACAAAGCCAAAAAAGTTTGTCAAAGGCACAAAAATGGGTTTCAGAGGGATCAGAAAAGCATCCCAACGGGCTGATCTTCTTGCCTACTTTAACACATTGAGGGATACGCCTGTGGCCGCAGGGCCAGTTGGTAATGCCAAAAATGGTATAAAATCGGCAACTCGATATTGTGCGGACTGCCATACCTTCGAAAAAGGCGGCAAAGTTCTATATGGCCCCAACCTGTTTGGCTCATACGGTCAACGTGCGGCAACCATCAAGGGGTATAGCTACTCTGCTGCCCTAATGAACTCAGGCTTAGTGTGGAATGACGTAAACTTGGACAGCTTCATGGCAAACCCGGAGCAGTTCGTGAAAGGAACCATTGCAAGATTTCCTGGCTTGAAATCAGCACAATCCAGAGCAGATATTCTAGCCTATATAAAGACCTTAAAATAAGCGACCATTTAGGGAGCTGACATGAAAAAAATGACCAAACGATCTGTTGCTACCATTTTTTTTATAGCCCTTAGCGTTTTGGCGCTAGGGGCCATCAGCTGGCGCGAATTGGAACAACCCGGGAATACATCGGCAGTATTGCCGGGATTAGAAATGCAAAAGGTGGTGGCAGGTGATTACAACCTGACTATTTTGATCCCAAGCTCCTTGGGCCGAAAATACCACTCAAAACAGGCATCAATCAAACGTCCTTTTTATATTTCACGTCATGAGATCACTATAGATCAATGGAATAAATGCGTCGCGGACGGTGGATGTGCGAAACAGGCGAAACAACGCCGATATCAAACCGGCAACCATCCTGTGACACTCGTCTCTTGGTATGACGCTTACAGCTTCACACATTGGCTTTCAGACGTTTCAGGGGATGCCTACCGCTTGCCGACCGAAGAAGAATGGGCATATGCAGCTTTCACCGGGAACGATGTAACCAAAGACACCATTGAAGATCTTATTCAAAACCGCAAGATGGCTCAGACAGCTACATTCAGCAAATTTAGAAAAACAAGAACCGTCGGCGCCAACGGCCAAAACTCTTGGTCCATAACCGATATGAAAGGCCCTGTTTGGGAATGGACCTTAACGTGCTGGTTTTCATCCGATGAAGAAAACAAAAGGAAATGGACGATTGCAGAACTCAGTGATCCGGACCTCTGTTCTAACCGTGTTGTCCAAGGGGAAGAACGTGCCCACGTTCCATTTTTCGTCGACAAAGTTTATTCTGGCGGCTGCGGTACCGGTAGTCCGGTCGACCATATCGGTTTTCGGGTCGTGAGAGAAACGGGCACATTGGAGCGTTTCCTTTAAAAAGAAACGTCACCTCATGCCCGTGTACTCAATATTTTGAATTCTCAATCTTCGTCGATATTGTCGTAAGGAATTTCACTGCCCTTAAACCGACCACTAACGATCCATCGGTTTAACGGAGTAGTGGATGCCCCTTTTGTAAATTTTTTGAATGTTGTGTAGAAGATATAATATATGTCACCGATCGGTTCTGCTGTTGCGACCTGAAATTCTTCCCAATCATAAAAATAAGTGGTTTTTGTCCCTGATAATGTCACTTTACCGCTGGAATTCACGTCGATTTTGTCAAATTTTGCCTCGCTTGTCTCTTTACTCCGACTTTCAAGGTCAAGAGTGATTACCAGTCTCTCAAATTCGTCGTACCCTTCAATACCGGCATCCTCAAGCGTATCTTCTGCAATATCAGCCAAGTCGGAGTCGGTCGACGCCTCCTTGGGCATCCTCACCAATTCACGAGCTTTTTCATAATTGGCTTCGTATAACCGTGCCTCAACTTCAATACTGCCCAGCAAAGCAACTCTATCTTTGTAGTTATGCTTCTTCAAAAGTTTGGAATATTCAGCAGCTTCACCGACAAGTACAGCTTTCTCTACGAATTCTCCGCGAACCACTTCTGCTCTCCCTTCTGAGAGAAAGTGGTTACTCTGATCGTTACTATCCGCAGGATCAAACTTTCTGTAAAACGCCAGTGATTTCGCGACATTCTGAACAGATAGGTCAAGATTTTGCGTGAATTGTTTTAATCCTCCATCAATTTTTCCAACAATACCCCGAAGGGACCGTTCGAGCCGATTGACATCATTCATATCGTAGGCACCACCTTGAGACACTGTTTGCCGTGTATTTGGTAGGTAGGCGCGTTTTTTAATATCTGGGATTGGTTGGTACGCAGCGACCGCTGATTTACGGACCTGTGCTAATTGGGTCAGCCATGCTTTAATGGCACCCTTTGCTAACGGTGTTTGTGGCGTTTGCGGAACCTGAAAACCCTTTATTGACACCTCAATTTTCTGAAGTCTTGCCTGAACGTTTCCTAATGCGTTTTTCTCTTTTGCCGCCAAACGCTGACCTACACCCACCATTTTGGAGAATTTATCTAACGCCACTTTCGCTGCTATAACTTCGGGATCCTCTGAAAAACTCTCATATTTTGTGAGCGTTTCGGAAAAATAATCTAAACTGGTCTGTTGTTTGTCCGCATAGGCCGTGTCCTGAAAAGGCTTTGCACCTGCTTTATCAAGTGTATCTGTACGACTTTCGATGTCATACTTAAGTTTCTTAACCCGAACACGTTGCTGCGAAATCATCTTGGGGCTATCTACAGATTTACTCGTCTCTGCTGGTTCGCTGGATGTTGGAGACTGCTTTGACGCGGTCTGACTATCACTATTTGAGGCCGTACCGTTCAAATGGCTCTGCAATGCACCTAGTCGTTGATTTGCCTCTTCCCATTCCGGCGAAGACTTATCTGCCGATCTCTCCAGTCTTTGTTGCGTCAAATTAAGCAGTTTCAACGTCCGGCTTGCACTCGCCTTATTTACGGATTTCCCGGCGGGAAATTGCTGTTCATATCTAGCAATATCCTTCAATGCGTCTAATATATTTCTATCAGCGGCAAATGGAGTATTACCTCCGCCTATAATCACAAAAAAGCAAACGGCACCGATTGAAACCCATTTCAGCATGACAAAATCACCTATCAAAAATTAGACCAAACAAATACAAACCACTTTTTATAAATTGCTCGTACTGATCACAAATTTGTTGATATTGTGAATGTGTTCTTGTCCCAATTTTTCTATGTTTCCAATGGACGTGAACGATAAAACTGACTGAACCTGAGCGATGCCACTAGACCATACTTTTTCTGCAAACACCATAAAAAGTTAATGTTATACCGAGCAACCGTGGATAGATCCTTGCTGGAGATGCATTCAATCAAAAGGCATGTTCGGGTGTCCAAAAAACGATTAAAGTTCTGAGGTCAAACCGATTATGGCTCTGAGCGGGAGGCCTCAAAACCGAAGGCACATCAGATCAAACCGTGAAGATGCATCAAGTATCTTTTCAAGGGGCAGTAAGCTGCAAATTAGTTTCAAGGAATTTAAGAAAAACTGCAGCTGTTTTTGACGGAAATCAATGAATAGATCTGGCGCAACTGACTAAAATGAGTTTTTATAAACAGTCCCAAGGTAACTGAAGATCATGACACATGTCCCGCACGAACTAGCCGAAGAATTTCCAGACAAAAAAGATCAAATTCACAGCCTGAATGAAAATGATGCGCATTTTTCCAAACTGACTGACGAGTATCATACTATTAACCGGGAAATTCATCGCATCGAAACCAGTGTCTCTCCGGCGGACGATGGGTACGAAAAACAACTTCGTCGCCAACGGATGGCCATAAAAGATCAAATTAACAGCTATTTCAAATAATCTAGTGATCGGGGATTGTTTACGGAGCTGCTCCATTCCCCACTACGACTTTTTTTCAAAGACTTAGATCTTGAGCTAGACTGTCGTCGATTAATGTTAGAGTAAATGTGAAAATACACCGCCTATAACAACTAGCCTAGAAGTACTTCGAAGGAACTGGTTTCAGTTAAACGGTGTCCCTTTCTTCAATCGGCATGCTCACGTAAAACGCCGTGCTCAGTATAGAGCACGGCGTTTTGATGTTTGGTTACTAGGGGCTATTCACTGTCATTTACCAATTCACACAACATTATTACAATCAAATGCAGTTATTATCTGTTAGTCTAATATATGTTATTGTATCTCTCCAATCATATTGACCATCGAAGACGGCTCACAAATGTAGAAACGTGGTTGTTGTTTTATGAAGCCACGAGGCGATACAGCAACTTACGGAGCTAGCTATTGATAAAGGGAAATCTGGGAGTATTCAAATGACTGATTTAGCGAAAATGAGATTAGTATTCCTAATTCTCTTTTGTATGTCTGTGCCGGTAGGAAGCGCCACAATTCAAGCGAAAGAACTGATAGTCGGCTTGGGTGAGCTCGATTATCCTCCCTTCTATTATGAAAACAATGGAACTCTTCAAGGAGCCGCAGTCGAAATTGCTCAGCATATTTCGGGTAAATTAGGGCACACACTTGTATATAAGAGGTTTCCCTGGTCGCGCGTCCAATATTCTCTTCAGCGCGGTGATATTGACATGATGATCCTATATTTTAAAACGCCGGAACGTGAAAAAAGTACCGTATTTGCTGATTTTCCTCATATTTTTGAGTCCAGCTATTTGGTTGTCGCCAAGGATAGCCGGATATCATACGAGGGAAATCTACAGAAATTGAGATCCCATAAATTTGGAAATGTCAGAGGATATTCTCACGGGAAAGAATATGACGGTGCCAATTTTCTGGATAGACAAGCAGTGGACAACGAAATACTTCTGCTCAGGATGCTCGTTGGCGCACGACTTGATATTGCTGTTGGAAATAAACCGGTTATTCTTGGATATGCTAAGCAGGAAAACTTACAAGACAAAATAAAGTTTCTTTCTCCCACCATCGATAAAGGAGCAAATTACTTCGCATTTTCCAGAGCTCGACAAGATGCTTCCGAACTCGCCAAAGAGTTTTCCAACGAAGTCGATAAATTCAGACACACAGCTGCTTACAAGAACATCCTAATTAAATTCGATTTTGACGTCTCTGATTGACGCTATCGCTATTTAGTAGAAAGCCCGGTGTAGACGGAAATGACAAACGAAACTAAACGAAATCCCATATCGCCAATTTCGCAACGACTGATCCTTTATTTAGTCCTATGTAGTTCAGCAATCACACTCATCATTTCGGCATTTCAACTCTACCGCGGTTATCAAAGTGACATTTCGACAATAGAGTCACAGTTTGAAGAAATTGAAGTAGTCCATTTAAAAGGCGTTACGGCAAGTCTATGGCACTTCAACATTGAAGAACTTAAGACGCTTATTGGGGGGATGAAACTTCTAGGTGAAGTCAGTTATGTCTCAGTTAGTGACAGAAATAAACTTCTCTTGGCTGCCGGCGAAATTCCTGAAACCAACTCTATGTCCCACAATTATCCACTGATCCATGATGACCGCGGCACCGATAGAGAAATCGGTCAAATGGAAGTTATTGTCAGCCTGCGCAACACCTATCAGAGACTGCTTGACCGAACCGTGATCATTCTCATCGGCAATACCATTAAAACAGCTTTGGTTGTCACATTTATGATCCTGATTTTCCATTTTGTCGTGATCAGGCATTTGATACGGATCACCAACTATTTGTCAGATATTGACTTAGGTGCTTCCCATAAGTCTCTTATGCTGACCCGTAATAATAGATCTGCTGCTCAAAAAGATGAACTGAGCCAAATGGTGACTTCAATCAATGAGATGTCCGAACGTACAGTTCGCGCTTTCTCCATGGTTCAGATTGCCGAGCAACGAACACGCAATTTTGCGGAATCATCTTCAGACTGGTTCTGGGAAATGGATGCTGACTTGCGCTTCACTTACTTATCTAAGCAATTTGAAGATGCTACTAACTTAAAAACAACCGACATACTTGGTACTCGTCGCTGGGAGCTTCCGAGCCAAAAGGAGAAGTCAGAGCTATGGAGCAATCATATAGCAGATATGGAAGCCGCTAGGCCATTTAAAAATTTCGAATATTCGACGGTTCTTGAAACTGGAAAAAAAATTCAACTCAGTATCAGTGGAATCCCGGTATTCGATGCTAACGGAATTTTTACGGGTTATCACGGCAGCACTACAGACATCACACATCGAAAGAGCTTGGAAGAACAAGTCCGCCGATCACAGAAAATGAAGGCGGTCGGACAGTTGACGGGTGGGATAGCACATGACTTCAATAACATTCTCGCCATCGTCCTGGGCAATCTGGAAATTCTTGAATCTAAACTCCCAAGTGATGATAAAGCAACGGATCAAGTTGAAAAAGCCAAGAAGGGAGCTTTGCGAGGAGCTGAGATTGCGCGAAAGCTTCTTAGTTTCTCAAGTACGGATACAGGAGACGTCAGTGTCATTTCAATAAATGCTTTTATCGAAGATCTTGAAGACCTGATTGCAAAGTCTCTGACGGCTTCAATTCGTGTTGAAACTGACCTTGCCGGCAATCTTTGGCCCGTTGAAATTAATTCAGGCGACTTAGAAGACGTTATACTCAATCTTTCTCTCAATGCCCGCGATGCAATGCCTGAGGGAGGTACTTTGTATATTGAAACTAAGAATAAGATGCTTGATGAAGATTATTTTCACCGTAATCCCGAAGGGCAGCCAGGCGAGTATGTCATGATCTCGGTTAGTGATACCGGTGCAGGGATGAGCCAAGAAGTTCAGGAGAAGGTATTTGAGCCTTTCTTTACAACAAAAGAACAAGGGAAAGGCACCGGACTTGGCCTGAGTATGGTTTATGGGTTCATTCAAAGATCCAATGGTCATGCCAAGATTTATTCAGAAATTGGCAAGGGAACAACCTTCCGTCTCTATCTGCCCAGAGCAATAAATCAAGTCCAAAGCCAAACAGATACTGAATTTGATATCGTAGATTTACCCAAAGGCAATGAAAAAATATTGGTGGTTGATGATGAAAGTGAATTACTGGAAATTGCTGTCTTCTATCTGAGTGAACTTGGTTATGAGACGATAACAGCTGAAAACGGCAAACAGGCATTAGAGATTTTGAAACATGCTAATAATATTGACCTTCTCTTCAGCGATGTTGTCATGCCCGGCGGGTTAGACGGTTTTCAACTCGCAAAGGCAGCTCACGAACTTAGTCCAAACCTTAAGGTACTTTGCGCCAGTGGCTTCACAAAAAGACAGGCTGGTTTTGACCAGAGTGACGGAGAATATCTGATCAAATTAAACAACAGTTTGTTGAGCAAACCATATAATAAGGCAGAACTCGCTTACGCCATTCAACGAACGCTGAATGAGAGTATCTGATTATCGTTTGAGAGGAAGCCAATAAGCTGTCGTTGGAATTGAGCCCCTTCCACTCGCCTATAATACGGATAATAAACTCGAAAAATCCCATAGTCGGTGGTGTGCCCCTATTTCTGGTTTTCACTAAGAGACTCTAATTCCGCCTCCAGAAGGTAGCCCCGCCCATTATTGCACGTAATGCCTGTTAACGAACAAACCCTCTAAGCCATTGACTTAGAGGGTTTTGTATGGTTGCGGGGGTAAGATTTGAACTTACGACCTTCAGGTTATGAGCCTGACGAGCTACCGGGCTGCTCCACCCCGCGGAGGTAAGAGACGCAAAAAGCACCTTTTGAGGGGTGCTTTAGTGTTTGATGTTGTGAGATGAGCTGATATTTGCAGGCCTGGCAACGACCTACTCTTCCGTGCCTTAAGACAAAGTACCATCGGCGCGAGGAGTTTTCACTTCCGAGTTCGGGATGGGATCGGGTGCGGGCCTCCTGCCATAGCCACCAGGCCAGCAAATATCAGCTCTAAAATATTATTACGATGTTTAGTGTGTTGTGTTCAATAATTAGGATCTCATTTGTCTCATTTCCCAGACGTTAGTCTGGAGCCTAAGCTGACGGATGTCAGCGCCGGCGATTGAGGCAAACAAATAATTCTAATTTGACTACTGTGCATGAGTTGAACTGCAAAGATCAAACTCAATCGAGTGATTAGTACTGGTCAGCTCCAAGTGTTACCACTCTTCCACCTCCAGCCTATCAACGTGGTGGTCTTCCACGGCTCTCAAGGGATATCTGGTTTTGAGGGGGGCTTCCCGCTTAGATGCTTTCAGCGGT
>Ga0209826_1001356_pt1 | contig 17071 bp, 18 predicted proteins | sample GOMGulsemesocosm_5_FD_184637 | JGI IMG/M metagenome (GOLD analysis project Ga0209826, IMG submission 184637) | Methane-oxidizing microbial communities from mesocosms in the Gulf of Mexico - GOM15C Gulf of Mexico (SPAdes) (version 2) | ecosystem: Environmental > Aquatic > Marine > Cold seeps... | reverse complement strand
AAAAATATTTTTTAACTAGAATAAATCAAAATTATAAGTTAATTTAGTCAGAACTCAGTCTCATTACTATAATTTTTTAAATTTTAAGGGAAGAAAGATGACAAGAAATAAGCAACAAGGCTTTACACTAATCGAATTGATCATGGTTATTGTAATTTTAGGAATTTTAGCTGCGACGGCTTTACCAAAGTTTGCAGGTTTAGGCAAAGATGCAAAAATTGCGTCTTTAAACGGGATGAAAGCTGCTCTTCAATCCGCATCTTCCATGGTAAAAGCCAAAGCATTAATTCAGAATATAAGTGCAAGCGATACAGGTGAGTGGGTTGATATGAATAATAATGGTACGAAAAGCCGCGCTGATGGTGATGTTTATGTTCGCTATTTTTACCCGCAGGCTAATGATAACGGTCTTGCCAATGTAGTTGACATGGATGGCTTTACTCGTTCTGGTGCTCAATTTAGACTAAATGGCGTCGATAATTGCGAAGTTCAATATGCTCACCCTACAGCGGTAGGCGCTCTTCCAACTTATACTATTGTTGACACCGGTTGCTAGGAGTCAAAAATGGGAATGATAACTCCAAATATTAAGCATATTGAACGCAAGCTAGCAGGTCGTAAGCTCAAGTAGAGCTTACTTCACACACATACCCAATGCGCTGAGGCTGTGAAAGTATTTTGAAATTCGGCAAAGAGCTGCATTTCGACAACAAACATTCAATAACTTATTGAATGCTTTTACAGCCTTGGAGCTTAGGGTCGGAACAACAAAAGCACTCATCATTGTTTATGATTAAGGGTAAACAGTCAGGTTTTACATTAATCGAACTGATTATGGTTATTGTTTTACTTGGAATACTTTTCGCCACTGCCCTGCCCAAATTCTCTGGTAAAGACATGTTCGCTGAGCACGCATTCTTTAGCGACACCTTAAACGCCATTCGCTACGCTCAAAAACTCGCCGTAAAAACCGGCTGTAATGTCCAAGTTTCGATTAACTCCAATAGTTACACATTAAAGCGACTAGGTTCGTCCAGCAGTACCTCCTGTTCTGGTTCCACTTATAATTTAGCGATTCCTCACCCTAGTTCAGGCGCTAGTACTTATTCCGGCAGTGAAACAGATGTCACTTTAACGAGTACTATCTCGCCATTCTATTTTTACCCGCTAGGCACTGCGTCAGACGATGTTACATTAACAATTAATGGCGTGAAAACTATCCAAGTTATTAAAGAAACAGGGTTAGTTTATGAATAAAAAAACAGTTTCTAAAGCCATACCGTGTAGGTTCGAATTTATTCGAATGGTACGAATAAATTCGAACCTACATCAGTCAGGAGTTACGCTAATTGAGCTAATCATTTCTATGGTCATCATCAGCATTTCTTTAACTGGCATTTTTACTGTTATGAATTTAACAGTAAGTCATAGCGCTGATCCTGTTATCTATCATCAGGCTATTTCTATTGCTGAAGCTTGTATAGAAGAAATTTTATTAGAACCCTACGCAAGCTTAAACAGCTGTTCATTAAGCAACGTACCTGCAAACTATAGCGTGTCATCAAACATTGGCTCGGAATCAGCTTTATCAGGCATTCCCGCAAAAAAAATATTAGTTACCGTAAGCAGTGGCAACACTAGCGTAGAACTTACTGGCTACAGGACAAATTATTAATGGGTAAACAACAGACAAAAGACTTTACTCTCATTACTTGTTCCCAGGATTCGCTTGGGAATACGTGCGTTCATAGCTCCAGCTGTGACTCAATGCGTACTCGAAGCAGAGCTTCTGGACATGCATTCCCAAACAGAGTTTGGAAACGAGAGAAGCCAAGTACAAGACGAGTGATTGATGAGTAAACAGCAGGAAAAAGGATTTACTCTCATTGAGCTTATCATGGTCATTGTTATTGTCGGCATCTTATCAACCATGACCACAGACCTCATCACCTTACCCGTTAAAAGCTATCTCGACCTAGAACGCCGCACTACTTTAGTCGATACCGCGGAAATGAGTTTACGTCGAATGCAACGCGATATTCGTCGTGCTTTACCGAATAGTATTATTGCCAATGGCGGTACAACGCTTGAATTATTACATACTACAGAAGGCAGTCGTTATCGCGCCACTGTGTCTGACGCAGGCCTTGGTGACATTTTAGATTTCACTACAGCAGACACTCAATTTGATACGATTGGTCCATTAAGCACAGCTCCAAGTGGTTATTTGGTTATTTATAACACCGGAACTCTAGGTTCAAATGCTTATGCCAGTGATAACCTTGCCAGCATTGATCCTAGAGCATCCACAATAAGTAGCATTCAATTAACAACGGCAAAGCTGTTTCCTTATCGCTCTCCACAGCAGCGTTTTTTTATTGTTGATACACCGATCACTTATAGTTGCATCAATGGTGAGCTACGTCGTTATGATAATAAAATTGATAGTTCATATATTATTAGCAGCCCATCGCCTGCCTTATCAGGATTAAATTATACACTCCAAGCTAAAACCAAAACGATCGCTTGTAAGTTTAATTATGATCCCGGTAACGCAACTCGATCAGGTCTAGTGACAATAGAAATGACACTCACTGATGATGCAGGAGAATCAGCTAAGCTAATTCATCAAGTTCATGTGGATAATATGCCATGAATAAGCAGAAAGGATTTTCTATCATTATGGCTGTTTTTATTTTAATAGTGCTCAGCCTGTTAGGCAGCTATATGGTTAAACTTAGCAGCGTACAGCATGCGACTGCTGTGAGTGCAGTGCAAGGCTCTCGTGCTTATTATGCCGCACGGGCTGGAGTAGAGTGGGGGATAGCGCAATTACTCAATAATGATAGCTGCGCTGCTAGTTCGACATTGACTATCAATAACTTTGCAATCGCTGTGAACTGTAGCAATCAAGGAGTAATTTATAACGAAGGCGATTTGAATAGTAACGGCTTAGCCGATGATGACTTTTATATCTACAAAATCAAAAGCACGGCTAGTTATGGTAACTTCACTAGCCCTGATTATGTTAATCGGCACTTGGAAATAACAGTGAAAAAATAGCTGTGTTAAAGGTGGAGTGAAGCCCCCCTACGATTCTTTTAATGTTGAATTACACTTTTATTAGGCGTTCGATAAGCTTTACAGTCCACACTAAAGCGCTCCATTTTTCTACCTAGCTTTAAGGCTGTCAATTGCCCTCCCCATAAACAGCCAGTATCAATCGCATGTGTATTTTGTGAATGGTGATAACCAATAGCTGACCAATGGCCAAAAATTATTTTCAAATGCGAATTTTTTCTATTTGGCAAATCAAACCAAGGCTTTAAATGTTTAGGCTGACTACCTAGCTCGCCACTGTATTGAAAATCTAAACGCCCTTTTTCATCACAAAAACGCATACGCGTAAAACAATTCACGGCAAAACGTAACTGATCAGACCCCTTTAATTTCTCGCTCCAAACATCAGGCTCATTGCCATACATGTTTTTAAAGAACTTTAAATAATGATCACTGCGCAGTTCAGCTTCCACCTTAGCCGCCATCTTCTTAGTTGTGGCAAAATCCCATTGTGGCGGTAAACCAGCATGCACCATACAAAAATCATCATTGTAATGAAACAAAGGGCGGCGCCTTAACCACTCTAATAATTCCTTTTTATCTTTTGCCTCTAGAATCGGCTTTATAGTGTCCTTTGCGCGCACAGGTGAAGACTTATAAGCAACCGCGAGTAAATGTAAATCGTGATTACCTAGTACGGAAACAGCAGAGTCACCTAATGATTTAATAAACCGTAGCGTCTCTAAAGATTTTGGCCCACGATTAACTAAATCACCGACAAACCAAAGTTGGTCAGTTTTTTTATCAAAGTTTATTTTTTTTAATAAACGCAATAAATCATCGTAACAGCCTTGTATATCACCTATCGCATAAATAGACATTATTAGTGTAGTGTTCGTGGAATTGAGAGTGTAAATTGTGGGATAAGTGCATCAAATTTTTCACCGGAATCGGACAGCATCTTATATTTTCCTTGCATAACACCCACTGCAGTATTAATCAGCGCACCACTAGTATAAGTAAAAGCTTCGCCAGGTTTTAAGTACGGTGTTTTACCAACTACGCCATCACCACGCACTTCTTCAACTTTGCCATTAGAATCCGTAATCAACCAATGTCGGCTCAGCAGTTTCGCCGCGGTTGCACCGACATTTGCAATCGTTATAGTATAAGCAAAAGCATATTTATGTTCATTAGGCTTAGATTGATCTTCTATATAACGAGCCTTAACATCAACTACAATTTTGTTTTCTTCACTCATGTAAAAATCCACCCCCAATAATAAGTAAATATTCTAGCATCTATCTTGCCCGACTTAGATACAATTAACAAAAACCTATAATACAATCGTACAGCCTGACTATGAATCAAGAAAACATAACCCAAGAGATGAAAGTCCTACCCACTATCAATCCAGAATATGAAATGCAGCGTCGAATTGGTTTTATTAAGCAACAACTTAAACAGGCAAAGCTAAAAAATTTAGTGCTAGGTATTAGCGGTGGGGTTGATTCTACAACTTGTGGCCGACTGGCTCAATTAGCAATTAATCAACTAAATGCAGAAGAGGCTGGTAGTGACTATCAATTTATAGCAGTACGCTTACCTTATGATATACAAGCCGATGAAAGCGATGCGCAACTCGCCTTGCAATTTATCCAACCCAGTCAAAGTATTTCCATCAATATACAAGCAGCTGTAGAGGGGATGCATAATGAAACAACGCAGATATTAAAGCAACGAGGCTTACTCACAAACTCAGCTTCGAGCATAGACTTTCACAAAGGCAATGTTAAAGCCCGCGCGCGCATGATGGCTCAATATGAAGTCGCTGGCTTGTTAGGTGCTTTAGTTATAGGCACCGACCATTCTGCGGAAAATATAACCGGATTTTTCACCAAATGGGGCGATGGTGCCTGTGATCTAGCACCTCTTTTTGGTTTAAATAAACGCCAAGTTAGACAATTAGCCACAAGTTTAGGCGCGCCTGTTTCTTTAATAGAAAAAGCACCCACCGCCGACTTAGAAGAGTTAGCGCCAAATAAAACCGATGAAGCAGCTCTAGGCTTAACTTATCATCAATTAGATGATTTTCTTGAAGGTAAATCAGTTCCTGAACCAGTCAGCCAGTTAATTATTGATACTTTTCACAAGACACAACATAAGCGCCAAGCCATTCCGACTTTGTATGATTAACAGGTGTTACGCTGATTTTATAAACATTTGCATAGCTTTTTGGATAGACTTTTAGCAGCGATTTTATAAAAAATCACACTGTCATTAACTTTTCATTTAATTCTGCTAGGCTTGCGACATGCCTGCTACCATCAATTTTACTTTACTGCTCTAATCAGTTTCACTAGATGCGAACTTGCGGCTAATACTTCTACCGAACTAAATCCACATGCTTGTACTGTTGTAACTGTTTTCCTATTAATATTCGCTCCTACTAATCGTACCGTTAACGAGTTAAGCAAGTGCATTATTGGCGCGATCAGTGGGTTTGAACTCAATACATGCTCTAGCAATAAAACTTCACCACCAGGTTTACAAACTCGCTTTAACTCTTGTAATCCTTGTTCAGGACTAGGTACTGAACAAAATAAAAATGTGCCAATCACTGTATCAAAATGATTATCAGGGAAATCTAACGCCTGTACATCCATCTCTAATAATTCAATCTTTAGACTCAAACTTTGGCGTTTCTTTTTCGCCTCTTGAATCATCACAGGGCTAAAATCAATTGCGCTTATATTTTTATTAGCAGGATAGTAAGAGAAGTTTTTCCCCGTACCAACACCCACTTCGAGAATTTTTTCTCCAGTAACCTTATCCCAAATATGCGTTCGTAAATCACCAAACATCATTTTTTCCATCATGCCTTCGATGCGCTCAAAATAGGGCGCAATACGATCGTAACGTTTTTTTATAATATCGGTTTGGGTAGTCATGGGCTTTTAGGTCTAGGAGTGAAAGGTAAATAACTTAAATTCAAGTAATATGCGAGGTTTGTATTCTGTGAGAAGGGCTTTTAGCCACGACTTTATACAAATCGCGGCTAAAAGCCCCTCCCACAACATTTTACTTTACCGCTTCATAGCCTTTCCTGCTTACGTTGTTTAATGCTCCGCCATAAAAAAGTCTAACTCGGCCTACATTATTTATACAGCAATAGGCGCGGAAATATGTGGGTGTGGATCATAGCCAACGATTTCAAAATCCTCAAACTGGTAATCAAAAATGCTATCTGGCTTACGTTTAATAATTAACTGTGGCAGTGCTTTAGGATCTCGCTGTAATTGAACTTTCGCTTGCTCAAAGTGATTGCTATATAGATGACAATCACCAATTGAAATAATAATTTCACCAACCTCTAAATCACATTGCTGCGCGATCATATGCGTGAAAATTGCCAAGCTACACGTGTTATACGGGTTACCTAAAAATAGATCATTACTGCGTATATATAAAGATCCACTTAGTTTTCCATCAGCAACATACCATTGATAAAGTAAATGACAGGGGGGGAGGGCCATTTTGCCACTAGCTGCATTTTCTTGTGGCGTTTTACTTTCATCAGGTAAATCAGCCACATTCCACCCGCTGATAATATGTCGCCGACTGTCAGGGTTATTTTTAATGCCCTTAATTAAAGCACTCACCTGATCATAGCTTTCGCCTTCCACACCTTGCCAATTTCGCCATTGCGCACCATAAACTGGCCCTAATTCACCCGTTTCTGTTGCCCACTCATTCCAAATGCTTACACCATTATCATTAAGGTACTTAATATTAGTATCGCCTTTTAAAAACCAAAGAAGCTCATGGATAATCGATTTAGTATGCAGGCGTTTAGTTGTCACTAAAGGCAGTCCTTCTTGCAAATTAAAGCGGATCTGACGACCGAAAAGTGACTTAGTTCCCGTCCCAGTACGATCGCCTTTTAAACAGCCTGTAGTCAGTGTTTCTTCTAGTAATTCAAGATATTGTTTCATTGTTCTATTGTGTGTAATGCGTTAAGTATCTGTGTAAACACATTTAACATTTTTGTAGGATGAATAGAATGGAGTGCCTACTTTTAGGCACGCAATGAAACCCATCAATCTCACGCAGAATGATAGGTGTCGCAAAAAGGCGCTCTACCCATCCTACATAAAACTTAACATACAAAATGTTAAAATAATTATTCTTAAGTACTTACTTAGTAAAACAAATACTATTAAGCAAATTATTTTCTCTGAAGTTAAAAACCTTTAATGTACTCTTTACCTAGTTTATAGGTTTTTGGTGATAGGCTAAGCCCAATAAAATAATACCAATCGCAATCAACGGAGTAGACAAAATTTGCCCCATCGTTAACCAGTCCAACGCTAAATAACCTAAATGCGCATCTGGTACCCGGTAAAATTCGACGATAAAACGGAATAGCCCATAAAACAAGGCGAACAATCCTGACACAGCCATAGCTGGTCTTGGTTTACTAGAGTAAACCCATAAAATTAAAAATAGCGCCACACCCTCTAAAGCTGCTTCATATAATTGCGAAGGATGTCTAGCCAAAGGCCCACCACCAGGAAACACAAAAGACCAATAAACGTCCGTAGGTTTGCCCCATAATTCTGCATTAATAAAATTGCCTATTCGACCAGCAAGTAATCCCACAGGAACAACTGGAGCAATAAAATCTGTCAGTGCCAACATGGTACATTTTTGCTTTCTAGCAAAGATCCACATAGCGGTAATCACACCTAACAAGCCACCATGAAATGACATGCCGCCTTGCCATACTTTAAACAGCATCACAGGGTCAGCTAAAAAGTTCTCAAAATTATAAAAAAGCACATAACCAAAACGTCCACCTAAAATAACCCCCATCGCAGCATAGAAAATTAAATCCTCTAATGCTTCTCCTTTAATAGGGGAGTCAGGTTTATTTACTCGTTTACTTAATAAGTACCACGCCCCCGCGATACCGATTAAATACATAAGTCCGTACCAATGAACTTTAATAGGGCCGAGACTAATTGCTACAGGATCTATAACAGGAAAAGTTAACATAATTTTTTAGTTTTATTGTGCATAAAAAAAGGGTGAATTAACATGTTGCTAATTCACCCTATGATATCAAAGCTTGAGATAAAACCTAGAGAGTTACCGCTAAGTCATAGTATCCTTTAAACATCTAAATTAGAAACCTCTAAAGCATTTTTAACAATAAAGTCACGGCGCGGCTCGACTATATCGCCCATTAGTGTGGTAAATACTTCATCAGCAGCAATTGCATCAGCGACACTCACTTGTAGTAAAACCCGTGCATTAACATCTAAAGTTGTTTCAAATAATTGCTCAGGATTCATTTCCCCCAAACCTTTATAACGCTGGATATGCTGGCCTTTCTTAATTTCACGCATCATCCACTCAAACGCATCTTTAAAATTACTGACCGCTTGCTTGCGCTCACCCATTTGCATATAGGATTCATCGCTGAATAAATCATGTGTATTTTCTGTGTAAGTAGCAATTTTGCTATAATCATTACTGTTAAAAAAGATCGCTTCCAGAATAACTATTTTTTCCACACCATGCGTTTTCTTATGAATGGTCAAGGTATAGTCTTGCTCATTACGGTAAGCTAATTCAAGTTTATACGTTGCTTCAGCAGCTGCATTTAATCGCTGCTCTAACGCACTAAACCACTCTGTTAATTGTCCTAGGTCTTTTTGCGCCTCTTTAGTCAATGGCGATACATGGGTCAGCATTTGTAAGAAGTCAGTATCGTAACGTCGCCCCATACGGCTAATAATACTTTCTACAGCCAGTAATTCATTGGCCAAAGTTTCTAAACCAATCCCTTTAATTGCTGGTGTTTCTGAATTACTAATCAGCTGTGTTTTTTCTAAAGCCAGTTGAATTAAGTAAGCATTCAACTCTTCATCATCTTTTACATAACGCTCTTGTTTACCTTTTTTCACTTTATACAAAGGCGGCTGCGCAATATAAATATGCCCGCGTTCAATTAGCTCCGGCATTTGGCGGTAGAAGAAAGTGAGCAATAAAGTTCTAATATGCGAGCCATCGACATCCGCATCGGTCATAATAATAATGCGGTGATAGCGTAGTTTTTCTGGGTCATATTCATCTTTACCGATACCACAGCCTAAAGCTGTAATCAACGTACCGACTTCTTCGGATGAAATCATACGATCAAAACGCGCTCGCTCAACATTCAGAATTTTCCCTTTTAAAGGTAAAATTGCTTGTGTGCGACGATCTCTACCTTGTTTGGCAGAACCACCGGCTGAGTCCCCTTCCACAATAAATATTTCAGAGAGGGCAGGGTCTTTTTCTTGGCAATCAGCTAACTTACCCGGTAAGCCAGCAATATCTAGCGTAGTTTTACGACGTGTTAATTCGCGTGCTTTACGGGCAGCATCTCTCGCTCGTGCTGCTTCGATAATTTTATTAACAATCGCTTTAGCAACACCCGGCGTTTCTTGTAAAAAGTCATTCAACTTTTCATTCATCGCCGACTCAACTAAAGGCTTCACTTCAGAAGAAACTAACTTGTCTTTCGTTTGTGATGAAAATTTTGGGTCAGGTACTTTAACCGATAAAACCGCAGTAAGTCCTTCTCGCGCATCATCACCCGTTGTCCCTACTTTTTCTTTTTTTGCTAAACCGTTCGCTTCGATATATTGGTTAATCGTACGCGTTAACCCACCTCTAAAACCAGCTAAATGTGAACCACCATCACGCTGTGGAATATTATTGGTATAACAGAAGATATTTTCCTGATAAGAATCATTCCACTGCATTGCGACCTCAACAGTGACCCCTTCTTTTTCAATCGTAAAATAAAATACTTCAGGAAATAAGGGCGTTTTATTTTTATTAAGATGAGTAACGAAGGCTTTAATGCCACCTTCAAATTCAAAAATATCTTCTTTATCTGAGCGTGCATCTTTTACATGAATACGCACACCTGAATTTAAAAAGGAGAGTTCACGTAAACGTTTAACTAAAACCTCATAATGAAACTCAACATCCCCAAAGGTATCTCTACTGGGTAAGAAAGTAACTTGAGTTCCTTGCTTCGTGGTTGCTTCCATTTTTTCTAAAGGTGCAACAGGTTCGCCGTGTTTATAAGTTTGGCGATAAACGTGGCCATCTTTGTAAATTTCTAAATCGAGCTTCTCTGATAAAGCATTGACCACAGAAATACCTACTCCGTGCAAACCACCAGACACTTTATAGGCATTATCATCAAACTTACCGCCGGCATGTAATACCGTCAAAATAACTTCAGCAGCAGAACGTCCTTCTTCTGGATGAATATCGACAGGAATACCCCTACCATCATCAGAAACAGTAACAGAGCCATTTTCATTAATAGTGACATTTACTTCTTTACAAAAGCCAGCTAAAGCTTCGTCAATTGAGTTATCAACAACTTCAAATACCATGTGATGCAAGCCTGTACCATCATCGGTATCTCCAATATACATCCCTGGTCTTTTACGTACCGCATCTAAGCCTTTTAAAACTTTAATATTGGAACTGTCGTAGTTATCCGTATTTTCACTCATGTTTAACCTTGTTGTATGTATGTTTCACGTGAAACATCTTTATTTGCCTTTCCGTTTAATGTTTCACGTGAAACATTAAACCTCTGTGACCTCTCCATGTTTCACGTGAAACATTTTATATTGCCCAATTTGGCTTAAATCGCCAAATTCATTCCGCTCAGTTGCCGTCATAAATACTTGTATATCCATGCCAGCCAAGAATTCTAATAATTTTGTTCGACTAGAAAAATCCAGCTCTGCCACTGCATCATCAATTAGTACGCAACCAGATTGAAACCCATTATTAAGTAGGTGTTCAATTTGAGCTAATTTTAAAGCAAGCACTAATAACTTTAGCTGCCCTCTGGACACAAAGTCTTTTGCTTTTCTGGATTCACTTAATAACTGAAAATCTGCTCTGTGTGGACCACTATGGGTAAACCCATAACGGAGATCCTTTTCTAAATCATCATTTAACTTATCTATCAACAAAAACTCAGCATCCCAGCCTTGGGATAAGTTTAATTCAACTGCACCTAAATCTAAAAACTGCTCGGCTGTCTTTAAAAAAAAAGGCGTCAGTTCTGATAGATATTGCTTTCGATAATTAGCCACTATTGTACCGTATTGCTGCAATTCGTGGTTCCAAACATTTAACTCATTAACTCGTCGAATCTTCAATAAAGCATTGCGCTGGCTTAAGGCTTTCTTAAAGTTTCGCCATGCACTTAAAAATTCAGTATGCTGATTAAAAACGCCCCAATCGATAAATTCTCGGCGTAATTGTGGCCCCGCATCTAATAACTGATAACTCTTCGGGTGAATAAGTTGCAAGGGCAGGGCATAAGCTAAATCAGCGCGCGCATGTTTAGTTTCTTGATCAATACGAATTTGCACACTTTTTCCGTCGTGCTGAATACCAAGAGTAGATACATGCCCACTAGTAAAAAGAACTTTACCGGAGACAATTAAATCATTGTGAGCAAAGTGGATGACATTTTTAACCGTCGTAGAGCGAAATGAATTCGCCCTACCTAAGAGGTGAATAGCTTCAAGTATTGAACTTTTACCACTCGCATTACTACCATAAATTAAATTAATTTTTGCTGCTGGCGCTAAAGAGGCCTGTACTAAATTACGCACATGATAAATATCCAGCTTTTGTAAACTCATGGGGTAGATCTATAAACGCATTGGCATAACGATAAATTTATAATTCTGTTCGCTAGATTCTTCAATAAAACAGCTACTCGAATTTTCAGCAATGGTCAGTACAGCCATCTCTGAATCCAAGTTAGAAACCGCATCTAAAATATACTGAGAATTAAACGCTATCGAAAGCGCTTCACCTTGATACTCAATGGCTATTTCTTCATCTGCCTCTTCATGCTCAGGATTGTTAGTGCTGATTTGTAAGTTATTACCTTCTATAACAAACTCAACCCCTCTGAATTTTTCATTGGATAAAATAGACACTCGCGTCAAAGCATCTTTTAAAACCTGTTTTTGTACATGAATAGGGCTGTTAAAACTTTGCTCGAATACTTTACTAAAATCAGGATATTTAGAATCTACTAATTTCGCTGAGAAGGTTAAGTTTTCAATCACCACACGAATATTATTTTTAGAAAACTCGACCTGAATTTCTTGTTCTGGGTCATTATCTAATAAGCGCGCTAACTCTAATACACCTTTACGCGGAATGATAATGCGCGATTCCATGCCCGTTTCTGTATCAATTTCTCCTTCGTAAATCGAAAGTCTATGCCCATCAGATCCAACCAGTTTTAGCTGTCGATTAAAAATACCCAGCATAATGCCATTTAGGTAATAGCGTATATCCTGATTCGCCATACAGAAAGCCGTTTTATCCAAAGCTGTTTTAAGTTGCGCTGTTTTTATCGTGAACTGACAATCCATTGCCGTCATTTCAAAATTAGGGTAATCATGCGCATCTAAAGTACTTAAAGAAAAACGACTACGTCCTGACTGGACTTTTAATTTGTCATTCACTAATTCAAATTTAATATCCACAGCACTCGGTAATGATTTGCAAATATCTAATAACTTACGTGCAGGGATGGTAATACTGCCTTGCTCATCATTATCGAATGCAATATTCACCACAATCTGCACTTCTAAGTCAGTCCCCGTTAGGGTCAATAGATTGTTATCCAGCTTAAATAATACGTTGGCAAGAATCGGCATCGTTTGCCTTTTCTCTATAACACTGACGATTTGCTGTAGAGGCGTTAAAAGTAGCTCTCTGTTAATTATAAATTTCATAAAAGAATCGATTATCTTAATGACGATGGTGAGTAAGGCTAAAAGCTGCTGAATAGTCGTTTTTAAACGCTAAATCAGCATTTTACCCTGTTTTTGAGGTTGTGACTAAGATTGAACAGAAGAGTTGCTAAGATGCTGTTAAATGCCGCCTTTAAGTGGCATAAGCGTGTGAGAAATAAAAAAATGATGACTGAAATTAAGCGTTGTAGCTTGAGTTAGATTATCTAGCGGAGCGCAGATATCCTAACCCAACGCCGCTAAATTTTGATATAAAAATGACCGTTGAAAACGAACCTGCACAGCCAACGGTCAGCTTGATTCAATCCAGATCTGATAATTTACCTTCAAGATGGTTTATCTTACTTTTCTCTTCATTGATTTTATCGTTGTACTTACGAATTTTATCAGTTTTTCCGTATTTTTTAGCTTCCTTTAAGCCGGACTCATACTCTTCAATCTCTTCATTGACAGCACTTATCTCTTCAACCAAGCCGGACTTAAGGCCTTTGTCAGTGCAATTTTCCTTAGCATTAGTCAATGACCTCCTTAAGCCATCTGTCTTATCCGCATTGCCTTTTTCTTGAGAAACCTTAAGTTGTCTTTCTATCTCACAGAATTTTTTTTCACAACCTTGCAAATTCCCACAATCATATGATGCTACAACAGGGGTAGATGTTGAAAATAATAGCACTCCAGTGAGTACAGCTGTTGAAACTGCTGATAATACAGTAATCCCCTTAATCATCATTTTTCTCCTTTTGGATTGTACAGCTAACGACCTAAGTAAAGGGCCGCTGTTTTTGACGTTCCCAGTTACGCTGAGTTAGATTACTAGCGGAACACAAATAAAGTAACCCAACATTGCTGAAATATTAACAATCTTTCCTTATGATGTAATCAGTCCAACATCAATTAAAATATTTAGCGCAAGATTGCTCATACTGATCCTTTAAAAAAACTTAAGCCGTGTGATACACACCACCGGAACTATCAGGACAGCCGAGTAGAATAGGCAAAATCCAGCCCACCCTTGCTCCATACCAACAGCCCTGTAACTACCGGCTAGTACCAAAACCAAGTAATCTGTTATTAATAATCATTTCAGCAATAGATTCTGGCACCTGATTTTCCCATTCGCCTCGACCTTTTTTAATATCCAACAACACTTGGTGTGGGTTAATATCTAACACAGTTTCATCAACATTATCCAAACCTACTAAATAGCCATTATCTTTACAATGCTGATATAAGTGACTTAATTTTTTAGGTGCCTGAAATGTATCTACAGTGACTAACTCTTCTTGCTCAACACTTTTCATTGGGTAAATGTATACCCGTGTATTATCTGGAAATAATTTAGAAAAGGCTTCTAAAATTCCGCCTTCTAAACCATTGTAATATTCTTCCCTGAAAATGAGATCCAAATTAGAAATCCCAAGAATCATACCTAATTGCTGCTGTGTATAACGACGGAAATATTGGCGTAACCGGAAATAGCGTAAATAATTGGAGATAAGTACTGTATAGCCCTGGGTATTGAGCATATCGACTCGTGCAAGGAAATCAGCATCATCAATTTTATCGCCGACGGTCAAACTTGCCATAGTGATTTCAGCTAAAACAACCGTTCTATCCGAATCAATATTTTCCACTTGATTAAAGTGTCGTTGGCCACATTGCACCATATCTTGTTGAACATTAGTTAACGGCGTAAACGTCCCACGAATAACTAAAATATTTTTCTTATACAATAATTCACTAGGAACTTGTACTTCACCCTCAGGGCTAAACATAATCGCATGCGTCAGATTACTGTGCACCAAGTGCAAGTTCATTAATCTATTTTCTACTTCTTCAAAATAAGGTCCAGAAAAATTAACTGTATCTACTTCTATACGACAAGGGTCTAAATCATCCACTAAAGACTCAATAATTTTTTTTGGCTGAGAGTAATGATGAAAAGCCGCATGAATTAAATTAACACCGACTACACCTAAAGCTTCTTGCTGAGAACCGCCATCATTATCTAACATACGAACATGCACGATAATATCGCTCGGTGCAGCACCAGGGTAAAGTTGTAAGCGAATACCTAACCAGCCATGACACTCATTTTTTTGTAGGTAACTTTTAGCAGTCACCGTAGCCGCATAAGAAAAGAAGGTCGTGTTTTTAGGGCGACTTTCAGTCAGTAAATTAGTAACAGCGGTATATTCTCTATCCAACATCTTCATTAAACGACTACGTGTTACATAACGCCTTGATTCTTCTGCGCCATAAATACTATCACTGACTTGCATATCATAAGCAGACAAAGTTTTAGCAATCGTTCCTGCAGCACCACCGGCTTGGAAGAAGTTTCTCGCAACTTCTTGGCCTGCTCCAATTTCAACAATTGATCCGTATTGGCAATTATTCAAATTAATAGTTAAAGCTTTTTGTAAGGTTTTTTGTGTCTTTTCGTTATTTAATGCCATCTAAGTAAAATCCTATAAACGTTGTTATTTCTGGTATTTTAAGAATTTGCGCCGAGCTAATAGAAATTAAAATTATTTATATATAACTTTATTATTACTATTAGTGAAGAAAATTTCTGTGGATAAGTCATTTTTTAAAATAAAAATCATTTGCTTAGTTAAACACTAATTGTGTGCTTAAGTTTAGCCTAAAATGTAGTTAAGCTGTGCTTAAATTACATATTAAAAATTAGCTACAAGTTAACAACAATAAATACATTGTATAAGACACAGACTTATCCACAGGCTTTAGAGTAGTTTTAGCAAGTAGGGGTAGATATGTTTGGTAATGGTAGGCTGTGCTAATGCATTGGGATGTAGACCATCGCGTTGCATATGACTTTTGTTCAAAGCAACATTTTCCAAGATAAAAGGTACGACAGGAATACCATGCTGTGTGGATAACTTTTGATAAATGTTATAAAACATGTCGGTAAAGCGACGGCCATAATTGCTAGGAATACGCATACTCAATAACAAAACCTGAGCACCTGATTTTTTTGATTTTTCGATAATGGTGGATAAGTTTTTTTGCATCGCAGTTAAAGACATACCGCGTAACCCATCATTAGCCCCTAATTCAAGCATAATAATATCGGGTTGATATTTCTTTAAGATCTTAGGTAAACGCGCTAATCCGCCCGCCGTCGTATCTCCACTAATACTTTCGTTATGTATCGTATAGCTTGGGTAATCTGCTTGAATTTTTTGTTGCATTAACACGACCCAACCTTGTTCCGCTTCAAATCCATAACTAGCACTGATACTATCCCCTAGAACGACAATTGATTTTGCTTGTGTTAATGATGAAAAACACAAAACAATCCCAAACAAAAAAAATTTAAACATGACTAACTCCGTATTAGAAAAAAATAATTCACATATTATTACAGTCGAAAACCTATACAAAACAGTTAACAGTATAGAAGGTTCTTTGACAATCTTGTCAGGCGTTGGATTTAAGATTAAACCTGCAGAAAGTGTCGCAATTATTGGTGCATCTGGATCAGGGAAATCAACATTACTCAGTTTATTGGCAGGTTTAGATAGTTCAACATCAGGAAATATCGAAATATTTGGCCAATCGCTCAGCAAGCTAAATGAAGATCAACGTGCAGCTTTGCGTAATAAGATGATTGGCTTTGTTTTTCAGTCTTTTCAATTGTTGCCCAACCTCAATGCATTGGAAAATGTCATGCTGCCTTTGGAGTTAATTGGCGATAAGCAAGCTAAATCACTTGCCACGAAATTATTAGATCGCGTCGGATTAAGCCATAGACTAAAACATATCCCCAACCAATTATCTGGTGGTGAGCAACAGCGCGTAGCATTAGCGCGTGCTTTTGTGACACATCCGAAAATTTTATTTGCTGATGAACCGACAGGGAACTTAGACAGCAGCACAGGTGAACATATTATTGATTTACTGTTCGAATTAAATAAAGAAAATCAAACGACTTTAGTTTTAGTGACACACGATCAACGCTTGGCTAATCGTTGTGCTCGCACGATAGAGTTAAGTGCAGGGCGTATTGTATGAATAAATTAAAATTAGCTTTGCGGTTTTTACATCGCGATAGTCGTTCTGGAGAATTAACTTTATTAATGTTGGCGCTAATTATTGCTGTCGCAAGTTCGACTGCG